>JAEEGL012006839.1_pt1 | contig 28207 bp, 30 predicted proteins | sample 9134231 | NCBI WGS metagenome assembly JAEEGL01 (sample SAMN16246548, study PRJNA631951) | gut metagenome | biome: gut microbiome; feature: rumen; material: fiber-attached | host: Bos | place: Iran: Karaj | collected 2018-10
CCCGAGGAATCCAAATTCTGGTAAGGTAATGAAAAAATGTGGAATGAAGTATGAGGGTACTTTACGCTGTTCAGATTGGAATAATCAGGGAGTTTGTGATGCTTGCTATTATGGATTGCTAAAATCAGAACGTTAACTTCCGATTTATCTGAGCAAATCAAATAAATACAATGCCCCGAAGCACTTTGAAATGCTTCGGGGCAAAACTTCTGTATGGGTATCCGTCATACACGGCAGCTCTTTTGAATATTGTGCTACATATAGCACAGCTTTACTTTGTGTCTCTGTAATCCGATGCTGGATCAGTTGCTCTCTGTATCTGCGTATTCATTGCAGCAAGTGCTTCAGCTCTGCGTAGCATAAGCAGCTGCTGCGTCGGTGTAAGCTGCTTCCATAATTGTTCAAGTGCTTCCAGTCCGTTTTCATTCTTCTTATTATCCATACTATTCATCCTTTCCGAAAAATCCGTATTTTCGTGCGAGCCGATAAAACCGATTCGGCTTCATACCAAGATGACGCTGAGTTTCCGTAGCCGTCTGGATCCCGGCTTTCCATTTTTTGCATTCAGAAGAAAAGAAATGTTCATCGAGTGGCAGCGGCTTCCGGCCTTTATACTTTCCTTCGGCTTTTGCAATCCGGATTCCCTCTTGCTGCCGATCCCGGATTGTTTCACGTTCCAGCTCTGCCAGTGCAGCAAAGACGGTCAACATAAATCTGCCCTGTGGAGTATCGGTATCCAGATTCTCCTTCAGACTGACCAGCCGGACGGACTTCTCCTTCAGTGTACCGACGATCCGGAGCATATCAATCGTGCTACGAGCCAGCCGGGAGAAATCTGTCACGATGACGGTATCCCCTTCCCGGACATAGGCAAGCATTGCTTGCAGCTGCGGACGCTGGGCATTCTTCCCGCTCATTTTATCAAGATAGACCTTTTCAACGCCCTGTTCCCGGAAGGCAACGAGCTGCCGTTCTTCGTTCTGATCCTCGGATGAAACGCGGGCATATCCGATACGAGCCATGTTCTCACCTCTTTATTGCATATAAGTCATGCTGTATTTTTGCAATGTGCGAAAATACGATATTGGATTCTATTGAAACATTTTTTTCGCACTCCACAAGGGTACACCTCAATGCATCATAATCCTGCATCAGTTGCAACGCTTTTTTCTGTCAACATTGCAACTGCCCGTGCTTCCTGCTCCTGAATAGAGTGAATGTATATGTCGTATGTGATTTTTACGCTGGAATGACCAAGAATACTGCTTACGGTCTTTACCTCGACGCCCTGCGCAAACAAATTCGTTGCAAACGTGTGACGGAATGCATGAAAGCCACGAACTGGAACCTGTGCTATGCGAAAGATACGCTGCATCATCCGCCGGATGCTCGCATAAGAACAAAATGCGCCGTGCCGGTTGGGAAACACCAAATCAGAATCCCCTCTTTTACGTAGTGCAGCCAATGCCTGCATTGCGGCATGATTCAGATGCACGATTCGATCACTCGTCTTGGTTTTCACGGAATTTTGTTCAATGGTCAGATAATGCGGCTCGTCAGCCTTACCAGAGCGGTTACGAACAGACTTGATATTCTTCCTGATCCGTACAAACTGATGCTTCTGGTCAATATCACTCCAACGCAAGGCCAGGGCTTCACCAATCCGCAGCCCTGTGTTTAGCAGAAACGGCAGCAACGGCGCAAGCGGATCCGATTCTCCGCAGTCGTTTTTCTCATAACTCGCTTTGATTATACGTTCACATTCAGCCGGAGTGAACGTAACAATATCCCGGAGATTTCGCCCGTTGTTCCTCGGAAGAACAGTTCGATCACGGATGTTATTCACCGGCAACAGATCATGCAGAACTGCATAATCAATAACTGCATTCAGACTTTGAAATGCTTTCGTCAAAGTGCTATATGAGTAGGTTTCCGCCAGATCGTCGATCCAGTCCTGTACACAAGCAGGATTCAATTCATCCAGCCGCAACTGACCGAAAAATGGAAGAATCTGATTTTGCATAGTTGCTTCAAGACGATCATACGAGCTGCCTTTCACAACGGCTGATTTCATCTTCAGCCACCTTGCAGCAGCGTCCGCGACCGTCAGCGTATTCAGTGTTCCAGTTCCGGATGTTGCAGGCAGTAATACCGTCAACTGAACGCACACTTCGCGTCTTTCCTCCGCTTTGTGTTCTGCGAGAATACGGAAATCCCTAATCTGTAATCCCGGAAAAATTGCCGTAACGCTTTGCATATCCATTGTTTTGTTCTCCTTCTGTTTCTGTAATATAAAAACCGTCCGAAGGAATCTCCGAACGGTTTTACGCAATTATTTTAATGCAAGCGTAGATTGAGCCGGTTCCAGAAGGCGTTTCACAAGAGCAGTGTCCGAAGTTAAATGCTGAAGAATCAACCCCTTCTCCCCTTTGCGAATCACATGAAGTAGATCAGGTTGACCGGCGACCAGCTTTGCTTCATCCGTTGAGATAGCTCGATACTGAATTTCGTCCTTCGTGAAAAAAGCAGACAAGGTATTCCCGCTGCCAAGGCCGTTCCGTTGTAGGATCCGCTTCCGATCTTCAAACGGAACGGAGATGCTGTGCGAAACGCAGTATTTAAGATACGCATTTTCCAGTAACGGAAAGTCACAGCTATTGGATACAAGAGCCGGGTTAGATCTTGTTACAACGTGTCTATGGGTTCTCTCTGCAAATCGAAAGATCTTTGCTTGATTCCGGAAACAAAACGCTCGCTCCTTCGCAATAAGCTGCTGTTCCCCCGGAGAAGCAATGCCGCGGATATTCAAGCGCGTTAGGACAGCATCAGGAACCGGGATCATATATGGAAAACGCAGAGTGCCCTTTACCTTGACACGATCCGACGGGACAGTGATATGAAGGTTGTAATTTGAGGACTTATTCGTTTTTGATGAAACCGGTACAAAATAATTTACCCCGTCAATCTGCAACACTGAGCCGAACATAAACTTATTCCGATTCGCATACACAACATTCGGGACATGAGAAGAACCGTGTACAGCAGTTTCGGCAGATTGCAAGTAAGCAACATACGCAGGATCCACGTAATAAAAATCAAGAGTAGGCGTAGGCATAACATCCCTCCCCCACGGTAAACAAAAGGACGGTCTGCGACCGTCCTTTGTGATTGCTTTTGAGCTGCACTTTCTGGACGAGCGGCAGTAGCTCCTAGACAAGAGCTGCACTTTTTAGACGAGCGGCAGTAGCTCCTAAACAAGGACTGCACTTTTGGACGAGCGGCAGTAGCTCCTAGATAAGGGCTGCTCTTTTTAGACGAGCGGCAGTAGCTCCTAGAGATGAGCAATCCAACATCACGAAAAGCTGCGACTGCGGTATTGAAGTGTGCGCAACTTCCCGCAGCGTTATTATATCATATTTTCAGCCGGCTGTCAATATCTTTCCGCCAAAAAAAGAAAAAATGCTGCAATGCCCCAAACCGGCCTGCGCCGCCGCCCGCGCCGATCCTTTCCCCGAACCAAACAAACGCGAAAAGAAATTTCAAAAAATCAAAGCCGCAGTATACAGTTATACCCAAAGTAAACTAATAATTTCTTTTTCTTTGAAGGAAAGAAATACTTGGGTCTATAATATGATTCTCATTTTCAGGACTACCCCTCCCGAAAAAAAGACTTGACAACCTTCTCAATCTGTGATATACTGTGCTTGTGATATTATGCTTTACAGAACTTTCGTCCTCTGTAGGCACACCGAAGAAGCTGATCTTGCACATCGGCTTCTTCTTTTTTATGCTGCCGCGCATCCGCTGCACCACAAAGTAGACGTTATCAACATAAACGCGGTTGTTCTCACGCGAGAAACGCCGCTGCTTGTATATCATCTTCAGTGAGCATAGTTCCTGCACAGTCGTAATGATCGTTTCGCGCTTCATGCCGAGCTGACGGCTCATATCGTTATAACTGTTCCACGACCGCCCTAGGCTTATGCTGTGGGCTTTACAAAGGAACAAGTACACAACCAGCTGCCGGGGGCATAGAATGCCGGAAAAGGCTTGTTGAGGCGATACAAAGAAGAAGCAGTCGGAAACCGGCTGCTTCTTCACAAAATGAATATTCGTTGACAAGTACCGATCCTCGCGGACGGATCTGATTGGCTTGCTGATAAGCTGCTTCTGTTCCAGCTCCCGCAGCCCCTTCGCAACCGTCTGCACCGATTTGATACCGCAGGCCGCTGCGATCGTTGCTTGCTTTACCTTAACAGCATCCTCACCACTTGCCATTGTCTTGCTGTTCAGACTGCAAAGATAAGCATAAATGCATAGGGTGGCGGTTGACAGACCGAGGCTGAAGATCTGATTGCTCAGCTTGACACGGTGCATAGCGATCACTCCTTTCATTATTGTAAATTGCACCTTAATTCACCAGTATCACTGATAGTAAATCCGTGTTTTGTATAAAAATGTTTCAGTCTTTCTTCATGATCTTCGATGTCAACAAAGGAAAGTTTTCCTTCGATATACGACATTCGATTGTGTTTAGCATATTGAATTGCTGATTGCATCATTTTGCTACCTAATCCCATATTCCTACAATCACTGTCCATTGTAAAATCGCTTATCCATAGGGAATCCGGAACCAAATCAGACGCTTCGTTCCGATAAATTGCAATGCAGTCCATTGTAACTGTTCTTCTCCAAGGTTTACTTAGCGCGCGATTGTATAAGAGATAACCGCCGAATTTCAGCTCGTGTTTGAATTGCTCTGGCGCACTTGGACTATCGACAGAAATCTTCGCTACATACTCAATCGTTATTACGAAAAGCGCACCGTTAATCTCATGGATCGCATAGATGCTTTCGCTGGATTCATTCCATTGAATTGACGAGCGAAGCAACTCATTGTTTTGACGAAGCGATTTGTTTTCTGAACTGAGGTTCATATATTTCAAAGTCAATGATTCAATTTTAGCGCAATCTATGCAGTATTTTCGTGTAAAGATTCTTTTCAGGAATGACATGGTATTCTCCTTTACGATAATAATATACTTTACATACTATCACAATTATTTGTTTTTGTCAATTTGTTCTACTGCTGCGCTTGGCAGCTTCCTGCATATCATGCTCATAAAGATCATGAAGCGCACAGAGCTGTTCGTTAAAGTCCTTGCACTTGGAAGGCAGAATCTTGACTGCATAGCCCTGCCCGGTCAGCTTTTGAGCAATCAGCTTCGCTGCACTCAAACCTGCCTCGTCATTGTCAAGGCAGAGTGTAATGTCCCTGCATTTCGGATGCTCCGACAGATAGTGCAACAATGCTGTATCTGCGGTGCCGCCGAGTGATAAACGGGTATGTACCTTCCAAGCATCCGGCTTGCCGGTGACTGCATTGACCAGCGTTGCGTGGCTCATTGCGTCGATTGGGGACTCAAATACAATCAGCTTTTCCGGATTGGTTCCTTCCATGCAAAAGCTGTAACGCTTATCAGAACCGGTGCATTCGCCCCGATACTGCTTGCCGGTTATCGTTCCCCGACACGCTCCGTATCGCGGTATGCCGTTCTGATCCATGCCGACGAAAACGACATTGCCTCGTTCGTCCTGATAAATCTTCTTCGCTTTCATCATTGCAGTAACGATTGCAGGCTCAATGCACCGGGTATTTGTCAGATACGCATACGCCCGGTTATATTTCCCTTCAACCGGCTTCGGGAGTGCCAATGCCTTTCCCGCTGCCGCTTGATACTCCGGATCCGCTGCGATATGCTCTGTATGCGGTATTTCTCCGCACAGCTCGCAAACTGCTTCCTGAAAACTTTTCCCGCAAACCTTCTGAAGAAAAGAAATCGTATCATGACCGGTTGAACCGTCAGACCACCGCTTCCAGCCCTTCCGATCAGAGAATACCGAAAGACTGGAAAGATCTCCCGGATGCTTTTTATCGACTTTGATTTTGAAGCTGCTGCCAGCATGGAACAAGGAGTAACCTTGTGAGGTCAGATAATCTACCAGATCAATTCCCTGCGCTCTGCGCAGCATATCATCCGTGATTTTCATGGTATATCCTTTCTGCATATATCAGTAAAGGCGTTCAAGCAGCTTGCTTAGAACGCCTTTGTGTTACTTGTTCTGAAACTCAAATCTAATGCCTTGCTTTTCCCTGTCGATTGCGAGGAAGGCATCAAAGGTCTTTTCAGGATCCTTTTTGGACTGAAAGCCCTTTATCAACCCGGTACGTCCGTTCAGAAGGAGCATTCGGATCTGTGAATCAGTAATTTTCTTCCCGCAGATTTCCCGGCCTACCTTGAATTGACAGCCTGTACCGTCTTTACTGTACCCGGTACAGGAGTAGCCAAATGATACCGGTCTTATCGGTTTACCGCAAATTGGACAATTCAGATCAGTATTCATTTCAAACCGGACATTGCCGGTTCCCGGCTCCACAACCAGATAAGCGTCAAAGGTCTTTTCAGGATTCTTCTTGGACTTGAACCCCTTAATCAAATCGGTGCGTTTATTTTCAAGCAGCTGGTGAATCGTCTTATCCGTAAGTTTCACACCGCAGAGCGGATTGCTGAAGGCGAATTGACAGCCGGTGCCGTCTTTACTGTATCCGGAGCATCCGTAACCAAACTGCATCTTCCGGAGAGGTTTTCCGCAAACCGGGCATTTCAGGTCAGCTTCAGCTGAAGAAAGAAAATGCTTCGCTGCTGATCCTGCGATTGCTGCGTACCATTCCCGTGTTTTCTGCTTCATATCGGAAATGAAGGTATTGTAATCCTCATTTCCCATTGCGATATTGTTCAGGCGCATTTCCCATTCACCGGTCAGCTCTGCTGACTTAATATCGTCGATTGGCAGACTGTCGATCAGCCATATTCCCTTTTCTGTCGGGATAATGGACTTTCCCTTCCGGGCAATTAGTTCCTTGTCGAATAATCCCTTGATAATCGCTGCGCGTGTGGCATCGGTTCCAAGCCCCTTTTTTTGCAGCTTCATGAGGGTTCGTGTTTCTTCATCCTCAATATCCTGACCGGCCAGCTCCATTGCAGCAAGCAGATCCGCTTCGGTATATCGCTTCGGCGGCTCTGTTTCTCCGGGCTTCAGCTGATAGGAACCAGCAAGCAACTCGTCCTTGGAAACCGCAGGCAATGCTTTTTTCTTTTCCGGCATGGCGTCAACTGCATACCAGCCCGGCATTGCAATCACGCTGCCGTTTGCCCGGAATAGAATATCATTGACTTCCACCGTCACGGTCGTTTCGTCCAGTTCTGCTTTCGGATAGATGATCCGCAGCAGAGATTTCACGACCAGATCATACAGCAGCTTCCCGTCATCAGAAATACCGGAAGTGTTTTCCGGGACAGATACCGTCGGAATAATAGCAGGATGCGAGCCGACCTTTTCATTATTGAAATGCCGCTTCCCGAATTTCTGCCAGTCTGTATCTGGGACTGCATACTGTGAATATTCCGGCATCTTCATGATTTTCTGAAGTGTCAATGTGACTTCCGGGATCATTTCTTCAGTCAGATGCTCCGAACTGGTACGAGGATACGAAATCAGGTGATCTTCGTACAACTGCTGCGCGATTTTGGCGGTCTTGGCAGCTTCCCAGCCTAACTTGCGGCTTGCAGCGATCTGAAGTTGTGTCGTGTTATAAAGCAACGGAGCTGATTCTGAACGGTGCTTTGCGGTAACTTCCTGCACTGTTCCGTTTTCGGTGCATTGTTCCAGCAGCTCCTTTGCTGCCGCTTCAGTATCGAACCGGCCTTCTGCATATTCTGCCTCAAAGGTTTCCCCGGCTTTGGTCGTAAAGGTTGCAATTAGCTTCCAGAACGGCTTTTTGACGAAATTCAGAATTTCTCTCTCGCGCTGTACAACCATTGCAAGTGTCGGTGTTTGCACCCGGCCAACACCCATGAGGTTATCAGCTCCGCCGTATTGCAGCGTAGCTGCAACCGTCAGATTCGTTCCAATCAGGTTATCTGCAATATCGCGGGCACGACCGGCTTTCTGAAGATCCTCCGGTGTGCCTCGGTGCTGTTTGGAGATAATCTGCTGCGGTTCAATCAGGTTTTCAAATGCCTTCTCAATCTTCTCCGACGTTAGATCCTCAATCCAAGCACGCTTGTACGGTGCCCGGCATCCGCACGCCTGATAGACGTATGCGAAAATCAGCTCGCCTTCACGGTCGGGATCCGTTGCATTGATAACCCAATCTGCCTTTTGCAGAAAGCTCTTTACAAGCACAGCGCAAGATTTTGTCACAGACTTCGGCGCAATGCGGAAAGTGTCCGGGATACACGGGAAAACTGAAAGATCCCACTTTGCATACTTCTCGTCATAGGACTTTGCCGGGACAAGCTGCATCAGATGCCCGACGCCGTGGCAAAGGACTGCTTCTTCTCCTTTGAATTTGAATTGCCAGTATCCGATCTTCGGATCCTCTTTCATCGGGATCCTTTTACCGGCTCCTAGAACAGCAGCAATCGCACTTGCTAAGCTGCCTTTTTCCGCATAGATGACGACCATTTTTTCACTCCTTTTCTTCGTCAGTTGTAACACTGTTCAGCTGGTATCGCCAATTATCATACTCTGCTTTGGATATTTCGCCGTTATAATAACGCTGGTACATTTCAACCCATTTCTTTGTCACCGGAGTTTCAGGAATCTGGACGCAAACGGTTTCGCCTTCCTTTACAGGGGGCAATCCGTAATGATCCTCCAAAAAGAAAAGAGTGTGCATGATTCCTAGTTCACTGTCAACATTCAGATTCAGGGCTTCCGGACTTACTTCCAGAACCTCTGCAATTTCATTCAGACGTTCCGGACGCGGTGTGCGCCGTCCACTTTCATACTGCTGTATGCGACTGTGTGCGTTATTGATTTTTCCTTTTTTGTCGCCGTTGTCATTATCCACCCCGATCAGAATACCGATCAGTTCCGCTGTAAATTCACGCAGCAGCCGAAAATAATAGATTCGTTCGCCAATAGACATACCGATCTCCCTTTATAGTTTTTTACCTTGTGCAGATGCTGCGGCAATGGTTTGCTGGATCCTTTCGAGATCAGTGCTTTTGAATTTGATAATGCAACTGCCGTCATCCTGTTTGCGTGACTGGAACGGTATGTCCGTTTTCTTCAGAGCCTTCACACCGGCTTCCGAGCACCGTGCATACCGGCTTTCACCGAAATCGTCATTCAGTGATGTTCCTTCAGCAAGGATTTTCTCAGCAAGGGGCTTATGTTCGCGCGAAATCGTGATAATATCACCCTTGACAGAATCTCGTTTTCCAGCGAACGGAATCTTTTGCCGGTTTAGTTCCTGAATCAGAGCATCCGTCTTTGCGGGATCCACGCGAATATATGTCTTATCCGAAATCTCAGAATAAGGTGTATTTCCGATCCGGTCAGGATGATCTTCAGAGTGTGCCGGTTTATGTCCATGACCGGCTGTTCCTTGCGCTTCAGCTGGCTGCTGATCAGCCCCGGTAGATTGTACGGCATTTCTTTCAGCTTTCAGTTCCAAGAATCGTGCGCCGATCGTCGCAATCATATCATCCGCCGTTTTCTGGATTGTTTCCAGTGAAGCATGGATTTCCGGCAGATCCATGCCGGATGACCATGACGCAAGATACGGAAAAGAATAATCACCGGTATCCAGTCCGAAGTGATCACAGACGACAAAAGCGACGCTCTCCGCCTCGCATTCTTTTGTTTCTCTAGTCTTTTCCGCTGCTCCTTCTGCATTGTCGTTATGAAGGATTGAATGTGCTCTTTCGTGCAGTGCTGTCTTTACGGTCTGCATTTCGCTCATGCCTTCCTGAACGTGAATCGTGTGATCGGCACGGTCATAATATCCCTTTGCACTTCCGGAAAACTTCTCGATTGTGACCGGTGCATCCGAAGTGTCCCGAATTGCTTGCAGCATAAGTTCGTAATCTTCTACGCTGCCGTCCAGTTCTGCGGCTATTTGAGGCAGAGGCTTTCCGTCCGTTTGTGAAACGTCGAAAACGCTTACCGAACGGAAACTCAGTCTCTTTTCTTTGACCGTTTCCTTAACAGGCTTACCGTCGGCACCATAAATAGTCCGTCCGCGTGAATCCTTCTTTTCACGTTCAACGCTTACTTCATAAGGTGCCGGGGCAAGAATCCGTATTGCTTTTTCGCCTCGCCCAACTTGGCGATCAAATTTTTCCTTCCAAGCGGAATAACCGGCAACATAAGTTGCATCCGGCTTCTGCATTGCAATCAGTATGCAATTTCGGAAGCTGTAATTATGGAATTTCGACATAGTATGCAGATATTCCTGATACTTGCCGGACTGCATGAAGTCATGAATGCCGGTTTCCAGTTTGTTCATGAGGGCATCGACTTTTTCTTTTGGCGTCTGATTATTCTGCCCTCTGCTCTGATTCGGCATATTCACTCCTTTCCGAAGCCGCTGTTCAATTCAATGGCTTCTTCCTCAATCAACCGGCGCATAAAAGCCTCTCTGTCCTCGTCATCGTCAACCGGGTAATACTGAAATCTATCCGGGCGTTCGTCCAAGAAATAGCGTTCGCCGTTCTCGTGAATTGTGTCTGGATACCATTTCTGATCCGCTTCACAGAACACTTCACGGATCCCGTCATCATTGATTCTTTCCATAATGAACCTCCTGTCTGTGCCACATATAGCACGTTTACTTGCGGAATATCCCTCGCTTTGCTTTTTTTACCGGAATGTTCAGGTATTTCCCGATCACCTGATGATATACGGCGATATTTGCATCACAAGGTTCAGTCCAGTCAATGCTGTTATTCAGCCTGAACGCTGTACACCCTGCTTTTATCATCTGCTTGTTGATTCCGATAAACTTCTTCCGTGACACGCGGGGAAAACAATAGATGATCTTCCGGACATTCAGATACTTTTCGTCGTTCACAAAATGCATCGTTTTCGCAATGTCCCATTCCGCAGCAGAGCAAAGCAAGATTTTCTCTGCCATTTCATTAAAAAGTTGCCGGTTATCATCGCGCAGCAATGAAACGTCACAAATCACACAATCATACTGCTGTTTGGCTTCGTCCAGCTTTTCAAACGGGAACACATGGATCCCGTTCACCTTCAGTCCGTCACGGCTCCGCTCCGGATCCAACTTGTGGAAAACAGCAAGGTCGTGAAACGTATCTGAATCAAACAGCACAACGCAAACAGACGCCTTTTTCTCTTTCAGGAGAGCTGCTATTTCAAATGATGTATGCGTACATCCGTTATGATGCTGAAGCTGTGCAATACCGACCGTCATCTTATCAATCGGTTTCGGCTCTGAAATATCAACCCGTATAGTTGTCATCATGTCAAAACCAATCTCAGAAACTGCTGGGAAAGAAAGGTCAACGGGCTGATGCTCTGCGTTTTCTTCCGCGATTTCCTTCTCCTGTTCCGCCGCTTTGGCAGCTTCTTGCTCTGCTATAATTTCTGCGATACGATCGTCAAGCATCTGCTCTGTCATCGGATATTCAAGAACAGTCGGCAGATTCTTCAGTTCAGAAATGTGATCGAACACAGCATTATCCTTCAGAAAAGAAAGATATTCAAGATCATCTTGATTTGTAACGGTGATGATCCGCAAAGAAGGACGGCGTGCATGAAGCAGCGTGATAACATCAGCTTTTGTTACGCCTTCCTTCTCCTGTACATCATCGCAAATCACAACGCAGTGCGGCACATGATGTTCCAAGATCCTTGTAACAGTCGTTCCGCGAATAACTGTTTCATAACCGAGTATGGTATGAACCGTGTCCTTCATAACGGCATTGACAGCTTTACGTTGTTTGTTATGTGTCAAGACTACAATATTCAATCCTTATCCTCCTTTCCGTTTTCATGCCGCAGCTGCTCTTGCAGCGCAGATATGTCTTGCAGGATATAGTCAGTTTCGTTCTCAGAAAAGCCGCTTGGATCCGCAGAGTACAAAACAATCAGATAGACGGTATCATCTACTATGAAGCGCGTTATCAGGCGGCATTCAGTTTGCTCCGCTTCAACAACGGTTGTTTCAAAGGAAAGATACTTCTCCAATGTTATATTTTCCAGATCTCTGCCTGCAAAATACATCATCTGTGCACCGTCGCCGGTAAAGATGCTATAATCTGATACTGCAAATTCCGATTTGATCCGGAGTAAAAAAGGTTTCCATGCACCGTTCAGATTCATTGTTTCACCGCCTGTATCTGTGCTTGCTGTTCCTTAAAGTTCGTGGAGAACATATCGTAAATAACTCCGCGCTGCGGAATTGTTTTATCGAACGGGATAACCTTGCGACCGCAAATCAATAATCCGGTTCCTTTTTCTTCGTTTTTCAGGAACGCTTCCTGTGATGCTGACAATTCAAAGATTTCGATAAGTTGTTTCAGATCGTCAGGCTTTTGCTGTAACAGGACAGTAAACTCAGCATTGCCCATCATGGATCTGGCTTGCGGCGATTGCAGCAAATAGCTGATGTTCTGCGTGATTGCCGTTGCTACGCCGCCGTGCTTACGAATACGCGAATAAACCTTCACGAAGAACTTTCCGGCCTGCATCTCCTGACCTTCTCGATCTGCAAACATACTGGAAAACTCATCAATCCACACCCATGTCCGGATGCCCTTCTGCTTATTTGTGATAACACGCTGCCATACAAACTCCAAGACAACCTGTAAGCCGACGGATTTGAGCTGTTCGCCCATTTCAAAAATGTCAAAGACAAGGAATTTCTTTGAGGCATTGATATTAGTCGTTCCGGCAAATGATGTAAACGAACCGGTAACATACAGTTCCAGCACAAGAGCAAGATACGTGGCGGCATCTTCCGGCTGCTCTCTCAAAAGGTTATAGAATGTGGTCAGTGTCGGAAGTTTACTGTTATCCTTTCCTTGACAGGCTACATAATCATGATATGCAGCTCGGACGCAGCGGTCAATAATGGATCGCTCATCGGAAGAAAGACGAACACCTTTCGCAGTTTCGACAACTGTCATAATAAACTCAGATTTCAACGCAATCGCATCTCTGCCTTCTTCTGTGAAGGAGAGATCAATGTCAAAAATATTCAGTCTGGTTGGACTGTTTGCACTCACCTTCAAAATCTCTCCGTCAAATCTTCCGTCCTCGGCCATGATTCGGTACTCGTTTTCCGGATCAATCACGATAACTTCATCTTCAGGATATTTCATAAGGACTTCTGCAATTTCCAACTTCGTGAACATAGACTTTCCGCAGCCGGATGTTCCGTATACAAAGCCGTTACTGTTCATTTCTTCAGTTCGGTCAAGAACGATCGCGCTGCTTGTGATCTGGTTGATTCCGTAATAGATGCCTGATTCCGTGAAGTATGACCGATAGGAGAACGGAATCATAATAGATGCTTCTTCTGTCAGAAGGTATGTGCAGATTGCATTCTTTGACTTTGTGCCAAACAAATTGTGTGCGAGAGGCAGAATGCTTGTCATGCCCTTTTCCTGCTGCCTTGTCAGAACCGAAAGAGTGACCTGATGCTTGGCCGCACGGGTTTTCAAGGATTTCGTCAATTCTTCCAGTTCGTCCTTCGTCTGTGCGGAGATAGAAACCAGAACGGTTACTTCAAACAGTTCAGCAGTACTTCCAGCCAACTTGTTCTGAAGTTCCTCTAATTCCTTCAGCTTATCTGACAGGCGAAAAGGAATGAAATTGCCGCCCTTCTCGTGATTCTTCTCCATGCGTTTCTGGATCTGTGTCTGAACAGCAAATATTTCCTGTCTTACTTTTTCCAACGCACTTCCCTTATCAATATGCGTCAGGTGTTTTGAAACCGCAATGCGGAAATTGTTATCAGTCAGTTCATTCAAAAACGCATCATCAAGTTCCCGGTCATACCGTTTTACAAACATGATTCTGGTAAATGATTCGCCCACTTCAATTTCTTTTGATTTGAATGCAAACATCGACGGAGCGATATAATCCTTCACTCTCCTGCCACGCGAATAGATATTCGCTGGAAGAAGGAAGGCATCTTCATCGAATGGATGATAATAACGGTGCATAATACGAAAAACATCTTCAGGCATGAGCTGCTTTGTATTGACCTTCAGCCGCGTGAAGTATGTTTGCAGTTCACGATAATACTTAAACAGGACGTTGACGTTATCGACACTTGTCTGCGGGCGATAACTGATTGCGATAATCATGATTTTATCAGCACAGGCAACCGCAGATTTTCTGATTGCTCCTTCCATGATTTCGCAATAATTCTCGCTTATTTCTCCAAAGCGATCATCCGGGGGCATAAGTGTATGCCGCAGCTTCTCGACATTGATGCTGTCATTCATTATAAATTCCTGATAATCAATATCGACAGGCAGCGCGTTCATCAGTTTCTGGTAATCACGGTACAGCGCAAGCTGTTCTTCTTCACGCAGTAGCGTGTAGTCCAGATTCTCAAATGCAAAAACCAGTGTATACACATTCTCGTCAACAAGAAAAATCCCGTTATCGTAGGCTTCAATAAACGGGATAGTATCCTGTGCTGTCTGCGGGACTGCTATCTTCTTTTCATAAGCGCCCGGAGAAGTCTTACTTTTTTTCCTTTTGAACAGGCTCATTTCGGCACACCCCCTCAACACAGTACGGACGTTTATCCACGCCCTTGAACGTAGAAATCAGAATCGCACCGAGCGACATTCCGTCAACCCGAACAATTCCAAACATGATAAACAAGGCCATAACGATAAAGATCAATGTCATGAGTAAATTCAGAGACATTTTATCTTTGAGCATCAGAAACATTCCCAGCCCGACAGCAAGGCCGCAGACACCGATAATAATTTGCGGAAGCGTAAGCCCAAATCCGACTTCTCCTTTTCTGATGATGTTTTTTGTGATTTTAACTTTCATCAACTACCTCCTTTTCTTCCGCACTCGTTTGCAGCAGTACGACAGTGATTTCCGTATCGTTCTGCTTCTTCAGTGCTTCCGCTGCGGTTGAAATATCCTTGAAGCTGCCGAGATCAGCCGTACTGACTGATTCAGCTTTCCCGTCACTGATAACCGGCGAAACAAATACTGCCCTTATTTTTTCACCGGACGAAAAGAAACAGCAAACGCCATATTTCTCGGAATAATCCTGATTATCCGGGTCAAAGGTCGAATTGAAAGCCGGGAGAATCAATCGTGCAGCTTCCGGCTGATCTCCCGGAGAGCCGATTGCCTCCGCTGCCGCTGAAAAGCAACTTTCCTGAACAGCCATTGTAAATTGCTTCTGACGCATCAGGTATGAGCGCGTTGTCATTGGATCCAGACGGTAAGAGCTGGTCAAAGAAACCGGCTCATAATGGTTATCGGCAAGAAAATCATTTATTGAGGACACATCAGCCTGAATTTGCACATCTGCCCCGGTCGGTGTGAAATCTCCGACGGAAGAAAAAGAATAAGCCACACGCTGCGAAACAGCGTCCTCTGGATTGCAGCCGATTGCCATATCTTCAATATTCGGATAGATTCCGACGGAAGCTACCCGGATCCCGGAAAACAGATCAATATGGACAGTCTGAGCTTCAGCAGTCTGAACCGGCTCGATAGCCTCAATATCTGTTGTTGATTCGTTTATAACCGGGACTGTTTCTTCCTGAACCGCAGTACCCAATTCATTTTTTTCTCTGGACGAAACGAAAAGCCCGCATCCGAGGACGATTGCTGCGATTATACAGGCTATTACAAGTTTTGCCGTTTCATTCTGCTGCACAATTCTCACCTCATCTTAATTGATCGCATTTGTCAGGAATTTTGGCGGCTTTACAATTAGAATGCCCATAATAATGTAAATGAGAATAGAGCGGTAAGTATTCATTGTCGATACACCGTAAGACATAAAACCACTTCCGTTTATCTCGTTATTGTTCAAAACTCGTATTCCCACTCCGTATATGATTACCATAAATACAATCTGCAAACCGCATTGCAGGAAGGCGGTAATAAAGTTCTTAAAATATTGTTTGGTCACATCGGCAGAAGCACAAGCAAAGAATAGCGGCGACACGACCGTCATCATAACAAGCTGAATGCTACGGATCATCAGTTTTCCAAGAATAAGCAGGCTGACAATGATAACGATTAGGGACATTATCAGCATCGGAAAAGCGTTCATAATCGTATGAAAGAAATCGACGATCTTTCCGATAACCCACAATTTACTTTCTGAAGAACTAATATTAACTGCCAGTGCATTATTCGTCGCAACATTCACTGAATTAAGCGTTCCTGCGGCAATCCATTTTATGACACCTAATATTTTAGTGCAGATCAACGCTGCACTGTCTATGATTATTTTGGAAAAAACCATTCTGCCAAAAACAGAAACAAACCCACGAAAGGATACAATTTCATACTTGACAGTTGTTTCAATCAGATTTATCGAAAAGAACAACAACACAATGCTGTAAGCAGCCAATTTTAACGTATTTATGATTGCAGAATATATGGGATCGGTTTGGATGTCTGTTAAACTGACACCCAAACTCATATATTGTGTCAATCCGTCCTTTGATTTATTGACAGAAGCTGCACCAAGATCGCCACCGGATTCGAGTGCTTTTCCCACAATAAACCACAGTTCATTTGCGAGCTTCACTTTGGTATTGAGAAGTTTAATCGGTGTTTCTTGGATTTCCGTACTTCCCTCTTTTTCCTTTTCTTCGTAGAATGTTTCTATTTCTCCTGCAACATCTATGCTGTCCTTGATTTCCTGTGTGTTCACGTTCGCCGTAACACCACTGTTTTTTATTGATGCGAGTTCATTCATGATTGGGTCACGCATATCATTGTGTGACCAGTTCCACCATACAAGCCAGTTGGCTTCTTCGGCAGTTGGCTTAATTTCATAATTTCCACTATCCTCGTAAGCAAGAACGTGAATCGGAGCAAAGAATACAAGCCCGCAAATCATGAGGAATAATAATATGGGAACCTTTTTCAGAGTTTTTTTCATTTCGATCCTCCTTTCTAAAAAGCAGCTTCGACTGCAAATGTTCCTGCAAAAATAAAAGCTCCCATTGCAATCATTTCAAAGCCTTCTGACTTCTTTTGTGGATTTTCTTCACTGTTTCCCTGAACAACTTTTAGAATACCGAAGCCACAAAAGATAGCAAGGATCAGGCTGCGTGCAATCCATAGGCAAAACTGCACAAGCCATTGCAAATCATTTGAACCGGCTTCCCCGGCAATAAGTATAGCACTCAGCATGGATCCTCCTTTCTGTTTTGGATCTAAGGGCGGCATCGGAGCCGCCCTTTAATCCATTTGTCGGCTCAGATTAGTGCTTCGATTGCAAACGTGCCGGCAAAACCGAACGCTGCCACAGCAAGAGTGGTGAAACCGGCATTACGGCCACGCGGATCTTCGTCAGCCTGTGCCTGAACAGCCTTCAGGAGACCGGCAGCACCGATAACACCGATGATACCACGGATGACCCAGAAAATCACGCTGATCAAAACCGTTTTGGTATTCGATCCGCCAACACCGGAAGGCGCAGCGTTTTCGCCGCCTTCACCTTCTGCAAAAGCGACAATGCCGTTGCACAGCATTGCAGCGATCATCATAATTGTGGTCAGAACCGCAGTTCTGGTTTTCAGACGGCGCTTTGCTCTCAGCGCGGATTCGATAGAAGATGCATACTTTTTCATAAGAAATACTCCTTTACATTTTCGTTGGTGCCATTGGCACTTTTTTTGAAATATGGATACTCTGTTGCTCTGCAAAGCCGACCATGCAGGGCATCCCCCCCTTCGCGAGTTATATTGATACACCAGATACAGTATCCGGTGATAACAAAGGATATTACCCTCGCTGCTCTTGCAGCAAGATTTGTGCTACATATAGCACATTACGGAGAAACGGCTTTAGCGACCTTTGTAATGACTTGCTTCGCCGTTGAAATAGCAACAACAATCGCCGTTGAAATAGGTTCACCTGTCGGAACTGCTTTCACCCCTGCGGCGGCGGACTTCATCACCGGAGAAGAAAGGAACTGCTTTCCGGATTCTGTCAAAGTCACCTTTAAGCCGTCGATCGCAACCTTTCCCTGCGTTTGGAACTGTTTGAAGCCCTCCAACACCTTTGCGGCCACTTCTGAATTAGGACTATTCATGACTGCTCCAAGATCCAGCGTGTCAGCAAATCGGAAGAATTGAATATCGTTTATGCTTCCATTCAGCGGGAAGCCCATATTCTCGGTTAATGCTTGCTGCATCCGATTCTCCATACTCGTAACGTGCCGCACTGCTGCTTGCTTGAAAGTCGGTTGATTGATATATTTTTGCCCTTCCTTAGTTAATGCTATCGTTCTGTTTTCAGGGTCTATCTGAATCAATCCATTTCGTGCTGCACGGTTAAATTCATCCTGTACTGCTGCGCGTAGCTCTCCGTCTGGAATATTCGTAACCATATCCATTGACATTACAGCATGATCATTGAAAAAGCGCAGATCCGTAACTTGTCCGGTAAACTGAAAATTCGGATCGTTCACAGCCATTTCAGCAATCTGTTCAGCCTTCAGGTTACGCAGGAAATCAACCAGCTGATACCCTGTTTTAACAGCATTTACAGTTGCAGATGCCGCGCTTTTCAAATCGCGTGAATACTCATCAGGATCATACATTTCACATCCGTCCTTTCCTTAAAAAAAACCTTCATCTACCTCATCCACACCAAGAGCCGCTTCAAAATCAGCTTCTGTGATTTCCTCCCCGGCCAATTCAAACTGCTCCATTTCCGCAGCCATTTCGGCCTGCAACGCAGCTTCGTCCGGTTCCGTCGGAAAAGAAGAAATACTTTCGTCTTGTGTCGATTGAGGCGCGGACTGCTGTTCCGGTTCTTGCATGGTTGGTTCTGGTTCCGATTTTTCTGCGGCAGCTTCGGGCTGTGCATTGAATTGTGCGCTCAATTCTTCTTGTTCTGCACGTTCCTGTTCCTCGCTTCGCTTCTGATCCGCAGCCTCCCATATTTCATCGCGGGCATGAGCTTCCGCCATTTTCTGCTGGTACAGCTTAGCTCTTTCCAACTTGACATAACCGTATTTTTCCCGAATATCTGTGATGTTTGGCACCCCGGAAGGATAAGGGCTTCCCATTGTCGGAAACAATGGATGTTTCATTGTATCGTACTTTTGTATAAAAAACGGGTAGTGTTCATCCACGAATACGATACATGAGCCGCCGTATTTTCGGCTTTTCCCCTTCGGCTTGATCGCTTTGGGTATTTCATCCGCAGAAAGCAGATCTCGTGCGATATAACTTTCCGAATCATTGCCACCGCCCTGATTGCCGCGATTATATGACCGCGAATCAACACGAACAGTTCTTTTTCCGAGCCTTTTGGATACATATTCATTGGAATCTGAATCATTTGTTCCAAGGAACGTAAAAATAGAGCAGTTGCCGATTATAGCCTCCCAAGTCTTATCGTACAATGCCTTCAGCTGTGAAATAGTTTGCAGCACAATACAGATACGAATATTGTAGGAGCGGATAACGGAAAGTGTTTCGCAGAAATTCGGAATCACGCCGATATTCGCAAATTCATCGAGTTCGCAGGACACAAGCAACGGAAGGCGTCCGTTATGATCTCTTTTTGCAATATACATCAGCCGCTCAAAAAGCTGGCTATAAAAGATGTTCGCAACAGTTTTATAAGTCTGTCTTGCTGCTGGAATAATGAGAAACACAGCTGTTTTTTCAGTCCCGATATGGTCAAAATCCATTTCGTCAATATCCGTAATCTCATCCACGTCGTTCGTAGCCCACAAGCGCAGCCGGGTTGAAAGTGTTTTGGCAATAGATCCGAGTGTTTCTTCAGGTGTTCCCTGAATCGAGTTCCAGTTAATAGTCACAACATCGTCCGGATAAGCGATCTGATGCCGGTTGAAGCAGCGGGCTAGTTCGCAACGCTGATCAATCTTGCCGCCTTTATACCGAATCGAGTTGACAAGACGGATCACACGGCCGAATGACTTGGTTTCGTCCGGCGTCTTAAACAAATACACCATAACTGCAACAAGCATATCCTCAGCTGCCCCTGCCCAGAAATCAGCCTTTTCACCGTCACCGGCGGAATTGGACATGAACAGGTTTGCAACGGAAATACAGTCTTGCTCAGTTACCATATATGCAAATGGATTATAGGCGTTTGAGTAATTTATGTCATCCAGATTCAACACACGAATCTTGTATCCATTTGCAAGAAGGTTCTTCGCATGGTTTCTGTACAGTTCACCTTTCGGATCTGTCACAACATAGGATCCTGTCATCTGCATAATGTCAGGACTGATTTTTCGGAACGATTTACCGGCACCGGGCCCGCCGATCACACATTCATTCAGGTTATGCGGGGCATAATACTTATGCTTTGGATTATTGACAGTAGCATACATATTATATCCGATTGGAATGCCGGTGTGATCCTGAAACTTTTTCAGATCGTACTTATCTGCCCACCGCGCAGAACCTTGTTCCATTCCGTGAAACTCATCTTTGGGATTGGAAGTTGCAGCGAGGAATACGACAAAGGCGGCAGTTAAGTAAACCCACCACAGCTTTGTGACTTGCAGCCGGAATAGTTCAAATATCAATGATCCGGTAAGCGGCAGTGAGCCGGGCGGCTCTGTGATAATCCCCGCAATTTTCACGGCATCCTTCATGGTCAGCTGCGTGATATGGTTTGCATTCTTATAATCCAGCGCAACATACGTCAGATACAAACACGCTGCCAAAAAAAGAAGGAAAAGGATTACTAAGAAAATGATTATAGGCAGTTTGCTACGCTCCCTACGCATCTTATTATTGCTCAAATCGGTAACACCTCCTGTTTCAGCGCATAATAAAAGCCGCTTGCATCATTTCGCAAACGGCTTCAGGCGGATATTCAGTTTTATAAGGATCAGTATTCTTTAGCAGTGATCACAGTAACTTCAGAAGGAATTTGGACGTTCAGGTTTTCGATAAGATCCTCTTTCCTATCTGAAATTCTCTTATTATCGCTCTGACTTGGGAAAACAAGCCCATTCTCGTTCCTGTAAATCCCACTATAATCAAAACGATTGCTGTAATACAATGTGATAGAAATGGTGTCATCTATGGACGGAAGTGACACATCCATAGGCTCATCCGGATGCTCGGCATTATATTCTGCAAACTGTTTGCCCCATTCATCAAGATCAGTACATTTCATTTGGATAGTCTTTTTGCAGATAATCCCTAAAGAGTTGATAATCTCCTGATTATTCACACTCTTTTTCGGATCCGACCAGACATTGTAGTAGCAGCCTTCCTTTTCCCACGGAGTTACTTGCTCAACCTTCCATACCCCGTGATTCATTTGCTGTGATATTGCTTCATCGTTCAAGTCGTAGCTGCAATAATTGATTTCCAGCTTATCAATAACATCTCCAACCTGATAATCAACGGGATCACCAGCAACACCTACCGTCGGCATCAATGCTGCTGAAAGCTGTTCAATCTCTGCATCCGCCAGTTCGTCGGGGACTTCCAGCAGTCCTTTTACAACATATTCCTTTGTCAGTCCCGGTTCGACTTTATATCCAGCTTTTTTAATTGCGTCAGTGTCAGCGCAATTAAAACCGATCGTGATCGTATCACCGTTTGAAAGGACAGCATCCCTTTGAGGGCAATAGTAAGTAATGTATTGAGAGCCGTCATAAACGGGATCATTCAATTCATAGGTTCCGGTATAGCCGCTGATTCCGCTGAAAGTCACTTCCAGCTTTTCAAACGGATCAATCGGTGTTAAGGACGCTCCGCAGCCACTTAATAAAAGGCTGCTGAATACGATCGTTGTGGATAACAGTGCTGCTTTCATAACGTGTTTCATAACAAACCTCCTGTTCACCTCAGTTATAAGGATCTTGCTTGGACACTTTATTATAGCATGAACCAGATTCGCTGTCAAGGTTTGTCATGCAGGTTCAGCAAGTGAGCTTGCTTCTCTAATGCCAGAAGCAGCAATTCTTTATTCTCGATTTGAACCTGAACGATACCGTTTTTAGCAGCAAACGTGAAATCTGCAAAATCGTTCAGATAGTCAAGTTGTTCCGGATCGACTTTTTTATAGTAGTAGTCCTGATCCTTTGGTGTTGAATCGGCACGATCAGGAAGGCCGTCACGGTCAGTATCCTGCTGATCAGTGAATTGTGCCGGAGCAGTGCCTTTATAATAGAAGTCCTGTCCCTTTGGCGATGAATCAGCACGATCGGGGAGGCCGTCGCGGTCAGTATCCTGCTGATCGACACGACGTTCGTATTCTTTCCGGGAAATTTCCATTATGACCTTCCTTTCTTATTATCTGCTGCGAGGGGTTCAGAGCTGCGTTCATTCCGCTGAAGCCGATCATCCCGACCGTCATTGTCAACATCCGGAAAAATGATCCCTCGCACATCCTTCGCAACAGAATTACTATAAGCGATTTTATACAATCCCGGCTTTTTCGGATCTGAAAAATATGCCGCCTTGATTTCGGCAGCAATCAATGCAGCAATCTGCTCCATGGAGATTCCGGCCTGATAACGCAGCTTCACACCTTGCAAAGCCGCTTCTTTTTTCAACTCTGCATAAATCCGGTTGTTACGCTGATGATCTGTCTCCTGCTTTTTTTCTTTTTTGTCGGAAATCAGTTTCCGGATCAACGCTTCATCTTCCGCAAGAAAAGTAACTGTGAAGTTGCCTTCCTTTTCAATATACGAGATCTCCTGACAGTTTTCCTTCAGTAATGTAAGCTGTTCCGGGGTTACTTTCAGATATTTGAGATCCTGCCCGGATTCCAGAGATTTTTTCCGAAGCCGGGCATACGCAGCACGGTTTTGATTTCGCTCCGCCTGTGCATCGAGCTTCTCTTGAATTTCTGCCATACCCAGCAGTTCTGCCAGATACTCTTTGTCGCAAGCCTTAACTGTGATCGTGGCATTTCCTTTTACTCGGTCAATCAATGCTGCATACAGCAACGGACGATTGGCCAGCTTCAAGATGTGCTCCGCATTCACAGTTACAGAATAATTATCTCCGGACATGGAAACCAGTTTATGATAGTCGATCGTTCCATATCGAATACGTATTTCGGATGACGGTGCGGCAGGCCGTACAGTCTTAAACTGATAGACAAAAGCGTCATGGCGTTTGCGGTGACGGCTCATGCGATCACAAAACGCCAGTACAGATAGAATCGCGGACAACAGTGAACGCTTTTTGCAAAACGGTTTCAAAGGAAATCTGTGAAGCTGATGCTTGACCGGTGGGACATATCTTTGATACCAGCCCTTCGGCTTTCGATTTGGAAGCGGCGTATTGATCCGCTGCGCAAAGGTTCGTTCTGTCAGTCGCTCGTGATTCGACTTCGGTTCAGTCTGCTTCACTCCCGTTCTCAGTGTTGCCGGTTCCCGTAGTTCTACCTCGTCAAAGGTATAGCCCATTGTTTTTTCAAGATTTGACTTTTTGTACCGATCCCCAAACTGTTTTGCCAGCGTATCGACGCGGACGCCTTTTTTCTCTCCGCGCTTCTTCAGTGTGATATGAAGTCCGGTATACCGGCATTCATACCCGCGTAACCGGAAGAATGCTTCAAACTCTGTTTTGCTGCGGCATTGCTTTACGGCATCGTCGAGGTCATTGCAGAGCTGCACCTTCCACGACTTTCCTTGCAACGCCATTTGGTAGGTCGTTTTGTCGATAGATTTACTATCACTGTCAGACTGGATCACGCTCATGCCGTAGCGCTTACAAAGTTTGTCGCTTTCGGAACGAATTGCCCGCAGCGTTGTTTTGTTACTCAACCACTTTGCACCAGTTTCTATGTGGCAGCTGTTGACCAGAATGTGATTGTGCAGATGATTCCGGTCAGTATGTGTAGTGATAATTACCTGATAACCGGCGAAAACCTTGTTTGCCAGTTCGACCCCGATCTTGTGTGCAGCCTCCGGGGTGATCGGATCATCCGGTGAGAACGATTGATAATAATGATGTGCGATCACACCCTTGTCCTGATGATACGCTCTGCGCATCATCTCAAACTCCTGCGCGGTTCGATTTGGAGAACAGTTCAGAAAGGTTGCTCGCTCTCCGATCTGCGTTTCTGTTGATGTAATATGCTGGATTGCTTCCTGCAATTCCTCTTTTTGCAGCCCCAGTGATTTCTTCGGATTGGCTACATACTCAATCGCGTGATCCATGTGCGAAACACTCTTGATTGATGTTTGTCCGATATAAGCCATTAGTCCCACTCCATTGCATCCAGCTTTTCTGTGATCTTCAGCAAAAGCTGTCTGCATTCGTTCAGGTTCCGGTCAAGTGGATTCTCCATGTGCTCAATGACAGCACGAAGCTGATTTTGAACACCGATCAGGTTCTCATTGACCAAATCAATTTGTCGATCTGAAACGCTGTGATTCGCATTCGCAACAGTTGCAATCTGGTTGACGTTCACACCGATCTTGACGATCTGTTTTGTGATTTCCGGCACCCATGATGTATCCATAACACGTTTCCGCAAACAGCAGGCACGGATATAGTCTGTCACCGTCATGTGGAGTTCCGCAGCACTTTTCTCAATTTTTTCTTTTTCTGACGGAAGCAACCGGAATGCAACTTGTGTCTTGTGTGTACCGCTCATATCCTGTTCCTCATCCCCCTTTTCTGCTTGGCTCTGATTGTCAATTCTCACGGAGTGGCAAGCATAGATTCTGTATAGCCTCGGCTATACAGAATCGCTTGTTATGGGTTTCACCCCTAAGACCCCAAATAACCGGATGCAGAGCACCGGTTTCAGATTCGCTTTCGCTCAGATTTAGCTTTTCGGAAGAAAAGCACTCAGCCGCATACAATACCGCTATCGCTTTTCTGTATCTCGGTTCCAGACTGCCGGTTACTGTGAATTGGCGGTCTTGTCAGGATCCGATGCGGGTTCCGCATCCTGCGCAGATGACAGCTTAAATGATTTCAGCAGAGAGAGCAATTCGCTGCGCTGATCGTTTGTTAGTGCTGCACCTTCAGACACGGTGCTGATAATCTCCTGTGCGAAGTTCTGATCCTTTTCCTTTTCAAGAGTTTTCAGAGTAGCCTGCAAGCCCTTCAGCTTTTCGCGGCTCTGTGCAATGATTGCTTCCTCCTTCTGGATTGCCTCCTGCGTCTTTGCGATTCGTTCATCCAATGTCAACTTTGCCATTTTAGTATTCCTCCATAAATAATCAATTCCAGTCCTGATACAGCTTTTCGGCATCAGCCTTGTTTTTTTCACTCAGGGCAGAGAGCATTCCGGCGAGCAGATCCTCGATCTGCTTATCCGTGAAGTCAGCGTCCTTCGCTGCTGCAATCACATAGCCTTTGATTGTGTTGTTATACCAACCGCCGTTGAAAAGAAAATCAATCTGATCTTGTGTGAGCGACCGCGCCCAGCTCATCAACTCATGCTGAGCGCTAATAATCTCCTGCGCTTCTTCAGCGGTAGAAATCCCGGTTCCTTCCGGTTCCCCACAAACCTCTGTAAATGTCACCTGACCTTCAATCTCAGTTTCCGGTAAATCGTCAGCCTTTTGCTCCGCAAAGCATTTTTGGATTTGCTTTGCTGCGGCACTCCAAGTCATATAGATTTCTTTGATGTTATCATACTCCGCCGGATTTTTGAATCTGATCGTTACCTTATCGAAAGATCCTTCAACGGAAAAAGAAGAAAACACGGTATGTTGTGAACGGTGCGATCTGCGGAAGTGATCCACATACTGCATTGACTTCATACTCTGCGCTGCTGCTTTTTCCTGATCTGTTGCAAAAAGCAACAGTGCCTTCTTCACGATTTCCTTCTGAAGCTCTCCGTCCCAGCTAACAACACGGTATTCTGACTGATGCTGTTCTTTGTAATCCCGAACATCTTTGTTCCGAATCTTGGAAGCGGGCTTCCCCTCAATCAGATCCGACTGTGATTCCGCCGGAAGTGACGATACTGCCGAAGCAGTTGAAATCGACATATCGCCCGAACGGACTGCCTGCTGCACTTCCTCAATTCCGTTATGAAGGATGTTTTCAATCTTTCCAATCTGTGCGGAAGATACCTTCAGTACAGATGCTATGCGTTCCCGCATTCTGCCCGGAACTGACTTTCCTGCTGTATCCAGTTCCCGTAGTGTTGCTTCCAGCTTGTCATATTGCTGGATATACTCTGCATCGGTCATCTTTCTGCTTGTCGCATTCAGCATAATGAGATCAAGCATGGATTCCGCTCTGGTTTTCGTTCCGGCCACAAAGCACGGAATGACTTTGGAAGGATAACGTCCGTTCTCCGACAGGAAGCGGATAGCCTCAAATCTCCGATGACCAGAAATAATATAGTAGTGATCCTGCTTCTCGGCATCAGCATTGACAACGAGGTTGTGCTTCAAGCCTTGACGCTCAATATCATCGGCAAGCAACTCAATGTCTGATATGGAGTAGAAGTTATCTTCCGAAGGCGACAAGCTGCTGATCGGCAGCATAAAGAGGTTGTCTTTGAAGCTGTCACCAGTTACAGCTTGCAGATCGCTGACGATTGCAGCATCCAGTTTTCGCTTTGGCATTTCGCACTCTCCCTTCACAGTTCACTATAAATCGTTCGGTAATCCTGATCCCCGGACGATTCTGTGATTTCTACGACGCGATCCGGATCTAAGCTGAACGCCGAAGATCCGAAATGAATGTACCGTGTCAAATTGTGTCCGTACCTGAACGAGATCGTCCGGTCAGATATGTCAGAACGGTTGTATTGGCAGATCAGCCGCCATTCTCCAACCGGCACACCGTTAATATATAACTGCTCATCCTTGACGTCCAGTTCTTTCGGAGCTGACGGATCCATGATTTCTGTCATGAGTGGCAGCAGCTTCCTTTTTGCGATTCCGAGAAATTCATCTTCCGGGGTAATTCGTCGAAATGTGTTGTTTTCCATTTATATCATCTCCTATTGAACCACCGGAATCAGCTGAATACTGACCGGTTTACGATCTTCCCAGCGGAACTCTTGCATAATGCAGGAAATATAGCTGTTTGCGGTCAACATCTCAAATCCAACCGGATCCGATCCCCACACACTGCGGAAATCGGCAATCGAATACCTCCGCCCCATAATAGGAGCCTTCCCGCTTGAAACATAGTTCTCGGTTGGTTCGATCTTCTGTAAATATTTCCTGCCCATTTTGATATTGTATAAGATAGTTTTTGCCATGATCGACCTTTCTCAGCGAATTGCTGTGCTTCTGCGGATCACTTCTTCAGCCAACTGGTCAAAGGATTTTGCCGGATCCAACCACCCCATATACTCCGCTGCCGTTGTTCGATAGCTGATGCTGTTCCGGATGATCTTGCTTTGCGGGATAACCGTGTCGAAAACTTTGCTGCCGAGCTGCTGCCTGATCAGTTCCAGCATTTCCACATCCGCACTGTTCTTCCGGTCAAAACGTGTTACCAGTGCTCCGAGGAATGCTGTGTTGCTTCTGCTGATCGCAGCAGTGACATTGGCGATGCCCTGTACAGCAAAGCTGCCCAGCTCCACCGGCACGATCACACAGTCAACAGCTGCAAGTATCTTGGCCGTGCGATCATCCAGAGCGGGAGGCAAATCAAGCAGCGTATATGAATACTTCTCTGCTGCGGCCTGAAGCAAAGTGAGGTCATCTGCAACTGTCATAATTGAAATACCACTGTACCGGGTATCGGTCAGGCTTTCAGTCAGATTGTCACAGAGGAACCGGGCAGCATTCTCTTGCCGGTCGCAGTCCGCGACCAAGACGCCACCTGTTACGTCAGGACGCTTCGCCAAAGCATACGCGAGGTTGATCACCGTCGTGGTCTTGCCGACGCCGCCCTTATTGTTGAAAACAGCGATTTTCATAGGTTGCCTTCTTTCTCCCGGTATCCGGGCTTATTTGCCTTCATTCAGTTTTGGCATAAGAAAAGGGAACGGCGAAGGCAATTACCGTTCCCTCTGCGTATCGATCCACAGTCTTATGCATTATTCAGATCCTTTCGGATCGAATAACCGTCGGAAAAGAGGAAAAGCACCTCATGGGAGCTTCCGTCCATAGACAGAGGTTCCCATGAAGTGCCGCGAGTAAGAATGCGTTTCACAGTGCAAGCTGGTCTGCAACACCGTGATCACCAGTTCAAATCTGGTTCGCGCCTCTCAA
>JAEEGL011849065.1_pt1 | contig 28206 bp, 38 predicted proteins | sample 9134231 | NCBI WGS metagenome assembly JAEEGL01 (sample SAMN16246548, study PRJNA631951) | gut metagenome | biome: gut microbiome; feature: rumen; material: fiber-attached | host: Bos | place: Iran: Karaj | collected 2018-10
GATCCACTATATATGACTAAAACGATGGACCTAGATACTTGTGGGGATTTTATATATACAATGCTCTTAGATAATTACAAGGATATAGATTTTGAACACGGAGAAAGAGTAGTTCTAGAATACGATAAATATAAAATTCCAATACCATATCAAATATTTTATTAAAAGAAAATAGACTAAGTAAGAGTTTATTCCTACCTAGTCTATTATTTTATTCTTCATCCTCTGCTATTTGTTCTTTAATCTTTTTATTAGACTTTTTCTGATCTATCTTTTTCTTCAATTTAATTCCACCAGCAATAAGTCCGGCAGTAGCAGCAGTCCCTAGAGTAGCTAATCCTGCAATCTTAGCTCCCTTTTTAAATTTAGGGTCGGATATTTTAGATTTTACTTTTTCTTTAGCTCTATCTCTAAATTTTTCAAACCTATCTCTTGTATCTGGTGGTGGTGTAGGAGTTGGTTCTGGCTTAGGATGTCGAAGATTTTCTAAAATCTCTTTTTTCTTTTCTATCTCATTCAATGCATTCTCTGTAGCTATCTCAGTGTCTATTTCATTAAGTCTGTGTTTGGTCCTATTATATCTCCTCACAACCTTAGTTTCTCTTCTTCTTTTCCTAAAATCAGCTAGCTGTTTTTCCTTAGCCTTTCTTTGTTCCTCCTCCGAAAGTTTTGATAGATCCTCTAATTTTACAGTTCTCGGTCTACTGTTATTTCTTTTAGGACCTCTATTATTCTTACCTTTTCCAGAGTTATTCCTCTCATTAAAATTTTTAGTAATTAATATAATCATAGTTTTATTTTATTAATCCTCGCAGATTGACTTTTTTACTTTTTCATTTGACCTATCTTCGTCAATCTTTTTCTTTAGCTTCTTCCCTCCAATTACTGATCCTGTAATAATGGCACCTGTTCCGAGAGTAGTTAGTCCTGTTGCTAGAGCTATCTTTTTAAGTTTCTCTGAGTCATTAGTAATATCCTTTATCTTACCAATCACTTCTTTCTTTTTCTTGGACCTTCTCTCTCCCTTCATATAACTTGTGAGGACATCATTAAGCAATTTTCTGTGCTTGCCTAGATCATAGTTTTCCTTATCGGAGTATAATCTGAGTATAATCATATCATTTTATTATTTATTATTTATTATTTATTATTATTTAATAACCAACACCCTCAGATTTAAGAGCTTTATTTCTTGCAAGGTTAGTTTCAGCATCAGCCACAGCTTTATCGAGTGCGGTTGGAGTAAATGTTGGATTAGATTTCATTTCTTCCAACTTAGCTTCACGCTTCATTCTTCTTTCATTTCTCCTCTCAATTCTCCTCAGTTTTCTAACCCCTCTTTTAGTGAGTGGTTGATTACTTGCTAGTGTTAGATTCGAGTATTGTTTTTCCTTGGGTAGTTTAGGTCCAAATTTTTTCTCCCAAGGCTTCTGTATTTCTGACCATTCCCATTTATATAGAGTAGCATTTGTTTGTCTAGGCCCATAATGATAAGTCTCTTCTTTCTTAAGCTTTCCTATCTCAATTTCGGAAACAAATTTAGGACTACAACTCTTAAGATACCACCATTCTTTGAGTAAACTAAAGTATGGAATCTTAGTTACATCAAGTGGACCAATGAGTGATTCTGGATTAATGTCGGAGATTTCATATACATACATCTTAGTACCTGGCCGTAAATTTTGACCTAAGAACGTGGCGCTTATTGCATCAGAAACCGATCTAAAAACTGATATTCTAGGGAGTTTAGAGTCGATATGTTCGCCACGTGTCAGAAAATTATTTGGAACAGCCGGATGTAAGATGTGTTTCTCTAAGTCAGGATTTTCAGAGATGATATAGTATGGTTTTTTTCTTAGGACTATCATTTTCTAGTAACCATTTCTTTAAGATCAGATCCAGCTGACTTAATTGCTTTCTTGATCTCTACTTTTGCTTTTCCGGCCGCATTTTTTATACCAGGTCTGATATTAGTTTTTTCATATGACTCTATCTTTTTTCTAAGCTTAAGTCCTGGTTTGTTTTCTTCGGCCGTCTGTACTACCATCTCTTCCTGACCATTATTTCCAGCTACTTTTGTCTTTTTTGTCTTTATTATCATAGTTTATTATTATTTAATGTTTATTTGCAAAGTATCCACCCAGAGCTTTAGAGGCTGAGGCTTTACTATCATACCTAGCATCCCAAAATTCAGGTTTCCCAGATTTATTAGTTTTAGTTTTCATTGATATTATTCTCCAATCTCCATTATGATCCTTCTGAATAACACCATCACCTTCTTTAACCTTCTTTACAATATCGTCCGGAACTACTTCACGATCTTGTTTGCTATATTCCTTCTGCGCAGCTTCTTTCATTTCTTTGGTTGATCTGTCTAGTATTTTTTTAACCTTAGATTCTGCTTTGGTTCCCTTTACTGCTTCCCTAATTTCATGATCTGTTTCCCTTCCAAGTTTATTTATATCAGCCTTAGAATAGTTGCTCTGTCTTAGTATAATCATAATTTTAATATTTAAATGAGTCCTTTACCATACTTGATAGAATACTGCAATATTTTTTAAGTAGGTTAGCCATACTTTCATCTTTTGCTGATTCTATTCTATGTTTTAGAAGTTCATCTTTATCTGGATCACAAAAGTTCAGTAATACTTTTTCTAGATCTTCTTTACCACCTATCTTCCATTCTTTTGGAGGATTATATGTAAAGTCCATAACATACCAGGACTCTCTATCAAAATCCCATATTAATTTAAGTTCATTCCCATACATAAATAATATTTCTGCATAATCTGAGGGATTTTCAGCTGACAAATAATCCTTTCTATAAGATGTTATTTCTTCTGGAGTAGATAAAACTAGAAAACTTGGAAAATATTTCCAGATATTCTTTTTCCAATCTTCACTAGTTCCTTCTAGTAGTTTAAAATTTAAATTGTTTAGATATGCAAGACTTTTATATCCAGGAATAACTTTACAATAATCAAAAAAATCTGATTTTAGTGGTGTATCAGAAAAATGCCTTTCTCTGATAAGATCATTTGCAGAATGTTCTTCTGTATTTATGTGTTCCGTACTTGGCTTTCCAATAGAGTTTATACTTTTACTATGTTTAAATATTTTTGCAAGTTCTTTTATCCCACCTACAAAAACACCTACTAGAGCTCCTAATACAGTTCCTGGCCATATAATATTTAATCTAATATTACCTATTGGAATTCTTGGTGTAAATTTCTTAGCCCAGTTTAAAACCGTATCACTAAATTCACTATAATTTTTCTGTCTAAGTATAATCATTTTACATTCTTAATTTTTACTAAAATTTAAGCAATAGCACCAACCATTGCAGCAACTCTTCTATTTCTATTACGCTCTGCTTCATCTATTTCTCTCTTATGGCGTAAATATTCTTTATCTTCCTTTGAAGCATTACTATAACGGTCCCTTAATTTATCATACTTATTATTATTTTTCTTTTTTAATTTTCTACCTAATAAAAGACCGCCAGCAGTTCCTGTAGCACCTCCAGCTAAAGCTCCAATTATAGCCCTTTTGACTTTATGTTTTTCATTTTTAGATGCACTACCAATTAAAGCCCCAGTTGTTGCACCACCAGCACCCAAAATAATTGGTAATCCAGTAGAAGCAATTGCATTATTTTCTTTCCTTTCTTTTTCAAGACTTTCATTATAATCTTCATCTTCTACCTTGCTATAGTATTTTCTTAATATAATCATTTATCTTTTCCTCCATGTTTTTCCACATATTCGGATTCAGTCATTTTACCACGGGCTACTTTAATTTTATCTTTAGCTTTTTCTTTATCCTCAGAATTTTTAAGGTGTTCTAGAAATTTCTTACTTGCTTTCCTTGCTTTTAGTCCAGATCTTAAAGCTCCAACACTAGCACCTATTCCAGTTCCTACTAGTGTTCCTGTAATTTCAGACTTTCCGTAATCTCCACCGTTCATTAGTTCTTTTCCTATTCCACTAAGCCTACCAATACTAGATCCAATATCTGCTCCCCTAAGTAGACCGTCAGAAGTTTTATCTAGTGACTCTCGGCGGACATATTTTTTAGATGCTTTTTCTCTTTCTTCGGTGGTTTTGTTTTCATCTATTGAATCATGTAAGGCTTTTTTAGATTTATCCGACTTATATTTTAAGTCATCTATTTCAAGCCTATCCAATCTTTTCATTCTTTTATCACGGCCAACTATAGAATCGATACCCTTTTTACGGCTTTTTCTGACTTCACTTTTTATGCCCGTATTAATTAAATCAGCCGCCCATGCTCCATAAGAAATAGCACGAGAGGCTCTTTTACGTTGATACCACTTTCCCATATTCTTGATCTGCTCATCACTTGTAGGACCATAACCATAATCACCGTAATATTGATCAGAATCTTGACTACTCCTAGATTTCTTTTCCTTTTGTCGTCTCTGAAATTCCTCCCATTCTTGAGGGTGTTTCTTTTTCATTACTTCGAACTTACGCTGATCCTCCTCTGTTAGATCAGTTCTTAGGTTCCCTTCACTATCAAAAGCCCAATCAAAACCGCCAAAACCAAACTCTTTCTGTCGTAATACAATCATAATTTTATCTTATATTGAAACTAAGGTAATTATCAAACCACTACCCCTAGTTAAATTGTTTCTAAAAGGAGATGTGGCTATTATTTAATCACCAACCCAGGTACTTACATTATTAAGCCAATCATTTTTCATCTGTTGGGCTCTTTCTCTTGTTTTTTTAGCAGCATTGGGATTAACTGTATTTGTAATTTTAGATATAATTCCTTTATTCTGTTCTAAACGCCTACTCTTTAAGATTCCTCTTGCTGCAATTCTTTGTTGCTCTTTTCCAGATACATAAGAGTCGCCAGCACCATGAATTTTTCCATCACCAATCAAATCTTTAGTATCTCTTACAACTTTTCTCATAATCCCTTTAAAAGGTTTAGTAAATTCTTTTTGTCTTAGTATTATCATTTATTTAATCCCCCGCTTCTATATTAAGTAAGTTTCCTGTTTTATCTGAGAATGATAAGGTCCAGTAAAATCCTGAATTATAAGCTTTCTCTAATTTAGTGTTTTTATCGGCCTCAAAAGAAAGCTCTATATTATTATCTAGGCCATATGAAACTGAGAATAAAGAAAGTCCGTTCTTAAAGTCATCTTTCTTAAGTCCTTTCTCAGAAGCATAATCCTTTTCGTATTCCCAAATTTCGTCAATTATATTATCTCTATTGGAAAAGATAGATTCAAGGACATTTTCAGGTACAGCATCATCTACGTCTATCTCCAAATTCTTATTCATCTTGGGGAAAAGATATCTATAATTGACTGCGAATTCTTTTTGTCTTAGTATAATCATTTTAGAATCTTCCTCCTTTTCTATATACAGTATTTATCGCTTTTGATGTATTTTGTGATAATTGACTATTGATATTACCTGCAACATCCTCTACAATTGAACTATCCGCATACTCAGCTATTGGTCTAAGAGCATCTATTCTTCTTTGCATTTTATATGTCTTTAGAGCATCTTTTAACTCCTGTTTAGATTTTTTTTGTAATTCTTTGGAGGCTCCAAGATCTTTCATTAAACGCAGTCCTGCCTTAGATGCTCTTTTCTCTTCTCTTACTCTAGGCCCTTCACCTATCCAGTTAATACAGGATCTTCCTAGATTCATGAATCTACTATCATCCTCAGGATAAAGTGGTTGGTAGTGGACATCGCCTTTTGCAAGATTTCCAGAAGTGTGTCCCCATTCATGTGCTATAACTGCAGGTGAAGATTTTTTTCCATGAACACTGATAATCTTTTTTCCTTTTGCAACTGCTTGATCCATCCTATCAGGTTTACCACTTCTATTTTCATAGAAAAATCTATGATACAGAGGTACATGTTCTTGTCTAAGTGAACACTCCCCACTAGGAGAGAAATTTATTACAGAAACATTATCTTTTTTTGCATATTTTAATAATTTCCTAGTCAAGTCTTTCTCTTCCTGTGATTTCTTTGATCTTTTTTTAATGGCAGCGTTATAGGCAATATCTAATTGCTTCTCTTGAAGAGATTTTATTTTTTTTTGGCTAACCTACCAAAAATACCAAATTCTTTTTGTCTTAATATAATCATTGTGTTAGTATAGTTTTTTAATCGCATTTATAGCATCTGCAGGAGATTTAAATTTAGCAAAAATAACATATTTTGTAAAATCATTGCTAAAATTATTACTAGTATTAGACCAGAGTGTAGCAGTTCCGTCTTTTTCAATACATATAAAATCTTTAAAATTAAACGGGGCAGCTATTACTAATCTATCTTCTCCTTTTGGTCCTGTTATAGAAGGAAGTTGTTTATTGATATTTATTATAGTTTCTTCATCAAACTTATACATATCTCCTTTTATAATTTCCGGTTGTTCATTTAGGTTTTCAAAATATTTTTTAGCATTTGGAGATATGTTAAATTTTGGGAAATTCTTTTTAATTTCCTTTGTAGCATCTTTTCTAAATATAATCACTTCTTTATAATCTCCTTTATATATTTTACTAATGCGTTATAGTGATACATGGCAACATTTTCTCTTGCCTCAGGTGTAAGTAGATAAGTCGCATCATCCACGTTATCATAAAAACCGGACTCACTTAAGACAGCTGGACATAGTGTATTTTTGATGACATAGAAATTATTAACCCAGTATTTTTGATTAGGTAATGGTTTTCTCATCTTAAAATGTCCATCTTCTTTGGCAGCATCAAATAAAAGATTAGCCATAAGTTCAGATTTTTTTGACGCACCTTGACAAATATGAACACTAAATCCTCTAGCACTCATCCACTGTCTTCCATTTCCAGCTGCATTACTGTGGATACTTACAAATAAACAATTAGAAGCACCAAACTCTTTACATAACTTATTTGCTCTTCTTACTCTTTCTCCTAACGTTACATCCTCTTCTTCTGGGACTAAGATATGAACATTATAACCAGATTCTTTTAATTTGGTAGCTAGAATTCTTACTACATCTCTATTAAAATCACCTTCATACATACTTATAGCCGGTTCTACTCCTGAAACTAAATACGGAGTTCTTTTTCCTGGAGTTATAGTCTTTGCCTTACTACTTGAATGGCCATTATCTAGTAAAATATGAATCTTATCACTAGGCTTAACTCCTTTTATAGTATCGTTAATCTTAGAAATTATATTTTTTATCATAACCTTACAGTTTTATTATAACATTAAAATAGAAAATATCATCAGTTACATCATTCTCTATGTTCTCAATAAATGAATCAGATTGCATATTTTCTATAATTTTCATGGCTCCGTTAATGGACTCTAGATAATCACTCCACTTTCCACAACCATTTAGACCACCACTAATACAGATCGATGCATATCCCTTATTCCATTTCCAAACTCCAGATAGGTTTCGGATAATTCTAAAACTGCTTCCACCTATATTAGTCTTTTTACAATCAACCTCATGAAGCTTAATTTCTAAATCTTTTACTAACTTCATGACTCTTGGATCTTTTCTTTTGCTTAACATAATATTTGAATATAAAAATTTAAAGAAGAAAACTAATCTTTATTTTGATCAATTTCCTTCTCCGGTTTTACTAGCGGTCTCTTTTAAGTATGTAAGAGTCGATGTTACTGCCAACGTCAAGACTGGAATAACAACACCACTAATAAATCCTAAAGTTTTTAATAATTTTTCTCTATTCATATAACTTCAACTTTTATCTACACACAAACTTTAATCACATATATTAGAATTTAAATCTCTCTAGAGCGCGAATTAGTTCCCATACTCTAATCGAATAGTAAATAGTAGAATCCTTGTTTCAGATTCAGTATGGGAACTAATTGAGTTTTATATAATATTTTGTTATTTAATTGTATTAAGCTTTAAAAAATCTTGACCACTTAACTTATGAGCTGAGGAGCTTGGCTTACCACCCTTATTTTTATATCCTCTATTAACATAAGAACTAACAATATTATTAAAACCTTTAGGATCTTTCTTAATATTTCTTTTCATATTGTTTCTTTGTAATTGTGACCAACTCCCTATCTTTTTTTCTGGACCTACTGTATTAAAAGCTCTAGTCCATTCGGCATCCGTTTTTGTTTTTTTATCAAGTATTTGTTTCAAAGAAGAAAATTCTCTTTGATAATATTCATAACCATCACAAAATGCTTTCTCTAAGAGGTCATCAAGCTCACTATCACCAGTACTGTAAAGTTTCTCATCTTCATAGTACCCATTAATTAATTCGTATCCTGTAATCATATTTTATTATCTATTTATATCTTGGGAAACTTTGTTAAGATTTCACTAACCCCAACCAAAGATTTAAAGATTAGTGTGGTATCTACTATTAATAGATTAGTTGAATTATTATTATTTTGTAGTCGGCTTTTTCATTGATGAAATTATTTTCTAGCTTGCGTTCTGGCCATTTTCATATTTATATTTGGTTTTGCCATTGCTGGTCCGGCGGATATTGGTCCGGCAGAAATCATACCATTCTTACCGACTGTAGATGTATAACTAAATGATGATCCGTCTGGTCTAATAACGCTATTATAAAGCCCACCACCACTAAGAGGAGTAGTACTAATCGTATTTCTACCTCCACCCACTACTGGTGAGGATTGCATTACTGTTGTTTTTCCAGTATTGGTTGCATACGTTTTTTGTCTTAGTATAATCATTTAAAAGTTCTTAGAAGGGGAATTTATATTGATTTAAATTTCTATAACCCCCCCCCTCCTTCTAAGTTTTTGTTTTAAGGGTGGCTATATTTTTTATCGATCTTTCTTTTCAGACTCTTTTTTAGGCTTTTTCTTCAGACTTAGTATATTGTTTTTGTCTTAGTATAATCATAGTTTTTAATTTCAATCATTATATGAACTTCTTAAATATTTGCCCCAAATATCATACTCTGAAGTAAAGAGTCCAGGAACTTTATCATAGTAGCAATCAAAAGAAATTGAGTATGGCTTTTTTTCAGGATCTCCCCAAATATCAATTTCTTTTATCTTAAGTTTATTTGATAAGTTAATTCCTCTTCTCTTAAGAAATTCCTTATTTTCATTAAATACATTTTTAGTATTTTCTGAGATAGCTTTATCAAGACTTTTTAATAAACTTGAATTAGTAAGAACTTCCTTTACATCATCTATTTTATTACCATTATATCTTATCATTATTCCATCTTGGTAATAAATAGGTTCTGAGTAATTTTTCTGTCTTAGTATTATCATGTTATTTAATTTTTATCACCAAATACTTTCAATCATATTCTGAAATACTTTGGCGGTTTCTTCTCTTGGGTCTTTTGTAATCGAATCTATTGCTTTCATACTCTTCTGAATTCCACCACCTACTCCCCCTTCTTTGTATTCGGAATATTTTTGCATGAGGTTTGCGGTTGATTGGCAAATTGAGTCCCACAAATCTTTACTTCCTTTCATAGCTTCATTTGGTTTCATTAAGGGGTCTGCAAAGGTATAACAATTAGACACAGCCGGGTGATCAATTTTCATGTGATCTCCGTTTTTTCCATTTCCGACAATTCTAAGTTCTGCTGCTTCTCTTAATAATCTCTCTACTCTAGGCATTTCAGCTCGATCAGTATTTATTATATTCTTAAGCATTATACCAGCATCCATAGTACGGTCGACAGATATTGCTTTATATTCAATACCAGCTCTTTCTAAACTCTGAAATAATCCTACCGAAGAAAATGAGTCTGCACTAACTGATACGTACATTCCGTTTGCGACTATTTCTTTGATGAATTGTAGTATGTGATCGAGAGATGTTGATTGGCCAGGTTTTCGAGATAGTCCAAATATAAACGGGAACTTAATCTTTGGTAACATAGCTTTTCCGATTGGTACTTCTCCATCTAGGTATGCCGCTGAAATTCCACAAATATCATCCACCAATCCGATATCTAGACCTAAAAAAAGTGTTGTACCTCTAGGGATTCTATAAAACATTGGAGAAACCTTATCAAATATTGTATCATTAGAATCATAGAAATCAACATCTATAATCTCCGGCATAAGATTTCTCATACTAGAACATTTAATGAAGTGGGTTAGGTCATTGTGAAAAAATAAATCAGTTGCTGATGTATAACAATATCCGGCTAAGTCACGTAAATTTTTTTCAGGTGCTGTTAAGAACCTATATTTAGCACTAACTGGAATATCTATTATTCTATCTGGGTCTAAATTATTTTTCAAAATTTCTTCATCAGATTCTATACAATATGGGCCACGAATTGCATCACCTCGATAGAATTTAAATGTCTCTCCGTTAGACTCTGCATATAATTCTGGACGTACTTGCCACTGTGATGGAGATACTTCAAATAATTCTTCTGGAGGAACACTTTCTCTAAACTTTTCAACAGGACCACCAATATCATCCATATTAGCTGAAGAATCTGCTATTACTCCGCCAAATGTAAACCTTTTTGTTTTAAATCTACTCTCATAACGACCGATGATTTCTGCTAATTTTTCAATACCGTCTTTAGGTGCAGCAAATGAAACCTCTGAAGCTAATCCAAATATAAGCTGTGTTCCTAAAATACCAGCTCTTGATTTATAACCACTTGCAATTAAACGTATTGGTGGGTTATTATATTGATGTCTGAAATATGGACTTATATCAAATACGAGCTTATAGAAATCTACAAAGTCTTTTTTTGCTGTACGTTCAGAATTGTGGTAGAAACCCATTGCAAGTTTAGTACCACCTGCCAGTCCTAATGAAGAATACACGTTTTCACATGAGTCTAGTCTGTGATAGTAATATAGACCTATAATTTTTGACATAAAACTTTTACCAGTTCCAATAGCCTTATGTTATCTCTAAAGCTTTTTATCTCTAGATTCTTATAGTTCATTTCCTATAAGCTCGGCATATATTTTCATCTAGTTTTACTTAGATGATGGACACTCGTGGACAGATTATATTTATTCACCGTCTATGCTCTACACTACTTAATAACCTATTCGCAATTTATTAAGTTAGCACGGTATTGGGAATCACACCATTTACCGTTTTTGCCCATTTATAATCTTAAGAATCACTTCCTAAGACGGCGCTAATTCACCAGTTAACAAAATATATGGATATCTTGTTATAAGTGGATTGGGAAAAATTTCTTCAAGTTTATCTATCCAATAAGGAAATACTGCAGTTCCTTTATTAGTTATTTGGTCTACACCAAGAAAATATTCATCAAAGACAAAGGTTTTTATATCTACTGGAATATGTGATTTCATTCCAAGTAATTTTGCTCCAAGTATAATCTTTTCTTCTTCGGTTAATTTAGAGAATTGCTTTTCAAGGGAAATAGATTCTGGATCAATCTCTGGTTTGGTTGGGTCTTTTTGATTTATAAATTTGTTAAAGTCTTCCATCATATCTCTGTCTCTGATTTAAATTTATCTAAATGTGGCCACTTTGATCCATATAAAGCCTCCATTGTTTCTCGTGTTGGATTTACTAGACCTTTATGACCTTTAAGGTATCTACGTAGGTGTTTTATATCTGTATCTCTAGTTCCTACTCCAGATTTAGGTATCTCATATTTTATCTTGCTCTGAGGTATTATTCCACCAACTGCATTTAATTTCATTTCACCTACATCAGTTCCCTTACTAACAGGGATTCCAGTACCATTTATTACAGCACGAACAGGATTTCTGGTTTTTCTATACATAACAGTCATTCCCCTTTGAAAATCATCCATATTTGCTGCTTTAGTATGTAATCCATCTATATTAGAGTATGATATTACTGGGTTTCCTGGTTTTCCATTTCCACCAGTATATCTAGAAGGATAAAATAAGTGAGGGGTAACTCCATGATTTTTTAGATGCTCTTCTGCATAAGTTAATGGTGCTTCTGTTTTTAATATCTCTTGAACAGATCCTATACTATTATACCCTCCTCTAGCTTTCTTAGTAGCCCCTAATGCATATTCATTTAGAACATTAAAGTCTTTGCCAACTAAAATATCACTAGTTCCTGGATATGTAGATAATCCAGCTTTAGTATCTTTAAACTTCAATCCATTTTTTGCTATACCTAAAGTTGCTGTTGGGGTTGTATAATGGTGATATGTGTTTGAAGTTTTAGGAATTAATTTACCATATTTTCTTTGTGTAAATAATTTATTTCTCAGTATAATCATTTTGGTAATCTATTTGGATTTGGTACTAACCTCAGATATTCTTTTTCATCAATAATTCCCGATATATATTCAGGCGGTATATCTGTTTTAGTAGTAATTGTATATTTAGGTCCTCCATCAATATAAGCCTGCATCATTCCTTTATACATTGGAGTCTTTTTATATGCTTCTTCAAAACTTAGGTCTTTATATTTTGGATTTTCTTTTTTCCATTTCTCAACATAAGATTCATAATATTCTTTATGTTGTGGAGATAATTTCATAAACTCAAGGGCATTATTTAGAGCAAAATCTTCCTTACTCTTATACATCTTCATTAATGGATCCCCTTGATTATTCTTTTCTATCTCTTTATAGAAATTTAAAGGTAAATCAAATACTACTATACTTTGCTTTCCTTGTTCTGGGTGTTTAAGCATATGTTTTATATCTTTGGTTAGATATACAACTTCAGGAAATGGTCTTGCTTTATTGGTTGCCGTAAAATTTCCAGAAGGTCTTTTATAATATCTAACAAGTAAGCCTTCCCTCATTATTCCAGGTATATTAGAGTCAAGTGTAGTATGATAAACCCTTACTGTTTTCTGTCTAAATTCTATCATAATTTTTATTATTTATTCCATTGCTATTAATCCTCCAATTGGATCAAAATAAACAATATCACCGTTATCTCTCTCACCTATATTTTCCTTACGTATATCTCCTAATGATTTTTTACCTAGAATTTTTTGTAATCCCTCTTCAATATCCTCTAGAAATTTAGCAAATGGATGATTTTTTCCTAAGTCACTATATATTTTATCCCAATCTGGTTTTCTGTCTCTAAATCCGTTTGGGAGATTAATTTTTACAACATACTTTTTTATATATTCCCCATACTCTTCACATTTTAGAGTTTCTGTTTTTAGTTTCTCCATTATAACTTGATCTTTTTCTAAGTCATATATTTTAGGAAATACTTGAATTGGGTGTTTTAAAAGATAGTTATAAAATGTATATTCATTTGGAGTAAATTTTATGAAGTCAATCTTTTCGATCTTATTTCCTGGATAATCAAATACAATTCCATAAGCACCGTTACCTAAAGAATTAAGTAGGTATCGTTTAGGTAATTTATTAACTTTATTATAAGAGAATTTTATTGAATCCAAATATTTTTTAGATTTCTCTGCTTTTTCAAACTCCTTCATTATATCTGCTCTAGTTGGAAAATAACTCTCACAAAAAGCTCTACCTACTTTAACTAAAACTCCTACTGCTTTTGGTGTTTTATAGTATTTCTCTAATTTGTTTTTTATATTTTCAATCTCAGGAACTTCAATAGTATAAAATGAACCGTCAGATTTTCTTTTAATTTCTCCAAATAGAAACTTTTCATATTCCTCTAGTGTAATTGGAAGAGGATCTATAGTTCTTAATTCTTTTATAAATCTAACTCCTCTCGATATTAAAGAGAAGTTGCGTTGTCTATATATTATCATATAATTTCATATTTTAGTTCCCACATCCTAATCGAATAGTAAAGCCATATTTCAGCTTAATGTGGGAAAGTCTGTTCTCTTTAGTTATGATTTATATTTACCATTCCATATGTGAGAAATATCGCTAGCACTTCCCTTAGCGCCACCATCAACGGGTTTTCCATAACTTTTTCTATGACTCATTAGTTGTCCAAAAAATTCTCTTATAGACCTAATAGTACCTTTATCTGCCTCTACTGGATGTCTTTTAGAATTGGGGAATACGGTGTCTGTTACTTTGGCTTCTCTTAATAATTGTCCAGTAACTTTCTTATATCCCTCTTTTAGACCTCCCTCAGCAGATGGTTTCCCAAGTGCAGTTCCATCCTGCATTAATTTTCTTGTTCTGCGAATTTTTGCAGCAGTCCATTTTCTAGTGCCTTCATTTATCTTCTTACCAAGTTCACTATACGTCTTCTGTCTTAATATAATCATTACTTATTATCTCCTATATCTTTTTTTGATTCTTCCCTCTTTCTCTTGGCTTTTTTAGCGGCAGCAACACTTCCACCAACTAAACCTGCTGTACCTAAAACTCCAGCACTAATCAACGCAGCTTTTCCAAAGTTACCAATTTTTTTATTACGGACTCCATTTTTATTTTTATTAGATGGGAATGTTTTCTTATTGTCTGCAGCCTCTGTCATTAAATCTTTGAGTCCCTTTTTATACCCATTGTTATATAGCTTTTTTAATTCGGCGTACTCATCTCTTTCTTTATTTCCCAAGGATTCAAGTAATTTTTTATCTCTCTCTATAAAATCTGATTTTTTGGAAAATGTTTTATAGATTTCAGAATTACTATAGTTCTTATATTTACTTTCCTCCTCTTTCTTTTCGTTTCTCTTTTTATTAATTAAAGCAGCAGTTCCGGCAGTAGCCAAAGCGCCAGCTCCAATTATAGCAGCACGATTACCAGTTTTATTACCAGTCAGATTTTCACCATTCCAAGCCTTCTTAGCAAAATCTCCAACTTTATTAAAAAATCCACCTCCTGCGGCACCAGCTCCGGCAGGATTAGTTCCAGGTGCTGCTGCAGTACTAGTAGGGACAGTTGGTGTTGCCCCAGCTGCATAATGTTTTTGTCTAAGTATAATCATAATTTAATTACTTGATACTAGTTGTTTAAAATATTCACGTAAGGCGCCTTTATTATTCCACGGATTATCATTTATCTTCTTCTTTAACTCCTCTCTCTTCGCGCCTGATTTTGCTATTAATGTAGATAATTTATGGGAGTTAAATACAGAACTTTTATCAGATGATACTGTACTTGATGGTTTAATGGCAGCAAACTTCTCTTTTTCTCCTTTCATTTCTTCTGCTAATTTTGATATTCCACTTTTATATCTGATTTTCCCCAACACATTTAAACCATCAGTATCTCCTTTTTTAAACTCTTTTTGTCTAAGTATAATCATAGTATATTATTTTCTTCGTCTGCTTTTTATTTGCAGCATGTTTTGTAGGGGTAATCTTCTATATATTTTTGCCTCAGATCTGTAGGTGTCGAGTGATTTACCTAGTTTATCTTTTGAAGAGTCTAATATTTGCTTCGATGCTCCTTTTTCCTTAAGAAATTTCAAGGCATTCTTACTAGCGTTTTTCTCCTCTCTTACTGTTATAAACCCCTTTCGTAATCTTTTGAAGTATTCCTTTAGTCCAATACCTTTATCAATATCGGAGTCATATTTCTCAGATATCTTTTTTCTTTTTCCGGATTTTTCCATACTTGGGAGTCTAATTGCTGTTTTGAACGCCCTTTCTTGTTCTTCTTTTCTACCTGATTCCTGAAGTTTATTGAATATACGATTAATTCTTCCACCATTTTTATCATTCTTGAGATGACCAACTTCATGGGCGTGTTCAGCTACATCTCGGTTTCCATCCTCTCCAGATAGAAATATAACATTATCGTTTTTTCTTACGATGTTTCCAAGTTTTGATCCTAAATATTCATCTAAAGTATTTTTCTCTTTTTTAGCGACCTTAGCCTCCTCTTTCAAAAACCTACTACTTACAGCTCCCCCACATTTTAAACCGTAATCTTCAGCAGATATAGTTCTTGCATTATATTTATCTCTAGCTTCCTTAATAGACTCTTTCAGTAGTTTAGGATCTTTTATTCTAGTACTCATTAAATCATCTTGCACTTTCTTCCTTTCAATTATATCCTCTCGTAAATCTCTACCTACCTTATTAGCAAGATTAGTTCTCATCCTTTTCAACTTAGCACCTATTTTTCTAGAAACTGAGGTATATTCATGCTGTCTTAGAATTATCATTGTCTTATAGATTAGATTTTACTAGTTTTGAAGTTTCTTTAAGTAGATCTATAATTTTAGGATAATTATATATACTATCATGCCAACTTTTCTTAGAGGCTTCATCTAATAATTCTACAGCATCATCTTTAAAAAACTTACTTAATCCAGATCGTACATTCTTTACTTGATTTAGTTTACCATCTTCTCCAATCTGTATATAATATTTCTTACTACTAAATGAATACCACAAAGTAGCTTGGAGGATTTCTGAAAATAGACTATCAATTAAGTAAAGAATCATATAGGAATCAGTTTCTTTATCATACTCATCAAACCTAAGATATGATACTAGTAAATTAATTCCACGATCATTCCAGAACCTTCCATCACTAGTTCTTAACGTTCTTCCATCATTTAGGATATCTCTAATTAAGCTGGTATTTACTACATTCTCTACCTGCTTTAGTTTATAATATACTGTAGGTAATTTGGATTTTAGATCATTAACTTTTTTCTTATTTTCTCTTAAGCTTTGAAACAACCCAAACTCTTTTTCTCTAAGTATTATCATTTCAATTTACATTAATTATTTCATCGACTTCATTTGGATCAAGTTTATCTTTACTTCGATCTAATTTAGTCATTACTTCTTGAGGAATTTGTGTTTTTCTCCTCCTTATACAAACACTTAGAGGGGTATTGAAATTTACACCAACTACACACGCATTACCTTTCTTTAGGATATCAAGTAAGCGTTTTCTATATTTTTTTCCTAAGGTTTGTATCATCAATTATAAAATCTTCTCCAGACTCTAAGTATCGATTTATGCACCTATATTCCTCTTTCGTCACTAATTCCTCCTGTTCCTATGATAATCTAGCTTTCTCGTTTGGTCCAGAAGTATATCCTAATTTGTATCTAATTATATCTCTTGAAACAATAGGAAGATCTGGATGATTCTTTTCACACCAAGTAGATTTTCCAGAACCAGGCAAACCAACTAAAAGATAGCATTTAGATTGTTTAGTGTGTCTTAATATAATCATAGTTCTTAATCCTCAGGCCTATAGCGAACCCCGTTTTGATTCATTCTAACAAGCATTTCAAATTTTTTTAGACTTCCTGGTTTGGCATATTGTGGTTTTGATTGAGTTCTATTAACCTTACCAACAGTGCTTCCAGAATGATATCTTTTCCAAACTTCCAAAAAACCAGGAGGACATGCTGTTGGAGGATCACCTGATTTAGGAGTAATTGGTCTTTTTCTTTGTCCCATTTTTAACAAGTCAGCACCTTTTTCTGTAATAGCTCCTTGTGGTTTAGGAATTTTTACACTTGCTGAAAAATCCTTAGTTCTTAATATAATCATAATTATTCTATTTTAATTTTACTGTTTTACTTACTCCTAGTGGTCCATATGCATAAGATAATACTTGTGATGCTGAATTAAATAGATCTGTGAACTCTTGGGATTTAGTATATTCAATCCCTCTAATACTATAGTCAAAGAAACAATATATCTTTGCCCTAGGATCGAGACACCTGAGATCTATAAACTCACTACCACTATTCCTTACTATATATGGCTGTGGAGTACTTGTTAATTCTTCTGTCCCCTCATTATCAGAATCACCACTATTCCCAATCATAATCTGATCTGCACCCTTCGGAAGATAAGGCTGATCCATATAAAGAATTTGAACGTTAAGGTTGGGAACTACTTTTTTCTGAACCCACGTATTTTCAATTTGTATCATCTCTTACCATTTTTATCCTATTCCATGATTTTCTATTACTCTCTTCTATCTTCCTAAAGCCCATAGATTCATAAAGAGATATAGCGGATTTATTGCTTGAGGTTACGTATAGAGAATTACAACCAGCATCTATAGCCCTCTGAATTAAATACTTTCCTATTCCGAGACCCCTATAATTTTTAGATACCTCAAGACTTATAATTTCAGATCCCTCCCATCCAATATAGCCAACTAATTCATCATTACGATCTACTAAAAATACACCACTAGATATTCCTACAGTATATTTAGCATGTTTTAGCAAGTTATCATGAGATTTATATTTTTCTATGTTGTGTCTAGTGTATGGGAGCTCTGTAAAATCATCATATATGCTCTTCCACTTTCTACTTCTTATTATCATCATTATTTTCTTAACACATCACTATACTTACATACGGTTGTGTCCATCCCAACCTAACTAAATATGTTTTAAATCAAGAGTAGGGAGGATCAATATTTTATTCCTATATCACCTCCCAACTCTTATATTAAATTCTACGAAACAATAAAGGTATTACTTAATCAATTCCATATTATTATTTGTTCACACTACTACATCAGGTCCAACAATGAAATCTCCAGTTCCAAGATTACCAAATACTAAGTACTTCTTTCTACTCTGTGACATATGCTTTGTCATCTTGTTTATGATTAGATTGTTTACCTGTGTATCTGTTGGCATATTATTTACCTTGTTTTATATATATATATTCTTATTAAGAATCAGCTTCACGACGTAATAGCTTGTATATAAGACGCCCTAGCACTCCAATACTGCTTCGCCTTGTATGCGTCCACACTCTCAGCAGGAACATATATGATGCAGTCGGATTTCATACCTGAGAATGTGTCAGAATTTATTGTTGGTGGGGTAACAGCATCTATAGTCAACTGAGTACAAGCATAGTTGTTGTTGAACATCTTTTGGCAATAGCTATTCAAATTTGCTACATGGTGACTTGTTACTGCTCGGCATTCTTGGAACATACAATAATAACTTCCTGCCGGTATTGTTGTTGCTAACAACACTGGCGCGTTTATCATCACCCTACAATTATAGAACATATTTGCATAGCAATATGTGGCAAGTGTTGTCGCCGGTAGTTCTGATGAAAGTAACAACGAAGTACATCCATAGAACATGTTGGCATAACAATAAGATCCAATAGATGTTGCAGATAATTTAGGTGACTTTTTTAGAACCGTACAATCTCTAAACAAATTATAGAAACAGTAATTTCCTACAGTGGTAGATACACCCGACTTGTCCAACAATGACATTATGTTTCCACCACCATTGATTGAACCAGTCATTACAAATTTATAGTAGTTTGAACTACTACTCGAAAGTTGTGTTGCTACTGTATTTGCTGTTTTTCTCAGATATACAGTATTGCCATTGGCTATCGGTATCGTCTCACCAATTGTATATGGAATCCAAGCCGTTTTGTTCGGCGAATATTCTAAACTTATAGAAGTAGGTGATCCGACTTTGTTCAGAGTTATGCTTGAACTTGCTGCTGTAGCTGTGAACGAAAGATAGTCATGGGTGTCGTTTATTTCCCTTGTATGTTGCTTGGACGCCAAGATCATGTGTACTTTCAACACTTGCCTGAGTAACTTCAATTGTATTTAGCCCTTTACGTATCGTAGGCAAAGTCTGTCCAGAAGTGATATCTTGTTGCGTAGTATTCAACGGATAGACGATGATGACTGGCGTTCCGTTTGAATATTGCTGGGTCAACCAAGCCTTCATTGTAGCCATATCTGTGGCAACACTGTTCGGAACTCTTATGAAGACTGAATAGTCATCATTGTTTGAATATATGCAGATACCCGTTCCACCATAATACAACCCTCCGCCACCTGAATATGTCGCACTTTGGAAATGCGTTGACTTTACATTATCAGTACTAGCCTCTAGTATTCCAGGTAGCTCGTTTTTGTAAAGTGCGAAAGCGTATGTACCAGAATAGGAACGCCAGTTGTCAAGAGCAAATGTCTCGGTACCTGTAAGAACTTTCACACCCACGTTACGAGAGATTTCTCCAGTTGTCAAGTTTTGGAAGTCTTTGTATGAACCGCAGGATAAGAGATTTGTTGCCAATGCTGTACCACCGTTGAAATATGGTTCATAAGATGTGCATACATAGTTTTTACTGACAACAACACCATCCAACTCATTCTGAGTCATATTGTTTGCCCATTGGAAGAATATATACTTGGCATTAAGTGTTGGTGTTGCAACAATCACATCCTTACCCATTTCGATAACCACACCATTTTCATCTGTTGTACACCAAGCACGTCTAACCGTTGAGCCATTACCATTGAATCTATATAATCTATATGTACTTCCTAATTCAAAGGGTAAACATACTGTATTCTGGATTGTTGACATACCAAGAGTGTTTCCAACAGTTGCTCCAGTATATACATTTGCTGTACAATAACAACTATCGTGTGATGTCATGTAAGACAATATATTACTAAGTGTGGTTTGCCTTGTCTGTGTTTTGTCAAATAGATTTACACCACGCACCTTCATTGTTTCCTGTACGCCTTGAACATACACCTGTTTATATGCCATATAATCCACATTAGTGTTTCCTTTTGTGAACATATATGGGCTTCCTGCATCAGTTCTATAAGACAATCTGCAATATGCGGCTGATTGTGGGCTTGTCTTTACACCTTTGTTTGCTGAAACACTTGATAAAAATCCTTTACTTGAATCATACCAGCAAATACAATAACCACCGACATAGTTGGTTGGTATTCCACTATAGTAATAATCCGTTTCTGGTGATACAATAATATATTCTGAAACCCTTGCGGCGCCAAAACTCTGTAAACTTCCATCAGTATATAGATATTTTCCACTCACATATCCATTTGATGTATCTGTTCCGTCTATGTTAAATATGTTTGGACTGACTTTCAAAGCACCATTGTTGCAGACAATATCTTTCGTCTCCAAAACGGTTCCTGGATTATAGGGCTCGTAAGTAAGTGGATGCCCGAATATCTCTTCATAAGAATCTTTGAAATCCTGTACGGTTGTCGGTTCGTTTCCTGCACCGAATATGGCGGTTAAATCAAACATTTGTACTCCATGATTTTTATCTATGGCAATACCAGAGTTTGAGTTTAATATTCTGAAAATACCATTGTTTGCTGTTGTCCCTGCATTGGCAGCTGTATTTATTACGTCTATGTTAGTCCATGTACCGTCTGTCGATGGACGATATATTGCCGAACCACCAAACGGTGGAATATACACATATCCTGTTGTATTATCGCCAGTGTATTTGGCAATCAGAGAAATGTAGTATTTATGCCCTACGGTGAGTCCGCCTTGATGTGGCATTTGGTATATGTAATTGGTTCCGCTTATCACAATCATATCAGGATCGCCATTGTCAAAGGTTGTGCCATAAGAAGTTCCCCATCCTGTAGGTGTGTCTCCACCAACAGAAAAGTTTGCATTATAGATTAACTGGTTCCAAACTTGTATATGCTCCTGTTCACATCTACCATAAGCGCCTATGGATTTCAGTTTTTTGGCTTGTATTGTCATTGGGGACAGCCCGTTTGCTGTTTCCCATCTGTCTAGGGTTTGTAGTTCCCTTCTTCTCATCAATAGTTGGTTACTCATATGCTAGGTAGTTCTACGGTATAAGCTATTGCAATACCGTTCATTACATTTATTTCATAATATGTGTTCGCCACAGCAGAAGGTTCTGCACCGTCTTCCCATACAGTTATGCCTGTCGAAGGCCATGTCAGGTTCGGTACAGTAGACCCTATAGAGAATGTCCACGACCATACATTTGCTACACTATTGTCAGATGCCGCTGCTAAGGAAAAAGTCGTATCTGAAGACAATGTTCCAAGATTGTACATCACATTAGGAAGCATACCACCAGAAGTCTGTGATGTTGCCACACGAGTCGTTCCACAAGATACGACATCCAAAGCATTCTCAAGTACTCTTTCTCTGGTCAAGTAGTCACCAGATACAGCACGGTTTCCATATCCGTTGTTCACATACAAGTCACCATCGTTTATCGTGAATATCGAGTCATTACTTCCTAAGTCTTGGTCATCTTGTTCGTAGTAAACATTCAGGCATAGATAACTTTCTTTTAATGTGACATATACCAAAGTACTAGATCCGTCCCAGTCACCTAGTTTGAAATATCCGTATCTTCTAGCGTCTCCTTCTATAAATACGCACGCGACATAGCCATAGGTATCCCCATCGTAAGGCTCTCCATTCAACAGGCAAGATGCACTGCAATAGTTGTTTATCATAGAAGTGTCTGTGTTCGGTTCTATAGAAATTCTTGTAAGTGCTGGTATTTTGACAACTCTATAGTTGTAGTCTGAATTGTATGCGGCTTCGACTTGTCCACCTGTCTCAGTAAGCTCTATGGAGTCGTCATCCTTCACTTCTATGTTCGATACCAGAGAATCTATAGCTCCTGTTTTCTTGAATACAACAGTGTGGTACTCAGAGTCCATGTTAATCTCTAAATCAGATATATAACTGTTTTCACCAAACTGAGAATTATCTACCGAACCACCTTCAAAGTTCGTTCTATAAATCTGTCTATATCCAGAAATACCTCCACCGGTATTGTAGAACTTGCATCCTTGTACACTTGAATAGTCCATGTAAGAATCATCAATACGCCACACATCGTACAAGTCTAGTATTTCACAGTTTTCGTTCAGCAGTATGTTATTTATAAACAAATCGTCAGATGTAGAACTTCTATCCACCTTCACATCAAGGTTAGTGTATTCACCGTTCTCATAGTTGTACATCGTTGTACCTAGATAGAAATTACCATTGTTAGTCAGACGGCCTTTGAAGTCAAAAATAGCTTCGTTTCCATAGTCGTCTACCATGTGGTATATCGAACCTTTTCCTGAACATTCTATATGTTCTTCGTCTCTTCTTAGCATTTTTTGAGTGACGCTTACACTAGAATACACCCAGGTGTCGTTAGCAGTATCGTAGTGGCCGTAGTTGCATACACCATTTCCAGGCGTTTCAAAATAGTATCTACCAATTAGATAACAGTCATCTCCAGCGGCATACGGTAATGATTCTGAGAATATCTCAAAGGTGTCACCATCTATCTCAGCAGTTTCACCAGTGTTGTACACTGTAGGTCCTGTCATAGTATAGTAATATGTTCCATTATCTCTTACAAGTATTCCAGAAAACTCTGAATTATATGATAGATTTATACCTTCCATCTCACCACTATATCCTGTAGAGAACAATGTCGAGCCGTCGGTTGAAGCTATTGAGTTTCCGTTGATGTAGTATGTCGTACCATTTATTTCAAAACTATAGATTGATATAGGGGGCTCGTCATATACAGTATCTCTAACATAAGTGAATGTTGGAGGTGTACTCAGTTCTATTAAATCTTGAGGAGCTGATGGGTCAAACAATATAGTAGTATCTACGACTGTTACTTCAGTTAAACTACTCAACCCATCTATATTGTCTGTGGTATACTTTACAGAACACACTTGTTTCTTGTATGGTATCGTTTCGTTAACTCCAGCAGCTACCTCAACAGTTACATTGTTTGCTAAAAGTACTAGTTCTCCGTCTTCTGAAAGAGTTCTATCTGTCAGGGCTTTAATGAACAATCCGCCGTTTCGCGTGTTCCAATAAGCATCTGATACACTATTGTACCATGTACATTTATAGTCAGTTATGCGGTATGTGGCACCCGGGACCAGACTGTGGCTGTTCTTTAAGGCAAGTATCTCGTTATATGTCACATCAATAGATAGTTCTGGTACTGGTATTGTCGCCCATTCAACATCATTGTCAGTATTCGAGTGCTTTGTCAACACCTGTCCTGTTGTACCACCAGAAGGAACGGCTTGAGAACTTGTAGCAAAATCACTTGCCTTACTACCACTATCTGTCAAGTTACCGTTGCTGTCTAGCCCTGCAAAGTCTCCTGAGGTAGGAGAAGTTACTTTATCTGCTTTTCCACTAATATCTGGTATCGTAGGGGTTCCAATTAGATCACTATATGTTCCTGTTTTGGCTACTTTATGTAAATTAATTGTTCCTCCAAATGATTCTGAAGAACTTACCGTCTGTGCAGTGGAGTTGTTCGTATTTAAAGTACCTACTGTTGGTATTACTGTGGAACTGGATAAGAAGTCGGAGTAATCATATCCACTGTCCGTAAGATTGCCATTCGCATCCAAGCCAGCGAAGTTGCCTGATGTCGCGCCGGATACTTTGTCGGCCTTACCACTTACATCCGTTTCCGCAGCATTTGTCCACTCGCGTATCGCTCCGTCTTTGTAGTAGTAGACAGGGTGAAAGTAGAGAAGTTCAATAGTTGTGGCAGAATTTGCTAAACCAAGAAAAATATAGATCTTTCCATCTTCCGTTGAAGGTAGTGATTGAGTAAATGGTTCGTTAGCATCTATAATTGCACCACCATCGGATTGAGGAGTACACTTAAGATATACTGGTGTGTGGGCAGTAAGTGTTAATGCAGAGCCTGTATTATTAAACGAATTACCAAGTCTTACATCTTGATACTGGTTCCATATCCATCCGACATCTATGGTTGAGTCAGCTGGTCGTAAAGTTGTTGTAAAATAGTATAGAATTTCTCCAAAAGGGTTAATCTCCTCAGTAGTCGGTGTTTTTACAGTAGTTCCACTTGTTGATGATGAACTATTTGCTGGGATATATTTTGTTCCATCAGCACTTGTAAAAACCAACCTATACGCAGCCATTTGTGTTGATAGTGGTAAACTTCCTCCATTATTATTGTGCCTTATTTGATAGGCTATTGAATTGGTATTGGAATCGTATCCCCAATAACAATCCCAACAACCACCAGAAACTCTAGAACTATTATATACAAATAACCAAGTGTATGCTATGTTAAAGTGTGTGGTGACTCTACTTGCTGCAGCTGTTGTATAATACATCGGCTTTGCACCAAGACTGTTAATGTTAAGTGTACATCCAGTATAACTCGTAACCACCCCGTTCTTTAAATAACAGCACACGCCATCTCTCAACTCAGTTATACCGTCGACGGTTGCGGTGAAAACTGTAGATGTTGATGTTGAATCTACCTGACCGAACGGTATAGAAGCAGTTTTATCCGAGTGCGGGACACCAATTTCTTTAAGACGGTTCCAGAAACCGTGCAATGAATCTGTTACATATTTCTTTAAAGAATCTCTCATTGTCTGTATTTTTTGTATTCCTCAAAAGCGGCGGCACGCTGCTCATTGGTAAGTGTGAAACTGCCGTTCTCTTTGTATGCGTTGTAGATTATCTGATAGTACTTGTGCTTGTCGTCAAGTCCAGCAAGAGCACTCTCAAACGCAGCAAGGTCTTTGACAGTGAGTCCAATATACGCTGCAAATTCTGGTACAAACATCTTTCCAACCCGCATGGCAAAATCAGACTCAAGCGTATCATTTATATACTCTTGTTTTGTCATCTTAGGCATGAGAATTTTGTCATCTCCATCTTTTGTGAATCGTAGATGCTTATTCTTTATAGAACCAAATGAATCCATTATATATAACCAGTCATAGTCTTTTGATTGAAATCCTTTAATTCCACTAAAGAAAACCCTACTGCCAACTAAAAATTTTGCAATTTGTTTCATATATTCAATCATTTATAAATTTATTCTGGACATGTTATACAAACCAGGCATACTTTCTTGTCAAGTGTTTCCTTATCATTATATTGTACTTCCTCATCTGTGTTAAGTAGAAACTCAAATGGACACCACAAACTGAATGGATTTTGATACTTAGACTTTTGCTTCAACAATTCTTCCGTCACACTAGTCTTCATAACGCCGTAGAATATTAAGAAATCGTTCTCCCATATATTCCAAATACGATATGTTTCTCCATCAATCTCCATATCTTCTGCGTATGTGCTATATTTCATATTAAAATATTCATTTGAGTTTCCTGTAGAGGCTTTTTCATAAGCGAAATCAATATATTCTCTTATGTTGTATATCTCTTCACCAGAAACTTCTTCATAGAATTGTTTGTAATTTGCGAATGGGAATTTATCTAAGAAAAGTGTGCATTCTGTCATATCAAAATCACCGATATCATAGTTACCACCCATATCTATTTCTCTAACACAGACTAGTGCATATTGCTCATTGAACGATTCTTCACCAATAGTGTCTCTGGTGTATGCTAATAGACCATCGCTTGTTATTACTCCATAGAAAGGGGACCACTGATTATTCACATCTGTTGACATGGAATGTGTCACACACTCACTGTAGGTCAAAGTTCTATCAGTTAATCCATATAAATCTCCATCTCCACAGTTGCATAGTACCCAGATATTATATACGTGGTCATCCATTTCTAAAGTCTCTCCAGTCCATTCAAACTCATTAACACCGAGTCTCGCAAGTGTTTCTATGTCTGCCTCATCAATATACGATTCATACAATGCAATTAGTTCTGACAATGAAGAAACATCCCACTCAGCAAAGATATCTGGAAGCATATCTTCTGGGAAATCATCAATGAATAGATGACTGTGTAAAAGCTTTAGAGTATCAGCATCATCACTGAATATATAATCATAGTCCGGTTCATCAAGGGTATCTTCTGTATCATAACCGATTAAAAGGCTTTGCAAAGTTTGATTTGAATGAATCTGATTTCCATTATATCTATTCAATCCGAGGACATACATATCACCGTTTTCCATTACCTCAAACGCATTCTTTCTGACATTTTGAATAGTGTCTCCAACGCCTATCGAAAATATCGTCCCAGTGCCACCTTCATGTGATATATTACTCTTTCCGCAAGCGAACTCCGCCTCATGAGTCGTAACAGTCCACAACCCCTCTGCATGAGAATAATCGCCTCTTGCGACAGTATTTCCTCCTTCTGCGTGGGATGCTTCACCATGAGAGGTTGTGTTTTCTCCTTCTGCATGAGAACTTTCTCCCTCCGTCTTTGTACGATACCCTTCTGCGTGTGAAAAATCACCAAGAGCATAAGTTCCGTAACCTTCGGCATGAGAATATTCACCAGTAGAACCTGATAGAACATATATATTCGCATCTTGAGAAAGACCCTCGGTTAAGTAGATTATGGTTCGGTTTTGTTCTTCATCTACCCACACATTTTCAATTTGTGTGTAAACATCATTAGTAGCATCCCATAATATCATCCCCACAGACAATCCAGTGTTTACACTGTTGCATATCCACGAATCATTACCATAATAACTCACGGCAAAAGGTAGTTGATACCACCATCCATAACCCTCTGCGTGCGAATAACTACCATAAGCAAATGTATGTTCGCCCTCGGCATGAGAACCAAGTTTTGAAATGGCGGCATCGTTTTCAATGGTTGCGAGAACATCTTCCCCTTGCCTAATGGCTGGTCTATTGACTAGGTGATTATAGTTTCCAGTTTTTGCTACAGCGTGAAGGTTGATATTACCACCAAAAGACTCAGAAGCACTTACAGATTGAGATGTATAGTTGTTCGTCTTTAGTGTTCCTACAACACCAGCACCTGCGGCTATACCATCCAGTTTCTCCTTGTCTGTTGCAGACATCGCACCAGAAGAACCGCCAGATCCACCTGTTGAAGCTACCGCTGTTCCTAAAGCCAATCCATTAGAACTTACTGAAAGCCCGTTTGAACTAGAACTATCTATATCTATAGATACGACACCAGAAGTTATGTCGATGCCGTTACCACCTGTATATACATCTACTAAATCCGTTACCAATATATAGATATGCTCATTTGTGACACTTGCATCTACCGTGTTAACAACGAAGTCTAGATACTTTCCTGCAGCATTAACAGGAAGTGGTGTTGTATAGCTAGTATCTGTAGAATTATAATATTGTCCATTATATTCTACAACATCAATCACGGAACCACTCTTTACCAGATAATCTTTCGGTATATTTATTTTTGCACCCTCTTGTACACCATCTTTCTGAAGTACGTAAGAAGCAAAATAACCACTCTCAGCAGTTCCAAGTTTTACCATTGTATATGCTGGTAAATTTGATACAGTTACAAAATCTGATGGCTTTGTTCCGCTATCCGTAAGATTTCCATTAGCGTCAAGACCAGCAAGATTTCCATTAGTAGCTCCAGTTACTTTATCTGCTTTTCCACTAACATCTTGCGAAGTCAGATATGTATTTGAATCAACCGACCCATCAGCTTTCAAGAACTGAGAGGAAGTTCCGCCAGATTTGATGAATTTTTCTGCTGTAATATAATTTGAGTCGTTTATAGTAACACCACTATTTTGCACTGCTCCACTAGTTCC
>JAEEGL014619381.1_pt1 | contig 28206 bp, 25 predicted proteins | sample 9134231 | NCBI WGS metagenome assembly JAEEGL01 (sample SAMN16246548, study PRJNA631951) | gut metagenome | biome: gut microbiome; feature: rumen; material: fiber-attached | host: Bos | place: Iran: Karaj | collected 2018-10
AGCCAAATTCATCCGTCTGGTCGGAATGCGCGAAATCCATTTTGCCGATGCGCTTGAACATCTGGCTCAGATCCTCCGGCTGAGGCGCCTGCGGCGCCATGATATAAAAGTCAGGATATTTCTGAGCGAAGGAGATGCAGCCGTAATCAGCCGCGATATGCGTGATGAGATCGGTACCGCCGTTGCCGCCGCCGTGCAGGAAAAGGAGCAGCGGACGCGGTCCCTTGGCCTGCGGTGTATACAGACGGTAGATGACATTGCCGTCTTTTTTCTTGTCAAAGACTTCCAGGCCTTCGCAGCGTTCCTCATCCATGTCCTTGCGGGTGTAGGAATCGTCGCCGATCGTCAGCGTCCAGGGCTGTTTATAGCTGAAATCCTCTGTAGCAACAAGGACTTTGCCATCTTTCATTTCAACAGAGCGGATCGGCACCTCGACAGGGGTATCCTTGCTCCAGGGAAGATGGGAAAGATGGACAGCGGAAAGCTCGACCGCCTCATGTTTGATCTCGAAACCGGTACCGGTCCAGCCATTGTCCGGTACATAGGAGAAAGCAATATTCTTAGCCATATGATCTGCTCCCTTCTTTACTGGTCCATATACTCGTTGTACTTCGCGTCAATGACTTCCCGCTCGATCGTGTTCATGCCGGTGATCTTGCTTTTGTGCGCGGCGGAGAAGTAGTTCAGGGCGGATTCATAGTCGCCCTCCTGTTCATAGATCAGACCCAGATAATACTTGCTGTCGGCCATGGTCTCTTTCAGGTCCAGGGCTTTCAGCAGGAGTTCTTTCGCCTCATCGTAACGACCCTGACGGAACGCGATCTGTCCCAGATTGTCGTAAGCCGGGCCGTGGGCTTCGTTTTCATCCAGCGCTTTGTTCGTGAATTCCTCGGCTTTTTCGTAATCCCCGGCTTCGATGTAGAAGTAGCCGAGAGTGGTATAGAAATCCAGACTGAAGAATTCATAATCCTTCAGCATGGTCTCCATGACGGCGATCGCATCGTCCAGGTGACCGCATTTCCACAGCGCGATGGCATAATCCTGACGGGCGTACTTGGTCATCATGGATTCGGGTTTGGCCACCGTGAGTGTATATTCGAAAACTTCGCGGGCTTTCTCGTACTCGCGGACCTCGCGGATCAGGTACAGACCGTAGGACATAAGACCGTACAGGTTCTTGCTCTTGTGCTCATACGCGTAGCGGTACAGAGGGACCGCCGCCTTGGGCTTGCGCAGGAACGCGTCGATGAAGTACCCCGTCATACCGATGGAAGAGGGCAGATGGATGAAATACATGAGGATGCCGTACGCTGCCAGAAAAGCCGGAAAGACCCAGAACGGCAGTTTGAGGACGATGATGGCGACGAGTGCCAGCACCGAGATGATCAGATGGGGATGACTCTTGATGAAGTCTTGCAGTTTCAAAAGAAGGACCTCCTGTTCGTATACAATACTTTTGTCATGTTATCATAAATGCCGCAGGGCTTCAATAATTTTTGGAAAAAGTGCTAAAAAAACAGGTGCAAGGATGACGGATATTTGCTATAATAAAACCAATTCTTATACTTATGAGGTGATCATCATGAAAGCAAGTGAAATCATCAGCATCCTGGACGCGAAAGTCTTCAACGAGATCGACGAAGACCTGGAGATCGACAGCGGCTGCGGCTGTGATCTGATGAGCGACGTGCTCGCGTTCAACCATAACAACAATGTGCTTTTGACCGGAGCTGTCAACCCGCAGATGATCCGCACCTGCGAGGTCGTGGATACCAAGCTCGTCGTGCTGGTCCGTGATAAACAGCCTTCCCAGGAGATCATCGATCTGGCGACCGACGCGGAGATCCTTCTGCTTGGCACGCATTACTCCATGTTCGAAGCCTGCGGCCATCTGTACGATGCCGGCCTGCGCGGAGAGGAGATCCAGAATGACTTTTGATTATATCGTAGATCCTTCCGAGCCGGAGCGCGCCGGACGTGCTTCCACAAAGTTCAAGGGCGTCCTCAAGGAGCTGGGTGTATCGCCTAAAGTCATCCGCGCGCTGTCCATCGCTATGTACGAGGGCGAGATCAATATGGTCATCCACGCGAACGGCGGCAACATCCACTGTGAAGTCGATGCCGACAAGATCCGGGTCATCATGAAGGATTCCGGTCCCGGCATCCCTGAACTGGATAAAGCCATGAAACCAGGCTGGTCTACAGCATCCACCCAGGCGCGTGAACTTGGCTTCGGCGCCGGCATGGGACTGCCTAACATCAAGAAGTGGAGCGATAATCTTGTGGTCGAGACCGAAGTAGGTGTCGGCACCACTTTGACTATGGAATTCAATCTGACATAACCTTTGATACGGAGGTCCATTATGGGATTTACTTCTGTAAGCCTGCTGAAGGACCGGTGTGTCGGCTGTACTACCTGCGTGCAGCGCTGTCCCACCGAGGCGATCCGTGTCCGGGGCGGCCGTGCGCATATCCTTACCGATTATTGTATCGACTGCGGTATGTGCATGCGCGTCTGCAAACACGGAGCCAAAGTTTCCGAGACGGCTTCCCTGGATGAGATCCTTTCCAGTGATTATAAATTGAAGGTGGCGCTGCCGCCGCCATCTATGTACAGCCAGTTCGAGGAGAACCGCAACATCAACCGCCTGCTGACTGCCCTTAAAATGATCGGCTTCGACGAAGTCTACGGTGTGGCCCGCGGTGCGGAAGTCATCACGCGGGAGACGATCCGGTTCATCGAAGAGAATCCGCCCATGAACGGGCCGTGGATCTCGTCCGCGTGCCCGGCGGTCGTGCGGCTCATCGCGACACGGTTCCCGTCGCTGATCGATAATATCCTGCCGCTCATTTCTCCTATGGAAACAGCGGCGCGCATGGCCAGGGCGTATTTCACCTCGCAGGGCTATAAAGATGAGGAGATCGGCATCTTCTTCATCACCCCATGCCCGGCGAAGACCACCGAAGTCCTGTATCCGCGCATGGTGGAAAAGTCGGCCGTCACCAATACGGTATCCATGCAGGAAGTGTATTTCAAGATCCGTCCGTTCATCCACAAAATGGAGGATGGGGAGATCCAGACGCTCCAGCTCGAAAGCGTGGAAGGGGTCTCCTGGGCACATATCGGCGGCGAAAGCCAAGGGCTGCACATGCCCGACTGCCTCGCGGTGGATGGGATCGATAATGTCATCAAAGTGCTCGACGATCTGGAAAACGGTAAGATCGAGCAGATCGATTTTTTAGAGGCCAACGCCTGCACGGGCGGCTGTCTGGGCGGTCCGCTGCAGATCGAGAATCCTTTCAATGCCTACACGCGCATGAAGAAGGTGCTGCGGCGCAACGAGCATCCCAGCTTCCGCGAGGAAGTGCTGCATGCGGATTATTCCGGCATCTCCGTAAAGGCGGAGAAGGAGCTGGAAGAAGCGCCGGCCTTCAAACTCAGCGCGGATTTCCAGGAAGCATTGCGCATGATGCAGCAGCGTGACGAACTGTTCGATCGGCTGCCGCATCTGGACTGCGGTGCCTGCGGTGCGCCGAACTGCTATGCTTTCGCGCAGGACGTGGTCCGCGGAAAACTGGTCGAAGAGGACTGCATCATCATGCTCAAAGATACGCTCCGTTATCAGAAGCGGGAAGCGGAGCAGGACAACTAAGAGTGATATCCAAGGAGGTAAGACTATGACAGTACGTGATCTTCTGGCGGTAAGCGATTTTAAAGTGGCGGTCGAGGGTGACCTGGATCTGCCCGTTTCCTGCGGCTACATGGGCGACCTTTTGAGTGTCGTCATGGGGTACGCGGAGGAGGAGTCCGCGTGGATCACCATCCAGAGCCACGTCAATATCGTTGCTGTGGCAACACTGCGCGGCGTGTCCGCCATCATCATCGCCCATGGCTTCGAGGCGGATGAGGATACCATCGAGACGGCCAAAGAGGAGAACATCACCATCCTTACGACGGAACTGAACCCCTTCGATGCGGCCAAGAAACTGGTGGAGCTCGGCCTATGATGAAGGAACTGGCCCTCCACGTGCTCGATATTGCTGAAAACAGCGTGCGAGGAGAGGCAAAAACGATCGATATCATCATCGAAGAGGATCTGGAGAAGGACCGGTTCGTGCTGGATATCATCGATGACGGCAAAGGGATCCCGGAAGAGATGCTCAAGACCATCCGCAACCCCTTCACGACCACACGGACGCACCGCAAGGTCGGCATGGGCATCCCGTTCCTCAACGACACCTGCATGATGTGCGGTGGGAAGCTCACCATCGACAGCACGGTGGGCGTCGGTACGAAGGTCCATGCGGAGATGGAGCATAAGAACATCGACAGGCCGCCGCTGGGCGATATCGCCTCAACGCTGGTCAATCTGTTCTCTTCCTATCCGGACATCTGCTTCCGCTATCAGCACTCCTATAAGGAAGCCGGCTGGCCGGAAGCACAGGTCTTTTCGCTTTCGACGGAGGAGCTCAACGAGATCCTGGATGGCATGCCTTTATCCACGCCATCCGTCTATCTTTGGGTGCGGGATTTCCTCCGGGATTCCATCGCAGCCCTGAAGGATCCGGACGCAGAAAGTGACGAGGAATCATAAAAATCTGTTTACATTTTATCAGTCCTCTGCTATACTTGTTATGATATAGTGCCTGTTTCAGACACGAGTATAACGCGGACGGAATGCGGGAGGAGCCCCTTCATGTTGATCACCTGTGATTTACACATTCATTCTGCGTTATCGCCATGTGCGCTGAATGACATGACGCCCAACAACATCGTCAATATGGCGCTGCTGGAGGAGCTTACGGCGATCGCGGTCACGGATCACAATTCCTGTGAAAACGCGGAGGCGGCCATGAAAGTCGCGCTTGGGACCGGCCTGGTCGTGATCCCCGGAATGGAAGTACAAACACGTGAGGACGTACATGTCGTCACGCTGTTTCCGGGTATCGATGAGGCGAGAGCCATGCAGCAGGCAGTCTACGATACTTTGCCGCCCATCAAGGCGCCGAAAAAGCAAATGGAGAAGCAGCTCATCCTGGACGATGATGACGAGATCACGGGATACTGTGACAAGCTTTTGAACATGTCGTGTTCCTTAACGGTCGAGGAAGTCTGCGAGAAGGCGCTGGCGCTTGGCGGGATCGCGATCCCGGCGCATATCGACCGCAAAAGCTACAGCCTGCTGTCCAGTTTGGGTTTCGTGCCGAAGAATCTGCCGGTCAAGACCCTGGAGGTCTCCATGTTTACCGACAAGGAACCTTATGAGAAGCAGTACCCGCAGTACCGCATCATCACCGATTCCGATGCGCATGAGCTCGGTCATATCGCGATGGTGCGCAACACCCTGGACGTGGAGACGGTCTCCGCGCATGGGATCATAAAGGTATTAAACACGCAATACGCATGACGGCTTTCCCTAAGCTGCGGCGTGTGTTTAACATACATAATAACCTAAGATATAAATTCAAGGAGGTAAAGGTTATGGGATGCAACGAAAATGGTGCTGACAGAGAGAAATATGCTGAGCTCGATCAGTTTATTGCTTCTTTGCCCACCACAAAGGGAGAGCTGATCCGCGTGCTGCATCGTGCCCAGGGCATTTTCGGTTATCTGCCGAAGGAAGTCCAGGTACATGTGGCGAAAAAGCTGGATCTTCCGGTTTCCAAGGTCTACGGTGTCGTCAGCTTCTATTCCTTCTTCACCATGAAGCCGAAAGGAAAGTATGACGTATCTGTATGTCTTGGTACTGCCTGCTACGTTCGCGGAGCTGACAAGATCCTGGAAGCGCTCACCAAGAAGCTCGGTATCGGCGTCGGCGACACGACGGATGATGCTAAATTCTCACTGCGCACCCTGCGCTGCGTCGGTGCCTGCGGTCTGGCCCCGGTCGTCATGATCAACAACAAGGTATATGGCCGTGTAACCCCGGATATGGTCGAAGGGATCATTGCCGAGTGCGAATAAGCGGTTTTCGGCAAAGCCGAAAATGGCTTGACAACGGACCATAAGGTTCGTTGCAAAGCGTTTTCTGAAGAAAGGAAAAGATTCTTATGGTGAAAATTAAGTCTCTTGAAGAGCTGAAAAGAATCAAAGAGCAGGCACAGAACTCCGTTTCTCTGCGTGTTAAGGGCGACAACATCGAGAACATGATCCAGATCCGCGTCGCTATGGCTACCTGCGGTATCGCTTCCGGCGCCCGTGAAGTCATGAACGAATTCGTCGAAGCGCTCGGCGAAGAGAAGATCGAAAATGCTGTCGTAACGCAGACTGGCTGCATGGGTTACTGCTATGCGGAGCCCACCATCGAGCTGACCATGCCCGGCAAAGATCCGATCATCTATGGTTATGTCGACAAAGCGAAGGTCCATGAGATCATCGACAAGACCATCAAGCATGGCGAACTGATCGACGGCATCATCAACTCCCAGCATAAGACTATCGAGTAAGGAGGATATTGATATTCATGGCTGATTATAAATTTCATATCCTTGTCTGCGGCGGTACCGGATGTCAATCCTCTAACTCCCATGAGATCATGGAGGCATTGAAACAGAACGTTGCAGACGCGGGCATGGCAGAAGACTGCAAGGTCCTGATGACCGGCTGCTTCGGCTTCTGCGAACAAGGCCCCATCGTCAAGATGCTTCCCGACAATACCTTCTATACCTCTGTCAAGCCTGAAGACGCGGCTGAGATCGTGGCAGAGCATATCGTCAAAGGACGTAAGGTCCAGCGCCTTCTGTATGTAGATCCTGAAAATAAAGAGCATGTATCCGATGCGAAGCATATGGAATTCTACAAGAAGCAGATGCGTATCGCGCTTCGTAACTGCGGTTTCATCGATCCTGAAAACATCGATGAGTACATCGCCCGCGATGGTTACGCGGCTCTGGCCAAGTGCCTTACCGAGATGACCCCGGAAGAAGTCATCGAGGAAATGAAGAAGTCCGGTCTGCGCGGCCGCGGCGGCGCCGGTTTCCCGACCGGTCTGAAGTGGCAGTTCGCGCGCGGCTACAAGTCCGACGTCAAGTATGTCGTATGTAATGCTGACGAAGGCGATCCGGGTGCGTTCATGGATCGTTCCATCCTGGAAGGTGACCCGAACTCCGTTATCGAAGCTATGGCCATCTGCGGTTATGCCATCGGCGCGAAGTACGGCCGTGTCTATATCCGTGCTGAGTATCCTCTGGCGATCGACCGTCTGTCCATCGCGATCAACCAGGCACGTGAATACGGTCTGCTGGGCGACAACATCCTGGGTACCGATTTCTGCTTCGATATCGAGCTTATGTTCGGTGCCGGCGCATTCGTCTGCGGTGAGGAAACAGCTCTGATCCACTCCATGGAAGGTCAGCGCGGTGAGCCTACCACCAAGCCTCCGTTCCCGGCAGAGAGCGGTTTCTGGAACCAGCCGACCAACGTCAACAACGTTGAGACCTGGGCCAATGTTCCTGTTATCTTCCTGAAGGGCGCTGACTGGTTCCGTTCCATCGGTACCGAGAAGAGCCCCGGAACCAAGGTCTTCGCTCTGGCCGGCAAGATCAACAACGTTGGTCTGATCGAAGTTCCCATGGGCACCACGCTGCGTGAAGTCATCTACGAGATCGGCGGCGGCATCAAGAACGGCAAGAAGTTCAAAGCTGTCCAGACCGGCGGTCCTTCCGGCGGCTGCCTGACCGAGAAAGATCTGGATACTCCGATCGATTTCGATAACCTGGTCGCCAAGGGTTCCATGATGGGTTCCGGCGGTATGATCGTTATGGACGAAGACGACTGCATGCCTGCTGTCGCGAAGTTCTACCTGGAGTTCACCCAGGAAGAGTCCTGCGGTAAGTGCACACCGTGCCGCGTCGGTACGACCCGCCTGTCGGAACTGCTGACCGATATCACGAACGGCAAGGGCACGCTGCAGCATCTCGAAGAGCTGAAGCGCCTTTCCGAAGTCATCCGCGACACCGCTCTGTGCGGCCTTGGCCAGACAGCTCCGAACCCGGTCCTGTCCACGCTGAGAACGTTCGAAGATGAATATATCGCACATGTTACTGAAAAGACCTGCCCGGCCGGCAAGTGCCAGGCGCTCTTGAAGTATGAGATCATCGCTGATGCATGTAAGGGCTGCACACTGTGCGCACGTAACTGCCCGGTCGGCGCCATCTCCGGTACCGTCAAGAATCCGCATGTGATCGACCAGTCGAAGTGCATTAAGTGTGGCGTTTGCATGAACAACTGCCGCTTCAATGCGATCGTAAGGCATTAAGAAAGGAGCGACTTGAAATCTCATGGCTGAAAATATGATCAATGTGATTATCGACGGCATGGAGGTCGAAGTTCCTCAGGGCAGCACGATCCTGGATGCTGCTGAAGCCGTCGGAGTATATATTCCTACCCTCTGTCATATGAACATGGAAAAGCTCGGCATGGTCAACAAGCCGGCTTCCTGCCGTATCTGCGTGGTCGAGGTCGAGAAGCGCCGCAATCTGGCGCCTGCCTGCGCAACGCCCGTGACCCCCGGTATGGTCGTTCATACCAACACCAAGAAAGTTCTGGAAGCACGCCGCACCATCATGGAGCTCATGCTTTCCGATCATCCGAAAGACTGCCTGACCTGCGAGAAGTCCGGCGACTGTGAGCTGCAGGCTCTGGCCGAGACCCTGGGCATCCGCAAAATCAACATCACCGGCACGTCCATGTCTCAGGTTCCTGTGGATGAGTCCGTTGCGATCGTCCGCGATATGACCAAGTGCATCATGTGCCGCCGCTGCGAGACCGCCTGCAACAAGGTCCAGTCCGTCGGCGCTCTGTCCGCTGTCAACCGTGGCTTCCCGGCATACGTCGGCACCTCCTTCGAGGCACCTCTGGATCAGACCGTCTGCACCTTCTGCGGACAGTGCGTACAGGTTTGCCCGGTCGGCGCGCTGCAGGCTAAGGACAACACCTGGAAGGTCATCGAAGCGATCAACGATCCGACCAAGACCGTCGTCGTCAACACCGCTCCTTCCGTCCGTGTCGCTCTGGGTGAAGAGTTCGGTTACGAGCCCGGCACCAGCGTTACCGGTCAGATGGCAGCCGCGCTGCGCAAGATCGGTTTCGACTATGTCTACGATACCGACTTCGCTGCTGACATGACCATCATGGAAGAGGCCGCTGAGCTGGTCGATCGTCTGACCAAGTTCCTCAAGGGCGAAGAAGTCGCGCTTCCGCTGATGACTTCCTGCTGCCCGGCATGGGTCCGCTTCATCGAGACACAGTATCCGGAATTCCTGGCTCTGCCGTCTTCCGCACGTTCTCCGCAGGCTATGTTCGGCGCGATCGCCAAAGCATACCTGGCTCCGAAGCTGGGTATCGACCGCAAGGATCTGGTCGTCGTATCCGTCATGCCTTGTATCGCCAAGAAGTATGAAGCTTCCCGTCCGGAACTGGGCGTCGATGGCGATCCTGATACCAACATCTCCATCACCACTCGTGAGCTTGCTTCCCTGATCAAGCAGATGAACATCGATCTGTTCGATATGGAAGAGGAAGATTTCGACGATCCGCTGGGCGAGTCCACCGGTGCCGCTGTTATCTTCGGTAAGACCGGCGGCGTTATGGAAGCTGCTCTGCGTACCGCGTATGAGTGGATCACCGGCGAGACCCTCGAGAACGTCGAGTTCGCTGATGTCCGTGATGCAGCGTACGGCGTCAAAGTCGCACATCTGAACATTGCTGGTACCGATCTGAATATCGCTATTTCTTCCGGTCTGGCGAATGCCCGTGCCATCATGGAAGAGATCAAGGCCGGCAACCCGAACAACTACCATGCGATCGAGATCATGGCTTGCCCGGGCGGCTGCGTCGATGGCGGTGGTCAGCCGTATCATCATGGCGATGAGGAAGTCATCTTTGCCCGTCGTCAGGGCCTTATGGATGAAGATACCGACAAACAGTATCGTAAGTCCCATGAGAATCCGTCCATCATCAAGATCTACGAAGAGTTCCTTGAGAAGCCGAATTCTCATCTGGCACATCAGTTGCTGCATACGACCTACTCTCCGAAGAGCGGTTATTGATCATGCAACACACAAAGGAGTACCGGCACGTCCGGTGCTCCTTTTTCAGTTCAGCATGATTCAAACGGGTATGAAAAAAGAATATAGATTGTTAAAAAATTGTCTTTCATTTTCTGATGCTTTGTGCTAAAATGTAAGATAGCTTTAGCTATTTGTCCGTCGAAGGGAGACAGATGAATGAAATTTGATTTCACTACGATCATGGATCGAAAAGGGAAGGACGCATTGGCGGTAGATATGCTCAGTGACAAGTCATCACCGCGCGCCCCTAAGGAAGGGTTCGATATCATTCCGATGTGGGTCGCCGACATGAACTTTGCCACTGCACCTTCTATTGTGGAAAGCATGCGTGCCCGCCTGGATCATCCATTGTTCGGCTATTTCATGCCGCGTCCGGAATTCTATGATGCGCTCATCTCCTGGCAGGAGAAGAGAAATGGCGTCACAGGACTGGAGCAGAAGCATATCAGCTTCGTTAATGGTGTGCTTGGCGGTGTGATCGCCGCGGTCAATGCTGTGGCAAGTTCCGGGGATCCCATACTTCTGCATAGTCCGACGTATGTGGGTTTCACCGGCGTGCTGGAGCATAGTGGTTTCAAGATCGTCCACAGCCCGCTGACACCTGATGAGGATGGGGTATGGCGTATGGATTTTGACGATATGGAGGAGAAGATCGTCAAAAACAATATCCATGCTACCGTTTTCTGTTCTCCGCACAATCCTTGCGGCCGTGTCTGGGAGCAGTGGGAGATCGAAAAAGCTATTGAGGTCTTTCGGAAGCATGACGTTTACGTCATCTCCGACGAGATCTGGTCCGATATCATTCGTCCGGGATATCGGCACATTCCAACGCAGTCCGTTTCGGAAGACGCGGCACAGCGCACCGTTGCCATGTACGCGCCGACCAAAACATTCAACCTTGCGGGCATTCCCGGAAGTTATGCTGTCATATACAATGACTTCCTGCGGACCCGCGTAAACAAGATCGTCAGTATGACGCATCTGAACTCCATGCATCTTTTGTCCATGTATGCCATGATCGGCGGTTTCTCTGAAGAGGGAGCTGCCTGGGTGGATGAACTATGTCAGGTCATAGCCGGCAATACGGATTATGCTGTAGATTATATCCGTGCCCATTGGCCGGGGATCCAAGTGATGAAGCCCGAGGGCACATATATGATGTACATCGATGCGACGGAGTGGTGCAGCACGCATGGCGTGACCCTGGACGAGGTGCTCGGACGCGCCTGGGACGTGGGTGTTGCCATGCAGGACGGACGTCCGTTCCATGGGCCATGTCATATCCGCATGAACCTTGCATTGCCGCTTTCCAGAGTGCAGGAGGCTTTTGACCGGCTCAACAAATATGTATTTATCTAAGGGGATCAAAGAAAGGAAATTCACGGTAATGAGTGAAGCAGCTACTTACGAAGCACTAAAAATCGATAGACAGCTGTGTTTTCCGCTATATGCTGCGTCCAGAAGCGTGATCAAACTGTACACGCCTCTGCTGGAAGAGCTGGACCTGACATACACGCAGTATATAACACTTTTAGTGCTTTGGGAAAAGAAGGAATTGAATGTCAAGCAGTTAGGTCAAAGCCTGTATCTGGATTCCGGCACATTAACACCTCTGCTGAAGAAACTTGAAAAAAAAGGTCTGATCGAACGGCGCCGGTCCCGGGAGGATGAAAGAAACCTGATCGTAACTATCACAGAGAAGGGAGAAGCTCTGAAGAAGGAAGCGGTCCGGGTCCCGGAGGCATTGAGTAGCAGTAATCATTTATCACATGACGAATCACAAGCCTTGTATGGGCTGCTTTACAAGCTATTAGATAATGATGATTGATCGTGTTCAGCCTCGCCTTTTCTGGCGGGGCTGATCATATATATGAAGTATCAAACGTATTTGGGGGATTTATGAAGTTTATCCATATTTCAGATCTGCATCTGGGTAAACGCTTGCACGGTTTTTCGTTGATCGAGGATCAGGCGTGGATCCTGGATCAGATCCTTGCGATCGTACAAGCGGAGCAACCGGAAGCAGTTTTGATCGCCGGTGACGTATATGACAGGAGCCAGCCTTCGATCGAGGCGGTGCGGCTGTTGGATCAGTTTTTGGTGGCGTTACGTGCATCTGGGACTACGATCTGCATGATCAGTGGCAATCATGATGCACCGGAACGCGTATCTTTTGGTGCCGCGTTGATGGAAAAAGATCGGGTATTCATCGCGCCGGCCTATGATGGGACTGTGCGCTCTGTAGCTTTCCAGGATGGCTGGGGTACGGTGCGCGTCCACCTGCTGCCCTTTGTCAAAGCCGCGCAGGTCCGCGCCTGCTATCCGGAGGAACCGGCAGATACCATTACCGATGCGCTGCGGACGCAGATCGGTCACATGGCTCTGGATCCGGAGGAACGACATGTACTGATCGCGCATCAGTTCGTGACTGGCGCGCTGGTGTCGGATTCTGAGGACATCTGTGTCGGAGGAGAGGATCCGGTGTCAGTCGAAGTCTTCCAGCCCTTTGCCTACACGGCGCTAGGCCATATCCATCGTCCGCAGAATATGGGCAGCGACCGGGTACGGTATTGCGGGACCCCGCTGAAATACTCGGTTTCTGAGAAAGATCAGATCAAATCGGTGACACGGGTCATCCTGGAGGCACCGGGGCAGGTGGCCGTGGATACGATCCCGCTCACACCGCTGCGGGACGTGCGCGAGATCCGTGGCACATATAACGAACTTACGGCGTTGTCCTTCTATCAGGATAGTAAGGTCGATGATCTGCTCTATGTGGTCCTGACCGATGAAAATGATGTGCCGGATGCTTTGGCAAGACTCAGGACCATCTATCCGAACATCATTCAACTGGAGTATGATAATACGCGGACCCGCAGCCAGGGCACGCTGTCGGAGATCCGCTCAATCGAGAACAAAACACCGCTCGAACTGTTCGAGACGTTGTATGAGCAGCAGAACGGTCAGCCGATGAGTGAGGAGCAGCGGCGCGTTGCGGATGATCTAATGCGGCAGATCTGGAAGGAGCAGTCATGAGACCTTTGGAATTGACGATGTCGGCCTTTGGCCCTTATGCCGGACAAGTGCATCTGGATCTGTCACGGTTAGGCACACAGGGCCTTTACGTGATCACAGGGGATACCGGCGCCGGTAAGACTACGATCTTCGATGCTATCACCTTCGCGTTGTATGGGGAAGCCAGCGGCGCGCAGCGGGATGCCTCCATGCTGCGCTCCCGATACGCGGATCCGGAAACGCCCACACAGGTCATCTTGAAGTTTTCCTACGGAGACCAGGTCTATCAGGTGACCCGGAATCCTGAGTATGAGCGGGCCAAAAAGAGCGGGACCGGTACGACCACGGAAAAAGCTTCGGCACTTTTGGAACTGCCCAACGGGGACCAGATCTTCAAACGGGCAGAAGTCGATGAGAAGCTGCGGGAGATCATCGGGTTGAACCGGCAGCAGTTCGCGCAGATCGCCATGATCGCTCAGGGGGACTTCCTGAAGCTTTTATTAGCGGATACAAGAGCCAGACAGCAGATCTTCCGTGATATCTTCAAGACCGGTTATTATCAGACGTTTCAGGAGCGCCTGAAAGAATTATACCAAGGGCTGTATCGTGATTACGCAGCCCTGAAGACCCGCATGCAGCAGGAACTGGAGCAGATCCAATGGCCGGAGGAAGCGCTGGAGATCCGTGTGGAAGAAGCACGCGCCGGAAGCATGCCGACGCGGGAAGTGCTCGAACTCCTGGAGGAAGGGATCGAGCGGTTCACATCTGAGGAAGAGCGATTGACCAGCGAAGGCGACCGCTGGATGAAAGTGCGGGAAGATGTCGCCAAGCGTCTGCAGCAAGCGGCGGCCCGTGCAACGCTGGAGCAACAGTATCAAACGCTGCGGATCGAAGCAGAAAGAGCGAGACAAAGGGCAATAGAGGCGGCACGGGCTGCATCAGAAGTGCGGGACCTGCTGCCAAAGACCGACACTTGGATGGAACAGTCCGCCGCGATCGAGGCCAGAAAACAGGAGTATCGGGAAGCGGACGAGTTACAGAAGCAGGTCAATGACCTGAAGCGCAGATACGAAGGATCTGAAAAGAATATCCAGCAGATGGAGCGTGACCACGATACGATCGATGCACAGATCCGGAAAGCGAAGCAGGAGCTGGGCGAACTGGGAGCTGTGGAAGAAAAATTGACGAAAGCTTCTCACGATCAGGAGGCCCTTGCCGCGGTCAGCAAGGACCTGGATGCGTTGCTGAAAGACCGCAAAGCTTATAACGAAGCGGTACGTAAATATGAATCCGCTGCCGGTGTGGCGCGACAGCAGAGGGAAACGGCCGACTGGATGCGCCGGGCGTTCAATGATCAGCAGGCAGGGATCATCGCGGAGACACTGCAGGATGGTATGCCCTGTCCGGTCTGCGGCTCCACAGAGCATCCGCACAAGGCGCATAAAGATATCAGTGCCCCGGCGCAGGCAGAAGTCGAGACGGCGGAAGAAAAGGCCAGACAACTGCAGGAGACCGCGAATCGGCGCAGCACAGAGGCGGCTTTGTGCAAAGGCACGATGGAGGGCAGAGCCAGGCAGCTTCAGGAGCATATGCCGGCGCGGCTGCAGGACCTGCCGGATGAGGAAAAACGCGCTAGGCTCGATGAGGATCTTGCAGATCTCAAATATACGGTCCAAAAGCTAAATGCGCAGAAGGAGCAGAAAGCGCAGTTAGAAAAGACAGTGCCTGAACAAGAGAAAACAAGGGAAGAATTGCGTTCCAGGTTGGAATCGGAACGCCTCAACCGCGCACAGATCCGGACCAGCTGTGAAGCAGGGCAAAAACGGCTTACGGTCCTGTTGGACCAGCTGCCCTTTGCATCACTGGCGGAAGCCGAGAAAGCGCAGAAGGATCTGGTCAGACAGGCTAATGAACTAAAAGATCGTGCCAAGAAGTTGGAGGAGGATCGGCAGAAAGCGGAGACTGGATCCAAGGCAGCGGATGCTGCGGTCGATCAGATCAGACTGCAGCTCGAGAGCACACATGCAGAGGACAAGCAGACGCTGGAAGAAGCGAGAGAGCAGGCCATACAAGCCCAGGATGCAGTGGACCAGAAACGTACGCGGCTCCATGCGATCCTGAAGGCGGACCGTGGGTCCAGAGACCGGATCGCTAAGATTGAAGAGGACTTGTCGGTGCAGGGAGAGAAACTGGGTCAGATGAGGACTTTATCCGATACCGCATCCGGGACCCTGGCGGGCAAGGAACGCATCATGCTGGAGACCTACATCCAGATGCATTATTTCGACCGTATCCTGGATCGTGCCAATGTACATCTGATGCGGATGTCCGGCGGACAGTATGACCTGATCCGGCAGAAACGGCCAGCCTCCCTCCGGGGCCAGAGCGGTCTGGAACTGGATGTGATCGATCACTATAATGGTTCGACACGCAGTGTCCGCACCTTGTCCGGCGGCGAATCCTTCATAGCATCATTGTCTCTGGCGCTGGGGCTGTCGGAGGAGATCCAGGCCTCAGCCGGCGGTGTGCGGCTGGAGTCCATGTTCGTGGACGAAGGCTTCGGCACGTTGGATGAGGAGACACTGGATCAGGCTGTCAAAGCATTGGAAGGCCTGACGGAAGGCCATCGCCTGATCGGCGTAATCTCCCACGTCCAGGCCTTGCGGGAGCGCATGGACCGTCAGATCATCGTCCGCAAGGACCCAAGCGGCGGCAGCCGGGCGGAGATCGTGGTGTAAAACAGCGGTTTTGTTGTCAAAATCATGAAAAACCGCCGTATAAAGCGAAATTTCTACTTGCCAAACGTGTTTGGAAGTGCTATACTATAGCACGGTTATGGTTTTGATTCGAAAGAGTGGGGTTGCCCCACTCTTTCGTTATGTTACGATCCCTGAACAGAAGGAAACGAGGACATATTGAAAAAACAGGAAATGCTTGCAGAGGTCGAGGCGCTGGTGCGTCCCCTTGCCGAACAGAACGGTTATGAACTGGTCGACATCGAATATGTAAAAGAAGGCAAAGAATGGTATCTGAGGATCTATGCCGATAAAGACGGAGGTTTCTCCATCAACGACTGCGTCACGCTCAGCCGGGCGGTCGATCAGGTGCTGGAAGAAAAGGATCCGATCGAAAACGCGTATCATCTGGAAGTCAGTTCACCCGGACTGGACCGGCCTTTGAAAAAGGACAAGGATTTTGCCCGCAATATGAACAAACTCATCGAAGTGAAGTTCTATGCGCCAAGAGAAGAGCTTGGCGGGGAGCGGGAGTGCACGGCTCTGCTCACAGCATATGATGCAGATCTCAAAGAAATGACACTGGAACTGGAAAACGGGGTACGGATCACAACGGCCGTCAAGGACACGGCGCTGATCCGCCAGGCAGTCATTTTCTAAGATAGATAAACCGGAGGGAAATATCAAATGAACGAATTTATCCAGGCACTGGAACAGCTGCAGAAAGAAAAAGGCATCGATAAAGAGATCGTCTTTTCCGCCATCGAGACTTCGCTGAAGTCCGCTTGCAGCAAGAATTTCGGAACGTCCGCCAACGTCCGTGTCAACATGGATCGCGAAAACGGCACCGTCAAGGTCTATGCGGACAAGACGGTCGTGGAACACGTCATGGACCCGGCGCTGGAGATCTCTCAGGAAGAGGCAATGAAATACAACCCCAGCCTGCAGTTGGGCGACATTTGTGTCGTGGAGATCACGCCCCGCAATTTCGGCCGTATCGCCGCGCAGAACGCCAAGCAGGTCGTGGTGCAGAAGATCCGCGAAGCCGAGCGGGAGATCATCTATAACGAGTATAAGAGCAAAGAACGCGATATCGTCAGCGGCTTGATCCAGCATAAGGAAAAGAAAAACGTTTACGTCAACCTGGGCCGTATCGAAGCGCTTCTGACACAGCAGGAGCAGGTCCCGACCGAAAGCTACAAGATCAATCAGAGGCTTCGGGTCTACATCCTGGAAGTCAAGAATACACCTAAGGGACCGATCATGATCGCGTCCCGTACGCATCCGGATCTGGTCAAGCGTCTGTTCGAGCAGGAAGTCCCGGAGATCCACGATGGCATCGTGCAGATCAAGAGCATTGCCCGTGAGCCCGGTTCCCGCACGAAGATGGCGGTGTGGAGCCGCGACGCGCAGGTCGATCCGCTGGGTGCCTGCGTCGGTGAAGGCAGTGCGCGTGTCAATGCCATCACCAACGAGCTGAATGGTGAGAAGGTCGATATCGTTCTTTGGAGCGACAAGATCGATCAGTTCATCGCTCAGGCGCTGTCACCGGCGAAGATCACCAGTGTGGATGTGGATGAAGAAGGCCTCACGGCCGAGGTCATCGTTCCGGACGATCAGCTGTCACTGGCGATCGGCAAGGAAGGTCAGAACGCACGTCTGGCCGCCCGCCTCACCAGCTACAAGATCGATATCAAGAGCGAGAGCCAGGCTGAGGAAGAGGCACGGTACGAAGAAGAATACTACGGCGACGAAGAGATCGAGTACATCTACGAGGACGAACTGGAAAACTACGACGGCGAGTATGTGGAGGTCGTAGAAGAACAGTAAGCGGGAGTTTATATGAAGACCAGAAAGATCCCCATGCGCAAGTGCATGGGCTGTCAGGAAATGAAGAGCAAGAAGGAGCTGATCCGCGTTGTGCGGACGCCCGAGGGAGAGATCGTGATCGACAGGACCGGGAAACGTTCCGGACGCGGTGCGTATATTTGCCCACAGATGGAATGCCTGGAAAAGGCGATCCGTCACAAGTCGATCGAGCGGGCACTGGAGACGGCCATCGAGGAGCCGGTCTACCAGACGCTGCGGGAGGAACTGTCCGGCAATGTCTGAACAGGAAAACAGCCGTAAGGTCCTTTCGCTCCTGGGCTTGTGTCAAAGAGCCGGTAAGCTGAAAAGCGGAGAACTGGCTTGTGAAACGGCGCTGGCCTCAGGACAGGCGGTCCTGGTGGTCCTCAGTCGGGACGCCGCTCCGTGGACAGTCAAGAAGTTCACACAGAAATGTCATTATTATCGGATCCCGGCAGCAGTCCTGCCCTGTACAAAAGAAGAGTTGGGCAAAGCGCTGGGAAAAGGGTACCGCTCCTGCGCGGCAGTCTGCGAGGCAGGCTTCGCGAAGTCCGTATCCGGCCTGACAGAAACACTGGATGTATAAGAAAAAGCGTTCGAAAGGTGGATTAATATAGTGCAGAAGATCAAAGTACATGAACTCGCAAAGGAACTGAACGTACCGAGCAAAGAGATCATGAAGCGGCTCGAAGAGATGGGCATCTTCGTGCCAAGTCATATGAGTGCGCTGCAGCCGGCCGAAGAGGATAAGATCCGTGTGGCTTTCGGCGGCAAGCCGGTGCACCAGAGGCCCGTTGTAAAGAAACGCGTTGTTGTCAGAAAACGCGTGGAAACGCCGGCGGCTCCGGCACAGGAGCAGACCGAGACTGCAGCGGAAACACCGGCAGCACCGGTAGAGCCGGTAGCGCCTGCAGCAGCCGCACCAGAGGCGCCGAAAGCGGAAGTACAGCCTGTAGTCGAAGAAAAGCCGCAGGAAGCAGTCAAAGCAGCGGAGCCGGTAAAAGAGCCGGTGGAGAAGCCTGAGGAACAACCGGAGAAGGCTGAAAAGGCACAGCAGCAGCCCGCACAGGCGAAGCCGCAGGATCCGAATGCACCGCGTACGGTGATCGTACGTCGTGCAGATGGCAAACTGGTCCGCCGCATCGCTGTTCCGAAGGGAGAAACGGCACAGTCCGTGATGGCGCGCCGCGAAGCGGAACGCAAACAGAACGGCGGCAAAGAAGTCGAAATGACGGTCATTTCCAATCCGAGCCGCAAGGGCGGACAGGAAGGCGGAAACCGCCGCGGCGAGCGCACCCGCACGCAGGGAGAGCGTCCGCAGGGCGACCGTCCGCAGAGAGGCCAGCGCGGAGAGCGTCCGCAGCAGGGCGAGCGTCAGGGACGTCCGCAGCAGGGTGAGCGCAGACAAGGTGCGCCGCGTCCGCAGGATGACGAGAAGAGAGATCAGTATCGTCAGAACCGTGAGGCCGGCAGCGGCCGCGATAATAACCGCCGCCGCAGCGGTGGCCGCGATCAGGCCCAGAGCGCGCTGAACGAGATCATCATGCCGGAGCGCACGAAGAGTGCGGATAAGACGGCGAAGAAGCCGGCAGCCTCCAGCAAGAAGGATAAGAACCGTTCTCAGGGTTCCGAGGATTTCGCACGCAAGAAGAAAGATGCCCGCATGCAGGCCAGCATGATGGATGACGATGCACTGGCACGTCATCGCAAGAAGCCGAAGCCGAAGGCACAGCAGAAGCACAATGCGGATCAGGAAGATCAGATCAAGGTCGTAGCGCTGCCGGATTCCATGACGGTCATGGAGTTCGCCGAGTATCTGAACAAGCCGGCGACCCAGATCATCAAAGCCCTTATGATGAAGGGCGTCATGGCCGGTCTCAACCAGCAGATCGAGTTCGAACAGGCGGAAGAGATCGCCATGGATATGGGCATCCTGGTCGAGCACGAGGTGGAGGAGGATATCTTCGCGGCCTATGCGGATCCGCATGATGATGAAGAAGATCTGGTCGAGCGTCCGCCGGTCGTCGTGGTCATGGGTCACGTCGATCATGGTAAAACCTCTCTGTTGGATAAGATCCGTTCCACCCGCGTCACTGCCGGTGAAGCCGGCGGTATCACCCAGAGCATCGGTGCGTCTGTCGTGCAGATCAACGGCCGTCAGATCACCTTCCTGGATACCCCCGGTCACGAAGCCTTTACCGCCATGCGTCTGCGCGGTGCCCAGGCGACCGATATCGCGATCCTGGTCGTTGCGGCGGATGATGGTGTCATGCCGCAGACCGTAGAAGCGATCAGTCATGCGAAGACCGCCGGCGTGCAGATCATCGTGGCGATCAATAAAATGGACAAGCCGGGTGCCAATCCCGACCGTGTCATGCAGGAACTGACCGAATACGAACTGATCCCCGAAGCGTGGGGCGGCAGCACCATCTGTGTACCAGTCTCCGCTATAACGGGCGAAGGTATCGATACATTACTGGAAATGGTCCTTCTGACCGCGGATATGGAAGAGTATAAGGCCAATCCGAACGCGCCGGCCAGCGGTGTCGTCATCGAAGCCGAACTGGACCGCGGACGCGGTGCTGTCGCGACCGTTCTGGTACAGCGCGGTACGCTCCATATGGGCGATCCTATCGTTGTAGGCAATACCTACGGCCGTATCAAGGCCATGCAGGACGATACCGGCAAGCGCATCAAGACAGCCGGACCTTCCATGCCGGCCGAGATCATCGGTCTGGACGAAGTCCCGGCAGCCGGCGAGCGCTTCTTCGTAACGCCGAGCGACCGTGAAGCACGTGTACTGGCCGAGAAGGTCGCGGCACGTGAGCGTCAGAACATGATCGAAGGCAACAAGCGCGTGTCTCTGGAAGATCTGTTCGGACAGATCCAGGAAGGCGAGATGAAGGAACTCAACATCGTCGTCAAGGCCGATACCCAGGGTTCTGTGGAAGCGGTCAAACAGAGTCTCGAGAAGCTGTCCAACGAGCAGGTGGCAGTCCGTGTCATCCACGGTGCTGTCGGTGCAGTCAACGAATCCGACGTTACGCTGGCGGCGACCGCCAACGCGATCGTTGTTGGTTTCAACGTCCGTCCGGATGCGGTCGCAAAGTCCGCGGCCGAGCAGGAGAAGATCGATATCCGTCTGTACCGTGTCATCTATACGGCTATCGAGGAGATCGAAGCCGCTATGAAGGGTATGCTGGATCCGGAATTCCAGGAAGTCATCCTGGGCCACGCCGAAGTCCGTCAGGTCTTCAGAGCGTCCGGTCTCGGTACCATCGCCGGTTCTTACGTCAAGGACGGCAAGATCCAGCGCGGCGCCAAGGTCCGTCTGCTGCGTGACAATATCGTCGTATATGAAGGCGAACTGGCTTCTCTGCGCCGCTTCAAGGACGACGTCCGTGAAGTCGCGACCAACTATGAATGCGGTATCATGCTCAACAAGTTCTCTGATATCAAAGAGGGTGACGTGATCGAAGCCTTTGTGATGGAGGAGATCAAGCGATAATATGAAGAACGCAAGAAGAGGAGGAGCGGGCCGTACCGACCGGATCAATGAGGAGATCCGCAAGGAAATGAGCCAGATCTTCTACGATCTGAAAGATCCGAGGATCGACGTACGGACGTCCGTTCTGCGGACGGAGACGACCCGCGACCTGAAATATTGTAAGATCTACGTCACTACTTTGGGTGATGCGGCCGCCCAGGCGGAAGTCAAGGAGGCGTTGAAAAGCGCGTCCGGTTTCATCCGCCGCGAGTTGGCGCATCGCCTGAACTTGCGCGTAACGCCGGAACTGACGTTCCTTATGGATGATTCGATCGAGTACAGCATCCACATGGCCGAAATGATCAAAAGCATCGACCTCGGTCCGGAAACGGAAGAGGAGGACGAGGCGTGACGCGAGAGGATTTTGTTCCGGTACTGGTGGATTTCATGGGCCGGCACGACCGGTATCTGGTCGCGGGCCATATGAATCCTGACGGGGACTGTATCGGCGCAGCCACAGCCATGGCGTTGGCGCTGCAGTCCATGGGCAAAGAAGCTTTTGTCTATTTCGATGGCTCCATCGAAGGATACTCCGAAATGACGGATCTGTTTCCGACGCTGGATCTGGAAGAAGCATGTGCGTTGATGGATATGAAGCCTTGTGCTTTCGTGCTGCTGGATGCGGCGGAAGACAAGCGCCTGGGCAAGGGGAAAGACCTTCCCGCGAAAGCGGTGGATTTCATCTGTATCGACCATCATGTGCAGGACAGCATCTTCGCCCGCATGACATATGCGGAGGAACATTCTTCCGCCACATGTGAGATTTTATATCATCTGTTCCGCATCGCAGGGATCCCCATCAATCGGCGGATGGCGAATGCACTGTTCATGGGCATCGCTTTCGATACCGGCGGGTTCCGCCACCAGAACACCACCAGCAGTACCTACCGTATCGCTGGAGAACTGATCGATATGGGTGCGGATCATAAAAAGATCCTCAACCGGATGTTCCATACGCATACGCTCAAGGAGATGAAAGTCCTGGGAGAGGCCTACCGCAAGGCAAAACTCTATGAGGACGGTATCCTGGCCGTGGAAATGACACGGGCGGATTTCTTGAAGAGCGGTGCCGGCCCGGACGAGGTCAGCGGGATCATCAACCGGCTTTCAGAAACATCGGAAGCTTTGGTCACCCTGTATCTGCGGGAAAGTGAGGATGGAAAGATCATCATCAGCCTGCGCTCCAAAGGAAAGACGGATGTGGCAAAGGTCGCCAGGTGTTTCGGCGGCGGAGGCCATGTTCTTGCGGCCGGCTGCTCTCTGGAAGGACCGATCCTCTATGCTAAAGAAGAACTGCTGAAGGCCATCCGTGCTCAAATGCAGGCGGAGGGCTGAGTGGACGGCGTCGTAACAGTCTATAAGGAAAAGGGATATACTTCGCACGATGTGATCGCGATCCTGCGCGGTGTGCTGCAGACGAAAAAGATCGGGCACACGGGTACGTTGGATCCGGACGCGGAAGGGGTCCTGCCGGTCTGCCTGGGCCGGGCGACCAAAGCGGCGGAGGATATCGCGGGCCTGTCCAAGCGGTATATCGCGGAACTCAAGTTCGGCAGTGAGACCGATACGCAGGACGCGTCCGGGCAGGTGACCCGCGCATATGAATATCAGTATGACGCGGAAGAAGTCACCCGGGTGGTGGAATCTTTTGTGGGGACCTACGATCAGATCCCGCCCATGTATTCCGCCATCAAGAAGAACGGGATCAAATTGTACGATCTGGCGCGTCAGGGGATCGAGGTCGAACGCAGACCCAGACCTGTGACCATCTACGAGATCCGGCTGCTGGAGCAGAGTCCGGAAGGTGCGCGCATCGAAGTACACTGCTCCAAGGGTGCCTATATCCGCACACTGTGCGAAGATATCGGCCGGCGTCTGGGCTATGGCGCTCATATGACGTCGCTTGTGCGTACAGCCAGCGGCCCTTATACCATTGAGCAGGCGCGTACCATCGATGAGCTGAGAACCTTGATGCAGGAAGGCAGGCAGGAAGAATTCCTGCTGTCGCTGCTGCAGATCTATGCGCAGTATCCCATCAAACAGGTGCCCGCGGAGGATGATCTGTACCTGTATAACGGCAATTATCTCACATATCCGCCGGACGGCCTTGCGGTCGAAGCCGGGGATCTGGTACGTATGCTGGATTCTCAAGGCCAGTTCATCGGTTTGTATAAAGTCAAGTATGTACAGGAGGATGCTGTCCGGCTGATCCCTGAGAAAATGTTTGTATCACAATAAAGGAACAGGAAGAAAAGCATGCAGATCATTCAAGCTTCGGTCCGTGACATCCCGGAAGGGCTGTGTCCGGATGGATGTGTGCTGACGATCGGAAACTTCGATGGAGTGCATCGGGGCCATAGACAGCTGATCCGGGAAGCGGGCCGGCTGGCAGAAACATTGACGGTCCCATTGCTCATCCTTACGTTCCCGCCGCGTGCCAGCGCTGATGCGGCCAACCTGTATACGGAGGAGCAAAAGCGCAGACTCTTGCAGGAAACGGCGCCTTCGGCGAAGATCCTGGAATTGGATTTCGATGAGGACCTGCGCACGATGCCGGAGGCCGAGTTCTTTCAGAAGATCCTTGTGGAAAAACTTGGAGTGAAAGGCATCGCGGTCGGTATGAATTTCCGCTATGGATATCTGGCAGAAGGCACGGTGGAAACACTGCAGACCCATTGTGCGGAGGCGGGGATCGACTGCCTTGTGCTGGAGGGTGTCACATGTCTTGCCGAAGATGGAACGACGCAGGTCGTTTCCAGTACACTGATCCGGAATCTGCTTGTACAGGGAAAAGTCCGTGAGGCAGGCTGCCTGCTGTCGCAGCCTTATGCGATCGAAGGAACTGTCCAGCATGGAAAACGTCTTGGACGTACCATGGGGTTCCCTACGGTCAACCTGCTGCAGGGAGAAGGTATGGCAGATCTGCGGCATGGCGTCTATGTCACATGTGTCGATACTGGAAACGGAAGTTTCTACGGCGTGACGAACGTGGGCTTGAACCCAACGGTAGAGCATGGCCATCGGATCAAGATAGAGACACATATCCTGGATTTCGAGGGGGATCTGTATGGAAAGGCCATCACCGTGGCATTTCTGCAATTCCTCAGACCGGAACAGCGTTTCAGCGGGATCGACGCCTTACAGGCACAGCTGGAACAAGACAAAAGCCGGGCAAGAGCCTGGCTGCACGATTTTGAAGGTAATCTGAGAGGAGAAGAAACATGAAATATATGGGTGTGAACGAGCTGAGAAAGAGCTATCTGGATTTCTTTGAATCCAAAGGGCATCTCAAGCACGCCTCGTTTTCCTTGGTACCGCAGAATGACAAGAGCATTCTGCTGATCAACGCCGGCATGACGCCGCTCAAGCCGTACTTTACCGGCCTGGAGACGCCGCCGCGCCGCCGTATGACGACCTGCCAGAAGTGCATCCGCACGGGCGATATCGAAAATGTCGGTATCACGGCCCGTCACGGCACGTTCTTTGAGATGCTGGGCAACTTCTCCTTTGGTGATTATTTCAAGAAAGAAGCCACCGCATGGGCATGGGAGTACATGACCAAAGTCCTGGAGTTCGATCCGGACCGTCTGTACATCTCCGTTTACGAGGATGACGACGAAGCCGAGCAGATCTGGCATAAGGAAGTCGGCATCCCCATGGATCATCTGGTCCGCTTTGGTAAAGAGGATAATTTCTGGGAGCACGGCGTAGGTCCCTGCGGTCCTTGCTCTGAGATCTATTATGACCGCGGCGAGAAGTATGGCTGCGGCAAACCCACCTGCAAAGTTGGCTGCGACTGCGATCGCTATATGGAGATCTGGAACCTGGTCTTCACACAGTTCGAGCGTCAGGAAGACGGTTCTTATACTCCGCTGGCGCAGAAGAACATCGACACCGGCATGGGTCTGGAGCGTCTGGCGGCTGTCATGCAGGGGGTGGATTCCATTTTCGATATCGATACGATCAAGGCCGTCCGCGACCATATCTGCCGCATCAGTGGTATGACATACGGAGCGGAACACAAGACAGACGTTTCCATCCGTGTCATCACCGACCATGTGCGTTCCATCACGTTCATGGCTTCCGACGGTATCACGCCGAGCAATGAAGGCCGCGGTTATGTCATGCGCCGTCTGCTGCGCCGCGCGGCCCGTCATGGACGGCTGCTGGGTATCGATCGTCCGTTCCTGCACGAGATCGTCGCCACGGTCATCGAGAATTCCGGTGACGCGTATCCGGAACTGATCACCCGCCGTGAACTGATCGATAAAGTCATCACTACGGAAGAAGCGAACTTCTATCGCACACTGGACACCGGTCTTGGCATCCTGGAAGGATTCATCGACGAGATGCAGCAGAAGGGACAGACAGTTCTCGATGGAGATAAGGCCTTCCGTCTGTTTGATACTTATGGTTTCCCGAAAGATCTGACAGCTGAGATCCTGGAAGAAAAAGGCATGACCTATGATGAAGCCGGCTTCAACGATGCCATGGAGAAGCAGCGTACACAGGCGCGCGAAAACCAGGATATGAACAAGAAACTCGTGACAGTCGATGCCACGGTGTACAATAAACTGGATCCGGAGATGGTGACGGAATTCGTCGGCTACGATCAGACCTGGTCGGCCGGCAGCAAGATCCTGGCCATGACCAGCGGTGAGAAAGTCATCGTCGGTGCCGGCACGGGCGAAAAAGTCACAGTCTTCACCAACTGGACGCCGTTCTACGCCACCAAGGGCGGTCAGGAAGGCGACGTCGGAACGATCCAGACCGATACCGGTGTGGTCGAAGTCGAGGATACGATCTACGCGATCGGCGACAAGATCGGTCATGTGGGTACGGTCCTGGATGGCACGGTCAATGTGGGTCAGGTGACCCGTATGGTCGTGGATATCGACAACCGCATGGATACTGCGCGCAACCACAGTGCCACCCATCTGCTGCAGAAAGCGCTGCAGAACGTGCTGGGCGGCCATGTGGCGCAGAAGGGTTCCAGCGTCAACGCGGATCGTCTGCGTTTCGACTTCACCCATTTCCAGGCTATGACGGAAGAAGAGATCCGCAAAGTCGAGCGCGAAGTCAACATGAAGATCCTGGAAGGCCTGCCGGTAGAGACCGAGGTCATGGGACAGGAAGAAGCCCGCAGAAGCGGTGCAATGGCTCTGTTCGACGAAAAATATGGTGAAAAGGTCCGTGTGGTCAGCATGGGCGATTACAGCAAGGAATTGTGCGGTGGTACGCACTTGACCAATACCGCGCAGGCCGGGTCCTTCAAGATCTTGTCTGAAAGCGGTGTAGCTTCCGGTGTACGCCGTATCGAGGCTGTGACAGGCCGCAAGGCACTGGAATTTTACAACAGCCAGGAACTGGAACTCAAGAAGATCGCAGGGATCGTCAAGAGTGCCAAGGACCGTGTCGTGGAAAGCGTCGAAAACCTGCAGCAGCAGAACAAAGCGCTCCAGAAAGAATTGGAGAGCCTGAAGAGTCAGCTGACTGCCAACGCGGCGAACGATATCCTGAAGGACGTATATGCTGTCGGAGATATCCAGGTGCTGTGCGTCTATCAGCCGAATCTGGGTATGGACGAACTGAAGAACATGGGCGATACCCTGAAGGATAAACTCGGTGCCTGTGTGCTGGTCCTGGCCGGCGGCAAGGAAAAGGTGCAGTTCGTAGCCATGGCGACGCAGGAAGCGGTCGCGGCTGGCGCGCATGCCGGCAACATCGTTCGTGAAGCGGCGAAAGTCTGCGGCGGCGGTGGCGGCGGTAAGCCTGCAATGGCACAGGCCGGCGGCAAAGACGCGTCCAAGGTCGAAGAAGCGCTTGCGGCGGCGAAGACAGTCATCGAAGCACAGCTGTCCTAACTTCATCATTCAGGAGGGCATATGCATATAACACATAAGAAACGAGTTGGCGGGATGAAAACCGTCCTGCTGCTTCTGATCGGTGTATCGGCATATGTCCTTCTTTCGTGTTTTCATAAGCCGGCTGCTGTGATACGGATCGGCGCTGTCGGGGATATCATGATCCATGCAGGACAGCTTTCCGATGCGTGGGATGCGGAAACAGCGTCTTTTGATTTTGCTCCGGCCTTTGCCCCTATGTCCAGGCTGATGATACGGCAAAGCTTGATGATCGGTAATCTGGAAACGACCTGCTCAGGAGAGGGCTTTGTTTCTGGAGATCCGATGATCCGGGGCTATACCGGCTACCCCTTGTTCAATACACCAGATACCATTGCAAAAGCATTGAAAGGCAGCGGGTTCGATGTGATCGGCGTAGCGAATAATCACGCGCTGGATGGCGGGCCGGAAGGCTGGCAGCGGACGATCTCCGTGCTGCAGGAAGCGGGTCTTGCCACAGCGGGTGATACGACATGTACCTATCAGAAAGTACAAGGGTTGACCATCGCCGTACTTGCCGCGACCTATGGCACCAATGGATATCCGGCACCGACAGGGTTTCCCTCGCTGCAATATGGCGATGATGCGCTGCGGCAGGATATAAGGGCGGCGCGGAAAAAAGCGGATCTTGTCATCCTGATGATGCACGATGGGGAAGAATACGAAAGTGCCCCTTCAGAGGCTTTGATCAGCCGCACTGATGCTTTCGTTGCGGATGGTTGTGATCTGATCCTGGTCAGCCATGCACACGTGCCTGGCCCGATCGCGATGCGCCATGCAGGTGAGAGACATGGCTTGGTTCTGTACGGGCTTGGCAATTTCATTTCCGCCCAAACATGGACAGAGGAACACCCGGTGCATTGTGAGCGAGGACTGATGGCCAGTGTGGATGTAAAAAGAGACGGCCAGCTGATCGGGCTGCGGCTGTATCCTACCGTCTGTACACGCACAGAGCAGGGGTATCAGACCGGGATCCTTAGGGATGCGGAAGGCCTGCAATGGTTTGAGGAAACGGTCCTTGTGGACCAACAATATACATATAAGACCGCAGAAGGGTGTTACGTCATCGATCTGCGACAGGAAGAGG
>JAEEGL011407442.1_pt1 | contig 28203 bp, 17 predicted proteins | sample 9134231 | NCBI WGS metagenome assembly JAEEGL01 (sample SAMN16246548, study PRJNA631951) | gut metagenome | biome: gut microbiome; feature: rumen; material: fiber-attached | host: Bos | place: Iran: Karaj | collected 2018-10
TTGTTTTTTTAATATTTTCATTTTGTTTTTTTAATTGATATATATAATAAAAATATTCTAATCCTGTCATTTCTTTATGATTTGATATTGGTTTTAATATTCCTATTCTTCCATTTATTATTAAATAAAAATTATCTGGTTCATCTCCTATTCTAAATAATATTTTATCTTTTTCTAAATGAAAATATTTTAATTGAGCTGAACATAATGTTAATATTTGATCTAAAGATTCTTTATTAAAATTATCATTTTTAAATTTTTGAGCTAATTCTGAGTTTTCTAAAAAATTTTTTATTATTGCTAAATCTTTTGTTTTTCTATCTTTTGGGGAAATTTTTATTGCATTTAAATAATTATCTATTGGTAATTCACCAAATGTTCCTAAATTAGCTATATCATGAATAATATTATTTAAATTTCTTTTTAGTTTTTGATTAAAAATTGAATTTCTGTTTATTTTTCCTTTTGGAACTTGAGCCATAATATTTATAAAAAAATAATTATATTAATTTTAAATGAAATATGATTTAATTAATTAATATAAAAAACATAGAAAAAACAATGAAAAAAAAAATAAAATCTTTGATTAAAAAATGTGATTACTTTGGAATTCAATTTAACTTTCATTATAAAACAAAAGAAAAATATCGAACATTTACAGGAGGATTAGTATTTTTATTTTTTTTAATGATTTCTTTTACATTTGTTTTAATAAATTTAATAAGTTTATTGAAAAAAGAATTTATGACGATAATATCATATAAAATGCAAACTCATTCTACTTCTCCAATTAATTTTAATAATTATTCTATTGCTCATTCTTTTGGAATAAGATGTTCAGGAAAAGATTCTGGAAAAGAATATGATTATTTTAATATTATTGCAAATCATGTTACTTTAACAAAAAAAAATAATATTGTAAATTATGATAAAAAAGAATTAAATTATTCTTTTTGTTCAAAAAAAGATTTTTATAATAAATTTAATAAATCTTTTGACGATAATAGTTTAAATAATTTATTTTGTCTTAATGATAATAATATTACTATTCAAGGTTTATATACAGATAGTATTTATCAATATATTGAATTGACTGCTCAATTTAAAAAAACGAATGAAAGTGATTATGAAGAAAATTATAATTTATTAACAATGAATGATTGTACTTTTCAATTATACCATTCTGATACAGGAGTTAATATTGAAAATTATGTAAATCCACTTCAACCTTATTTAAGACAAGAATTTTTAAAATTAAATCCAATTTCAATTAATAAAATGGAAATTTATTATTTAACTGAAAAATTTATGTCATATGAACATTATTTATTAAATAGTTATTATATTAAATATTTTTCTGGTTTTTCTATGTTTACTTTATTTAATGTTTTTCAAGGAGAAAAAAGATTTATTAATAAACCAGGAGATTATGATAAAGCTGCTAAATATTTTATTAGAGTTGATACTGCAGAACAAGTTTTTATTAGAAAATATATGAAATTTAATGAATTTTTAGCAAATGTTTCTTCCATTATTTCTGAATCTTTAATTTTTTTCTATATTATTATGGGAAGAGTTAATAAATTTTATGCTCATGAAAATCTTATGACTCATATATTTCAATTTAAGGATATTGATAAAAATAACAATAGAAAATTTGTGAAAAAACTTAAACAAAATTTTTTATTTGAAACTTCTATTCATCAGTCAAATAAAATATCTAAAATGTATAGTAATAATTTTCCTGAAGATATTGCAAAATTTAAAAAGGTGAAAAATGTAAGTAATATATTAAAATTAAATACTTCTTTAAATAACATAAATCAAAAAGAAAGGAAAATTAAAATAGTAAAGTCATATAAAGAATCTTATACAACTGATGAATTATTAAATAATCAAATTCAAAATGGAACATTAAATATGAATGTTGATATGAATATTTTTAATAACAATAAAAAATTAAACAAAAAGAATAATAAAAAAGATAATAGTTTAAATAGGGAAAAATTCTTTTCTAATAATAAATTAATTGAAACAAAATTAGGAAAAGGAGTTACGATACATTTTCAATATAATTTATTAGAAATTTTTATATATATTTTTTGTCCATTTATATCATGGAAACAATTACAAATTAAAAATATTTTATATCAAAAAGGAGAAGCTAGATTATATTTAAAAACTGATATTTTTTCTTATTATAAAAATATGCAAGCAATTGAAGTTTTAGCTTATGTTATGTTAGAACCCTATCAAACTAGAATGATTAAATTTTTAACAAAACCTATTATTTCTTTATCTAAGACTTTTAATGTTTCCAATAAAGTCAATTGGAATTTAAATGAAGATCACATTTCTGAAAGTGAAATGGATAATTTTTGTAAAGAATTCAAAAAACTTAAAACTAACATTAAAAAAACTAATATTGAAAAAAGGTTATTCACTATTGTTAATAATGAAATTGATAATTTAATTGGAGAATAACTTAATAATTGATAACATAGTTATAAAAATTGTTTGAATTTCTAATATAAGTAATTTAAAAATTTGATTTTTTGAGTAAGTTTAAATATAATAAATTTATGAATATTATCTTAAATTGTATAATATATTATAAAAAAATTAAATCATTTAATAAAAACTAAATAAAAAAAATAATCTAATTAAAACTAAAAAAAATAAAAAACCTTATAAAAATGTCAAAACAATCTTTACCAGAAAACTCTATAATAACAGATGAAAAGAAGATATATACTTACGATGAAGCATATCAAGAAAAATACCTTCAAAGTCACCCATGGACATCAGATGACCTTCATTTTAAAAAAGTATACATAAGTACCTTAGCAGCAATGAAAATAGTAGATCATGCAATTAGAGGAGGAAAATTTGAGATATGTGGATATTTAATGGGATTTGCATATGAAGGAATTTTCTTCGTATTAGACGCAGTGGAAATGCCATTAATTGGAACAGACTCTCGTGTTGAAATAGCAGGTGAAATGGGAGATAAAGCTAATGTTTATTCTATGAATTATTTAGAGTTGATGGAAAAAGTTGGAAGAGGTCATAAATATGTTGGATGGTATCACAGTCATCCTGGTTTTGGATGTTGGTTAAGTGGTATTGATTGTAATACTCAGAAATATATGCAAACTATGAATAAAACTTGGTTTGCTCTTGTTGTTGATCCTTATAGAACTAAAAGTAATAAAAAAATTGATTTCGGATGTTTTAGAATGTATAATAATGAAAGTATCAATAGGAAAATTCAGGAATTTGATTCTATCCCACTTAATAGAGCAGATGAGTTTGGTATTCATCAGAGTAAATATTATAGGATTCCTCATTATTTTTTCCAATCTAAATATGAAAGTAATATTGTTAGATTAATGTATAAAAATTATTGGGTTGATACTTTAAGCTCTAATTCTCTTTTAGTTAATGATGAATTTTTCAAAGAAACTGTAGAAGATTTAACTGCTAAAATGAAAGTTTATAATGTTAAAAGAAAAGCTGAAGAAATTAGAAATAAAAAAATGAATGATATTCATCAAAAAAAATTAGATGATCTTAGTATGATTAATACTCAAGCTAGTGTTAATTTACAAAATGAATTGGTTAAAGGAATAATTTTCCAGAAATAAAAATATATTCAAATATTTAAAAATTATCTAAAAAATAATAAATACATTTGAAAAAAAATTAAATAAAAAAAATTAATTTTCACAATCATGAATTATAGGATTATCTAATTTTTCATCAATTTTGGTTAATAATTTTTTAAACTCTTCAAGAGTTTTCTTCTGTCCTTTTTCTTTAGGATCTTCAATTCTTTGATAAATTAAATGAATATTTCTAGAAGGAGACATTATTCTATTATTAGAATTGATATTATTATAAGAATTTTGTGTAGAAATATTATTTTGATTCATATTTTTATAAGGACTAAATGGACTATTCACTTTTTTCATATTAAAATTTAAAGAATTATTTAATCTAAGAGGACTTAATATGTTTGGATTTGTGTTTGTTTGATTTAATATATTATTTGCTTTAAATTTATTTGGTGAAAAGCTATTATTATTCATTAAACTTCTATTATTATTATTTATATTGTTGAAAAGAGACTTATTTTGAAATGTACTTTTGTAATTTAATTCTTTTTCATTTTCTCTTTGATTAATTTTATTTTTCAAATTTTGATTCTCTTTATATAATCTTTTTTCATTTGTTTTCATTTGTCTAATAATATTTTTATATTTCTTTTCTAAACCTTCGTTTTTAGCAGTTTCTTTAAATAAATTTTGTTCCATATTATTATATTTCTCATTAATGAAATTTTTCATTTTTCTTAAAGATTCAGTTGCTATTGATAAATTTTGAGTTAATTCAATTTTCTCATTTTCTAATTCATCTTTTTCTTTCATTATTTCATTTATTTTTTTATCAAATTCCATTTGTTCATCTTCTTTATTATTTAAATGATTTTTAATTTCATTTTCTTTTTCATTTAATTCTTTTTGTAATTCTTCTATTTGATTTTTCAATTGATCAATTAATGCATCTTTATTACTTAAATTTAATTTATTTTGTTGTGATTCAAAAGATAATACCTCTATATCATGATTTTTATTTAATATTTGACCTTCAGATTCTATTAATTTTTCTTTAAGAATATTTAATTCTTTTTTTAAATTTGAATTTTCTATCTCTAAATTATTTATTTTATTTTCATATTCAAGTGATTTTGATTTTAATAATTCTTCTAATTCTAATATTTTTTTTTCATATTCAATAATTAATTCTTTATTTTTTTCATTTTCTTTTTCTTTTTTTTTTATTTCTGATTCATACTCAAAATTTTTTTCTTCTATTTGAGCTTGTAAATTTTCATTTTGAATCTTTTGATTTGATAATTCAAATTTTAATTTTTCATTATCAATTCTAAATTCATCTAATTTTTTGTTTAATTCTGTTATTTCATTATTTAAAGTATTTTTTATTTTTGTTTCTTTATCTTTAAATTTTTGTGTTAATTCTTTTTCTTTTGTTGAAAAATCATCTTGAATTTCATTGAAATGTTCTTCAATTATTTCATTATTTTTTAAATTACCTTCTTTTTTTTTTGATTTTAATTTAACATCATTTATTTCAGTTTCAACATTGTTTAATTGACTTTTTAAATTTTCATTTTCTGCTTTCAATAAATTATTTGTTTTTTCATATTTAGTAAATTTATCTTGACTTAATTTAAATAAACTCTGGAATTCACATATAATATTATTTTTAATTTTTAAATCTTCTTCATATTTATCTAAAGTATTTTTTAACATTGAATTTTCGTTTTCTAAATTTCTACATAACTGCATTAATTCTGTTATTCTTAAAGAATTTTTTGGTTCTTCCTTATTATTTAAAATGTGATTTGTATTATTCATATAATTTACATTCAGGTAATTTTCATTTTGATTATCATTATTTATATTATCTGTATTAATTATATTTAGATTTACGTTTGGATTAATATTTGAAAAGGATGTTGGAATATATTTTGGATCATCAACATCTGAATCTGTTAAATCACCTTCATCTTTTAAATTATATTTACTTCTAGAATAATTCATTTTTAACTCTATATCAGGATTAATTGATTCTAATGGATTAGAATTACTCTTTTCTTCCATTTTTTATTTTTATATAAATTAAATTATTTAAATTATCTAATTTTTTTATTTCAAATAAATTTGGAAAAAAGCAAAAATATTTATACACAAATAAATATTAATTATATAACAATTTTTATTAATCTAACAATACATAACATTTATAAGTATTGAAATAAAAAAATATATAAAATAGATATTATGAAATAAGCACAAAAAAAATATTTCCATCATTTAATGTAATCAAAAATCTTTCATTAATTCATTTGATTTGGAACTTGAAAATAAATTACTTTCTCCTTGAACAAGTAATTCATTTTCTAAATATGTTTTTAAGGGTAAACTTACATTATTAAAATCAACTTCTACTTTTTTAATATCTAATCTAAAGGGAGAACTTATTCTTTTTTTAATTAATTCTTCAAAATTCATTTTTTTAAACAATTCAAAATTTTTAATATCTCTTAAAGAATGAATTCTTTTATCAGGATTTTTACATAATATTCCATTAAAAAATTTATTGATTTCACTATGTTTAACATCACTAGGTAGAATTAATTTAGAATTTTTGATTTCTTCATAAATTTTCATTTGTTCATTACTTCCTTTTCCAAAAGGAAGATAACCAAAGAAAAATTTATATAATAATACTCCAATACTCCAATAATCAGTTTCAAAAGAATAACCTTTACCATCAATTACTTCTGGACTTATATAATGATTAGTTCCTATTATTGTATTTGTATAATCTTTTCCTGTCATATCTTTTGCTATTCCAAAATCTATTAATTTTATATAACCATCTTTTTCTATTATACAATTTGTTGGTTTAATATCTCTATGAATCACTCTCATACTTTCTAAATAATTTACGATTGAAAATAAACATGAGGCTATAAATACCATTTCATTTATATTCCTTATATCATCTTTTGGTCTTAATCTACAATATGATGATATTGTTAATCCATTTATAAATTCCAAAATATAATATAAATGATGAGTTGTTTTAAATGTGTTTATTAATTTACATATAAAAGGATGATTTAATGAAACCATAATTTTTTTTTCATTTATATAATACTTTACTAATTTTTGTTGACGTATATTTTTAATATAAACTGTTTTTGCAGCATAAATATTTATTTTATCATGTATTAAACATACTTTACCATATGCTCCATTACCTAATTCTCTTACAAAAAATAAATCATCTAAATTAAATGTTGAATTTTTCCCTTTGATTACTTCAAAAGCTTTATCAAGTAAATTTTTATTTTTATAATGTATAATTTCTTCATAAATATCTCTCTCAATATAATAACAAATACAAATTCCATTTGAAATAAAATTCTGTGTTTGTTTTGTTGGTTCTAATTTATCATCATCTGGTGTTATATCACCAAAAAAATCTCCTTGTTTTAAATCACCTAATAAAAAATCTCCAATCATTGCTTTAACTATTCCTTCTTTAATGATATATAATTTATCTGATTTTGGACCATTTTTTATTATTTTATGATTATCTTTAAATTTTTTTATTTTAACTGAATCTGCTAATTGAAAAATTTTCCATTCATTTAAATTTTCAAATAAATCATATTTTCTTAAAATTTTCATCATTTGATTAAAAGTTATGATTTCTTTATTATTACCTAAAGTTAATTGTAAAGTGTTTATTACATCATTCCATTCTGCTTCAAAAATTAATGATTCATCTTCACTTATAATTTCTGTTGATTTATTATTTTTTTTTTTGATTAAAATAGAACTAAATAAATCTCCAGGATTTGCAACAATTGTTTGATTTTCTTTTAAAATTAATCTTCCACAAATTACTAAAATTATTCTTTTTTCTTTATCAGGAACAACTGTATTATGATTATAATACATTAATTTAAAAAGAGGAAATAAATTTGAAAAATTTTTAATTCCTAAGAAACGATTAAACATTTCACTTCTTTTAATTGTTGAAATATATAATTTTTTAATTATTTCTTTCATATAATTTTCTCCTAAAATTGATTGAACATCTTTAAATGCTAATTGATAAATTACTGAATCTGTAACTGTTTCATAAGTATATAAATTTGCTCTTTTTTGAGAAAATAATCCTATTTCTCCTATTGAAGTTAATGGATTTATTTTTTTTAATATTTTATTTTTCCATAAACAATTTATTGAACCTTTTATTAAAAAATAACAATATTTATTTAATTCTGACATTTCTAAATATTTCCTTAAACGAAGTTTTAACATTTTATTTGTAATTTTATCTAATTTTGATATTTCTAAATTTGAAAAAATTGGAATTTGAAGTAAAATTTTTATTTTTTCATCTTTACTTTTAGATAAAAAATCATAATTTTTAAAATGTACTTTTGTTTCTTCGTTTAATAAAATTGAAAATATTTTTGCTTTTGTTGTTGTTTTTACAAAACAATCAATTTCAGAATTTTTTTCTAAAAGTTCAGTTGTAAAACAATCACCATTTATAAAATTATTTTCATGATCATCAACCATATAATTTATATTTCCATTTTCTACTATAATTAAAAATTGTTTTTCATCTCCTTTTTTATATAAATATTTATTAGGACCAAATAAATGTTTTACAAATAAAGATTTAATATTAATATTATCTAAAAAAGATTCTTTTTCATTTATAAATTTATTTTCATATAATTTATTAATGATAAATTGATATTCTCTTTTGGAAATTTCTTTAATATAATTTTTAGGTTCATCTAATCTTGAAGTAATTTTTGTTGAAGATATAGTTAAATTATCTTTCATTGATTCTTCTATATTTTCAATTTTTTGTTCTACTAAAGATAAATTATCTTCATATTCTTGAATAATTTGATTTACAATATCTAATATTTTTTTTTGATTTCTAATTGTTATTTTTCTTCTTGGATGTTTCTTCTTTGGTTGATCTTCTTCTAATAATCTTCTTATTATTAAATCATATTGAGTTTCTTTTTTACTTCTTTGAGTTGATATTTTATTATTTTCATTTGATTGAAAATATAACTTTAATTTAGTAAAATTACTTATTTTTGTTTCTATGGGAAGTTTATTTATATCTAAGGTTATTTCTTGTCTTTTTAATGAACTAAAATTACAATAACATACTGCACCCATATACTTATTTTTTATTAAAAACTTTTATTTTTATAGAAAAAATTATTTGAATTAATTATTAAAAGTTTATGTAGTTATTTAATGTATATTTTTATTCATATATAAAATTAATTAATTCATAATTTTAGAAAAATCAAATTAAAAAAATTATAATTTAAAATTTATATATTAATATTATTTATTTTTTTATTTGATTATTTTTTACATTATTGTTTATTGTTTTTTTAACATTTATTTTATTATTATCAAATTTAATGTTTTTTTCATGTGATTTATTATTATGAATATTTTTATTTAATTTTTTTGAGAATTCTTTTGCTTTTTGAATGTTAATATTTTTATTATTATCATTGACATTTTTTTTTAAATTTACTATTTTACTTCCATTATTTTCTTTACAAATGGTGTTATTATATTTTTTAATATTTCTGATTGGAATTTTATTTCTTAATTTTTTCTGTTTTTTAATATCATTTTCATTTTTATTAATATAATTTATATTGTCTATTTTGTTGTCACTACTTTCATTTAACTTACTAAAAGAATTACTTAAACTATGAATACAATTTAAAAATTGTCTTGGATTATTTATAATAGAATTTCTTGAACTTTTACTACTTATTAAACTTTCACTTTGGAAAATAGATTTTGGTTTACCTGAATTTAAAAGATTTAAATATCTATCAATATTTGTTGGATTAAAATTTATTCTTTTATTATTATAATCATAAACTTCTAATTGAGTTACTTTCTCATTTTCATTAAATGATATTTTTATCAATGAATTATCATTGAATGTTACATTTTTCTTTTTCTTTTCATTTTCAAAAATATTTAAATTAGGAAATAAAGTACTTTTTGATATATATGAATTTTTATATTCCTTTTTTAAAGATGGAACTAAACTAATTTTTTTTGATGAAATTGATAAATCATCTTCATTTAATTCTATATTTTTTTTATTATCCTCTTTCAAAGTTATTTTATCTTCAATAATTTTATCATTATTTTCTTCTGTTTTTTCATCTTCAAAATATTTAAAAGTTAATTTATTATTTATATTATTAATATTATTATCAATATATGATTCATTATTTATTTCAGATTTTAATTCATTTGAAAAATTATTTTTTTTTAATTGGTTTATTGTTTGATTATCTTCAGGTCCATTAATATTTATTATTTTTATTTCTTGACTTCCTATCGTTTCATTACCTGATTGATTTCTATCTGTATTATCTAAATTATAACTATTACTTAATATTTCTTTTTGTAAAATTTGACAATTTTCTAAATTTTTTTCAGCTTTTTCATTTTCTAAATCACTAAACTTATTTTTCCCTATATAATTGTATTCAACTATTTTAACAGTTTGATATTTTCCTTTTTTATTATTATCTTCAACATTTATTGTTTTATTTTTATTCCCATTAATTTGAATCTCAATTCTTTCTCCTTCTTCTTTAAATTCAAAATTTTTATTGTATGAATTGTCCTTAAATTTATTTTTATTTATAAAACTTTGAGTTGTCAAATTCTTTTTTATTTTTATTGGTTCTTCTTTTTTTATATGATTTTTTCCTATATCAAAACAATCTACTAAATTATCAGCAATTTCACTTAAATTTTCAGATTCTTTTGAACTTTGTTTAATTATATTCTCAATATTTCTTTGATTAAAAGGATTATATTCAGTTAAATTATAATTTAAATTATCATTGCTTTTTTCGATTTCTTTTTTAATTTTACTTATTTCATTAGGTTCAGTATAATGATTATTTAATAATATTTCATTAAAAAATGAAACTTTGTGTGCCAATAATTTAAATTTCAATTTTAAATTTATATATAATAAATCAGATGAGATTGAGGTAATAATATTTGACTGTGATTTAGTAATTTCATTTGATTTTGTTGAGGGAGAATAAACTTTTGAAAATTTTCTAAGGTTTTGATTATTATTATTTAAATATCTTGAATTTGTTTTTGTGAAACTAAAAGTAGGAATATGTTGGTAAATATTTGATTTTGACATAATATAATTAATTAATATTCAAATAAATAAAAAATAAAAAATTAAAAATAATAACTATTTACTTATTTAATTATTTAATTACTACATTTAAGTATAAAAATCTAAATAATAATTTTAAAATATATTTAAAAATGAATCCTCCAAATTATCAAATGAATCAAATGAGTCCAAATTTATCTTCATCAAGAACAAATTCAAAATTTATTCAAGGAATTCCTTCTGAATCAAATGATCATAATGAACTTGAATCAAAATTAGATGATGCAGTTAAAGGTTATCAAAATTTAAAAAATATATTTCAAAATTTCCAATCTCAACAAATGAATCAACAACAAATATTTTCCAATACATTATTAAATAATCAAAATAATATTTTAGGTTCTCCTTCAATAAATAATAATTTATATTCTATGGGAAGTCCAATGACAAATAAAACTTTTCAAACTCAAAATATAAATACCTATTTAAATACTCCCTCTTCAAATGTTACAAATAATGTGATTCAAAATTTTAAAAATGTTCTTGAACAAAGCGAAAAGACTATTAATCAATATAATAATTTTAATCCTCAAAATTTAAATATGATGAATGCTAATTTGAATGTTAATCCAAATACTTTAAATTTGAATAATAATTTAAATATGAATAATAATTTAAGCATAAATAGAAGATTAAATTCTTTTGAAACTAATCCTATTCAAAATATGACTTCAATTCCAAATAGAAATAATCAAAATCCAATGACTCAAAATGTTTTAGAAAATTTCAGAAGAGTGTTAGAACAAAGTCAACAAACTTTAAATAAATCAATGGGTCTTGGAAATACAAATATTAATTATTTAAATACAGATAAATATTTAAAAAACAATATTGATGATAATAATAATATTAATTTAAATAATAATCTCTTAAATAATGATAATTTCAATACATTAAATTATCAACAAAATTATAATTATAATTATAATAATCCAAATGACATTATTTCATCTCTTTCAATTCCAGAAATGAATAATCAATTAAATTATAATATTCAAAATAATAATGTTATTTCAAGTTCTAATAATTTAAACACAAATAATATAAATCCAACAAATACAATTACAAATAATTTAAATCTTGATAATAATTTAGATTTATTAAAATTGCAAAATCAAGTTTTAAATAAATCCAATTTAGATTTAAAGAATTATAATCGTTGTTTAAAAATAGAATTAAATTCTTATAAAAAATTAAATAGAAGTGCCTTAAATAATAATCCAGATAATACAAACAGTTCTAATAGTATTCCATTATCTCAATATGATAATAATGTTTCATTATATATTGATACTTTAAAAACTTCTTTAAATACTTCTCAAATGTCAAACATGGAATTAAATGAATTATTAAAAGGAGTTCAAAATAAAAATAATGAACTACAAAAACAAAATAAACAATTTAAAGAAGAAATAGAAAAAATAAATTCAAATACTAAAGAAAATAAAGAACCAAATATTAAACCTCCAGTTTTAAATAATGAAATATTATCTAAATGTAAAGAACTAGAAGAAAATAATGAAAAAGTTAAAAAAGAAATAGAAGAAATAAACGCCCAAATAAATGAACAAAAATTAAAAAATAAAAATTTACAAAATATAGTTGAATCATTTAATCAAGGTTCATATTCCAATGAAGAAATTTTAAGAAATTTAAAAGAAACTGTTTCTAGATTAAAAAATCAAAATGAAGAAAGTAATAAAATTAATCAAGAGATATCATCTCAACAAAGTAAAAATTCAGAAGAAATGAAAAGTAGAGATTCTCAAATAGAACTTTTAAATCAAAGAATTAAAAATTTAAATAATGAATTAAATATATTAAAAGATGAAAACAAAACTTTAGATGAACAAATAAGAAAAAGAAATAATGATATGTCTGGAGTTAATTTAAGTGTTCAAAAATTGAATAATGAAATTGGTAAAGTTCAATCTAATACCAAAACTTTACAAAATATTATTGAAAATAGAAAAAAAACTATTAATGAATTAAAAGAAACCCTAAAAATAATGTGTTCAATAAACAAACCTAATTTTGGTAATGTTGAATTTGCTTCTTCTAGTTCTAATAATGATAATAAAAAGCAAAGACTAGTTGAAATTTTACAAGATACAAAAATTAAAACTGATCAATTAGAAGAGATTAAAAAAAATTATACTCAGATTTTACAATTGAAAGATGAAAAAATTAATTCTTTAACAGATAAATTAAAAAATATTTCATAAATAATCTATAATATTTAAGTAATTTTTTTATTTCTTGATTTAACTGTTATTTCTTTAATTATTTAAATTTAAATGAAATTTAAAAATTTATTTTCTATTAAATTAATATAATATATATATTATTTAAACTGATTTAACATTTATGTTCTTTATACATTTTTTTGAAAAAAAACAGAATATAATTTTCATTAAGACAAGGAAAAATATAATACTAAAAAGAATAATACAAATATCCCTAATTAACAATTTAATACAAAAATAGTTTATATAACAATTAAAATTAAATATTTTGCACGAATTATAACATTTATCTGTATTTTCATCATTTTCAATGATTACATTTTCTCCATTATTATTTGTTCCATTTCCTTGTATAATTTGAGTTATTCTTTCAGTTGAATTAAATTCAATTAAAATAGAATCATCAATTTCAAAAAGTGAATTTTTTAATGTTACATTACACCGATTTTTTATTTCAATATCATTTATAACATATATTTTTTTTTCAATTTCATATAATTCTTTCTTTTTGATTGAAATTTCATCACTTGAAAGTGAAATAATGTTATCATTACAAAAATAATTTACATAAAATAGAGAATCTTCTTCACCAAGATTATAAATCTTTAAATTTAATTTTCCATTATTACTCATTGCTTCAAAATTTTCTATTTCTCCTTTTATAATTTTTCCTTTAGATACATTAACAATAAATTTAATATCATCACTAACAATTTCTAAATTTAACATTGTATTAATATTTCCATTTAAGATATAAACAAATTTTTTTTCCGAACCATCACTATAAAAAGAGTAATTTTTTTCTAAATGATAAAATAATAAATATTTAGGATTTTTACCATTAATAATATTATTATAGTCTTCATTTTCAAAATGGTATATTTGATTATTTAAACAAGATCCCTTTTGAACTTCACATCTTTGTCCTTGAGTATTAAAAGCATAATATCCTACTCCGATTTTATCACATTCTCTACCATCAATACTGAATTTTTCTCTTTCTAAAATCATCCAATTAATTTTTCCTTCAAGTACTTTAATATGATTAATAGGTTTAGAAGGAACTATTAAATAATATGAAGATAAATCTTCGGGTAAACTATTAGTCGGTAAAAAATCTCCAATTATTTTAACAGAAATGTTACCATCTTCACTAATTACATTATTATTGTTTGGACTTAAAATTAAAGTATATAATACTTCATTACTTATAGTATCTTCAATATTAATTGTTATTTCATAATCTATTTTATATTGTAATATTTTATAAGCCGAATACCATAATTTATCAAAAATCAAACAATGAGCAGCTGAACTTCCATTTCCAAAATTTAACTTTTTACAATCTCCAAATCTTTTATTATCATTTGAAAATAGTAAAGATAATGGTGGACATGAACAACAAAATCCTTCTGAATAAGGAATTTTTTCATTATATTCATTTTTTGAAATATCACATGTAGTGTCTTCAATATTATTATTATCTTTACATGATAAATAATCTGTCATAATAATTTTTTCTTTTGGATAATAATTAAAGTCTTGAAAATATATACAAGGATATATTACTTTAACTTGTGATTTTGATATAGTTATTTTAATTGGATTTTCTAAACGTTTGACAGATGAATTATCATCTTGTGAAATCTCAGTTAAAGTTGTTGATATAGAATCTGAAGATTTAAATTCAGCATTTTGAACAGTTAATGACAATAATATCTTATTATGACAGGATGAGTTTGAAGGACATTTTTCAATTCGAGATTTTGATAATAATGATATTTGAAAAGAGAAAAAAGGTAAATTAAAGAAGATAATTACTAAAAAAAAAGAAGACATTTAATTTAAAATTATTAAATAAAAGAATAAATAAAAAAAATAATAAAAAAGAAATAAAAAGCAAAAAAATAAATAGACATTTGCGGCGAAAGTTCTATATTTGAGATACTTGAGAGTGTTTTTTTTAAAAATGAGTTTTTTATTAATATTATTTATTTATTTAATCAATTTCTATTTTTTTTCTCCTTATTCTTTTCCTTCTTTTTTACTTTGTCTCTAATTCCTCTTCTTTTTCCTCATTTTCTTCTTTATCTCCTCCTTAACATTCTTCACTTTTTGTTTTATTTTTTCCTTTATTTCTTCTTTTCTCTGATGATTTAATTTTAATTTAAAAAATAATATATATATATATATTGGTTTTTTTAAATATTATGGATAATGGGAAAGGAATTAAAAATTTAGAAAATGATGATGATATTAATGTTTATAATGATGAAATGTATATGTTAGGTGATGTGAAAGAATGTGAAGAAGAAGAAAATGAAAGTGAAAATGATAATAATAAATGTTCAAATGGAATAAATACATTAAATAACAATAATATGAAAATAGAAAATATAACATTACCAAAAGAGAATAATAACGAAGAAAAAGAAAAAAAGAATTTTTCATTAACAAAATTAAACTATAACAATCAGAATCCAAATAAATTTTCTTTTAATCAGAGTAATAATAATGAAGAAGAAGAAGAAGAAGAAGAAAATTCAATTCCTTTAATATCATTAAAATTTTTATCAAAATGTCAATGTTGTCAAAATATATTTAATGGTAGAATAAATATACCATATTTATTTAAATGTGGTCATTTTTTTTGTAAAAAATGCATAGAAGAAAATTTTACTGATGAAGAAGGAATAAAATGTCCAAATGATGGTTTAGTAGCATATTCATTAAAAGAATTAAAAATATTAAATAATTTAATTAATGATAATAAATATATTGAATCTTCAAATAGAAATGAAATTTTTTGTCATATTCATAAAGAACAAAAATTAACTCATTTCATTGAAAAAACTAAAGAAATAATTTGTGTATATTGTGCTTTTGAAAAATGTAAAAAAAATCCTAATTGTGAAATTAAAGAAATTAAAGATATATATTATACTATTCATAATAATATTGATAATATTATTAATGATTATCAAAATTATAGTGATTTTATTCAGCAAAGTTTAAATATTATTAAAATTAATAAAGAAAATGAAGAAAGGAAAATTGAAATTTTTTTTGATAAAATTATTAGCAATTTAACTGAAAAAAAAATTGAAATTTTCAATCAAGTTGAATTTTTATATAATGAAAATATTAGGAAATTTAATCAAGAATTAAATTTGTTTTCTAATTTATTTGAAGAATGTGAAAATTTAAAAAACGAAATTGAAAACTCGAAAAATAATTTTTTAGACATTTTAGATAATTATAATAAAATAAAATCAGAAATAAAAGATTATTATAAAATAAAAATTCATTTAAATGAAAGTAAATTTATATTTGAACAAGATAATAAAATTTTAAATATAATAAATACATTATTTGATTTGAAAATAATTCCTAAATTTTTTTCTTTTAATGGAATAAAAGAGTTTAATGAAGAAAATAAAAAATCAACACTTAATAATAAAAATAATAATGATGTATTTGAATTAGAAGAATATAATAATTCAATTAATTCTAATTCAAATATTCAAAATGAAAATAAAAATAATTTATTTAATTCCTTTAATATAAAAATTAATAAATTCTCTTTTAGTAAACCAATCAAAAATAATTCAAAATTATATAAAAAATAATTATAATTAAATTTTTTAATGATAAATTTTCAAATAATATTTTAATTATAATAATTAAAAGTTAGAAAAAAAGAAAAAAAATAAAAATTATGAAACGAATTATTTTTTTTTTTTTTCTTTATTATTCTCATTTTTAACATCCACATTAGGATATTTTTTTTTATAATATTTAATTTTTTTTCTTAATAAATTTAATTCTTCTTTTTCAACATTAAGAGAATATTCATTAGATAATCCAATATATTTATCTAACCAATCAATCATATATTTTAAAGGTTCTTTTGGTTTATCTGTAATAACACAATTAATTAAAGGTTCTAATATTATTCTAACTTTTTCTTCTAAGAATTTAATGTCTTGTACATCATTCATTTTAATTTATTTTTATTTTATTTTTATTTTTAAAAAAAAATTTATATTTTTTTTTTATGTAATAATATTTCTTCTATATTTTTTAATTTTTGATTTATTTCATTATAGAAATTATCATTTAATTTTTGAATATTATAATTATCATAATTTTCAATTTCATTATTATTTTGATTTAATTTAAAAATTGAAAATTGTTCTGTTATTAAGTCATTCAAATTAAATGAATTTATATTTCTTTCCAAATTTAATATTCTATTATCTAATTCTGTTAAAGAGGATAAATCAATTATTTTATTTCTATTATTTTTATTTTCTTCATTTATATTTTTTTCTTCCTTTTTATTTTTTATATTATTATAATTTTCAAAATTATATCTTTCTCTTTGAATATTATCTTCTCTAAATGATAAAAAATTTTCAAAAGTTAAATCTTTTTTTTCTATTGTATTTCTATCACTTAAATGAATTTTATTTTTTGAATTTATATTTTTTTTATTTAAAATACTTTCATCTAAATTTAAAGTTTTATTATAATTTTTCCCTTTTTCAAATAATAATTTCCCTCTATATATTTTATTATTATTATAATAAAGAATATTTTCTCTTTTAAAACTTTCTAAATTATCTAAAGATTTATTTTTATGTTTTCTATGATATATAAAACTATTTTTTTCTTTATTTATAATATTTTGTTTAATTTCATTATGTCTATTTTCTTTATTAAATAAAAGAGATTCAAAAGTTAATCCAGTTTTAATTGGTTCATTATTATTTTTATGTTTTTTATGTATATAACTATTTAATTTTTCTATTGTTTCTTCATTTCTTTTTGAATTACTTCCTGAATTTTCTTTTTTTGTTAAACTCATATTTTTTGAATAATTTTCTTTGTTTAAATATTTTGATGTTATATTATTATTATTTATTTTTGTATTTCCTGTTGAAGAATTTCTATTTATTTTTATATAATTAGGGTAATTTATTCCATTTCTTGCAAATATTTTTTTTTTATCCATTTATTTATATTTATTTAAATATTTATATTTTAAATAAAAAAAAAAAGAAATTTAAAAAATTTTTTTACCTCATATATTTTAAATAATAGATAATAATATTATTTTAAATTATCATAAAATATATTAATTCAAATTGAATATATTATAATAAATTCAAAATAATAATACCATTTAATTATCTTGAAGAAGAAATTAATAAATTTTTAAAGCTAATAAATACGTTAGCTTAAAATTTGGTTAATAATTAATTCTTCTTCTGTTAATTGATTTAAGAATTGTTCAAAATTAAAAAATTTTTTATTAACTTCTCTAACATCATTAGCATTATAAATATAATATTTTAAATAATTCATAACATTAAATAAATCAACATCATTTTTATCATAATAAAAAGAGTTTATTAAAATACCATTATTTAATTGATTGGAAAAAGAATAAATAGAATTATCAACTAAAATTATATTTTTTAAATCAATATCTTTAAAAATTCTTAAATCTTTTATATTAATATTATTAACTTGTATACAATTTTCTCTATATAATCTAAATTTAAAATAAATATTTTTTGGGTCTAAAAAATTTAAAATTTCATCTGCATAATTTTTACATGAAGCTGTGAATATTCCTATTATAAAATAATTTGATAATTCTTTTAAAAATTCTTTTAATCCATTTCTTATAAAAATACCAACTTTAATTATTTCATTTTCATCTTCAAAAGATATTATTTTATCATATTTATTTATATTATTATTTATAAATTCATTGTTAAAATCTGCGTGAATTAAAGTTTCGTCTAAATCTAATAATAATATTTTTTTTTTAGAATTTTTTATTTTTGAAATTTCTTCTTTAGGAAAATTTTCATATATTAAAGGATTATTTAATATATATTCATAATTTATTTTTTTTAAATATGATATTTGGGATAAAGTTCTTGTTACATAATTATCATAATTTCCAGCATAATTTTCACAACAATTAATAGGAATAAAATTTATATTATATTCTATATTTAATATTTCATTGTCTTCTGATTTTATTTTTTTATCTGAAAATTCTGTTTCTTTTTTTATTAAACTATTTTCACTTTTTAAAATTGGATCATCAATATTTTCTATTAATATATTTGCCATTTTTTAATATAATTTAGTTATAAATAACATCATTTTATTCCATTTTAATATAATATTCTATAATTTATTAAAATATGATCTAATAGTTATGTTAAAATTATATTATAAAAAAATAATTAAAAATTGAATAAAACTTCATTTTTTATTTAAATAAAAATATTAAAAAATAAAAATATTATTTGAAAGAAATATAATAATTATCATATAATTCATTCTTTTTGAAATCTACTTTTCTATATTTTTTTGAAATAAATTTAGTTATTTTTTGATTTCTCTTCTTTATCATTTATTATATAAAGTTAGTTACATAAAATTTATTGTTTTCATTTTAAGTCTTCATTTTTTATTTTTCTGTGTTCTATAATAAAATCTAAGTAAAAATCCTTTTGACAAATTAAAGAAAGCTAAAAAACTAAAAAATAATTATAGTAAGAAAAAACCTTTTTTTAATTATTTTCTATAAATTTAAAAGATTGTTAATATTAATAAAATAAAAATGAACACTTTAAAAAATATAAAAAGAGAAAACAGAAATTTATTTAACTCGAAATTATATTTTTCAATTTATCATTATCCAAAAAATCAATATGACTCAAAAACTGTTAATAATGATATTTATATTAATATTGATGAAATATATATAAAAAATTATTTATCGAAAGATCTTCTTGAAATGATAGGTTATTCATCAGAAGAAAAGAAAAGAAATAATAATTCAAACTTAAAGGAAGAAAAAAATGAGAAAAATAATATTATGAAAAATACTATTTTAAAGATAAATTCTTTTTCAAATGATAATAAAAAAATAAACGATACTTCTTTTGTTCAAAATAAAAAAATAAAATACAATAAAAAAAATAAAAAAAATTTTGTTGAAAGAGAAGGCGATTGGACTTGTTTTTATTGTGGTAATTTAAATTTTTCTTTTCGAAAAATTTGTAATCGTTGTTTTTCATTAAGAATAAATTCTGAAATTGAACATGATAAATATATGGAAAATGTTTTATATATAATCAATGAAAATCAAAAAAAAAGAATTTTATTAAATGAATGAAAATACTAATTTTGTTTTATTCAAATTGTAAAATAGATAAAATGTTAATAGATAATTTTTGTTATAATATAGTTTTAAGTTTTTGTTTTCGTTTTTGTTGTGTATTAATTTATTTTTTGGTATTATTAAATAAAGAATAAATAACTATGATTTTTTAACTTTAGTTTAATATAAAAATGTAAAAATAAAAGAAAAAAAAGAAATTATTTTTTTTAAAAGTAAAATAATTATTTTATTTATAAACAAAAATGTATTTTTTTATTTTTCAAAAATAAACTTTCAAAAAAAAAATAATTAATAAAAATAAAAAAATAACTATTAAATTTTAATAGAATAAAAATTAAACATATAAAATAATTAAATATGTCAGATAATTCAACACCACAAACTTCTGAATGTTCTCCATGCATTCAGAATATAAATAATACAATTGAAGAATATGATAGAATTTTAATTCTTTCAATTTCTCAATTATTAGAAGAAATAATTAAAAAAAATAAAAGAAAAAAATATAAAATATTAAAAGATATTTTTTATTCTGAAATGATACCAAAAATAACAATTTCTGATTATATTTTCAGAATTGTAAAATATACAAAAATAAATATTTCAACTTTAATTCTATCTATAACTTCAATAACTTCTTTAATGAGAAAAACAAGAAATTTTCTTTCAATAAATAATATATATAAATTACTTATAGTTAGTTGTTTTTTAAATGCTAAATTTTATGAAGATTATACTTTTTCTTCTAAATTTTATGCTAAAGTTGGTGGAATTTCTCTTAAAGAATTAAATTTATTAGAAATAGAATTTTATAAAAAAAATAATTATTCTCTTTTTATTGGTGAGGATATGTATAATAAGTATCTTAATTTTTTTCAGTTAAAAGCGAAAAAAATAAAAGTATAATTATTATTAGATTATTATGTTATTATTATTTTATGACACATTTTTTCCCTATTTTTATTATTAAATGAATTTATAGTGTAAATAAAATTATATAGTTATTTAATTGTTTGGAGTAATTTTATACAGTTTTTTATTTAATTTATTTGTTGAATTAACTTTTTTTAGGTCTTTTAATTTTTTGAAATTTTGTTAGAAATACTTTATCAAAATAAAAAAAAGTAATGTTAAAAATAAATAATTTTGCAAAATTAAATAAGTAAAAACCATTATTTAATTTATTTTAAAAATAAAAATAAAAAAATAAAAAATGGAAAAACCCAAAAATGCAGTATCATTTTCCTCAGAATTAAGGAACAAAAGTACAAAAGAACTTCCATTACCAGATCAAAAAGAAGAATATAAAAAATATAGGAAATCAGGTTCAATAAGAATAACCCCAATGGAAAAAGTAATAGAACTTCTTCAAAAAACACGAAATATAAGAAATCCAAGAGACATAAAAATAATATCGGATTATTTAACAGAACATTTTGAATATTTTAAAAAAATAGAAACAACAGAACCAGAAAAATTAGATAAATTATGTAAAGTAGTTAATATAGAAAAATATACTAAAGGAGATCCAATAATTCAATATGGTGAAATAGGTGAAAAATTTTATATAGTTTTTAAAGGAAGTGTTGAAGTATATAAACCAAATTATGAAGAAAAATTTTTATCATTAGGAGATTTTTGTACATATATGTTTGGTTTAAAAAAAGAGAAAAATTATTTAAAATATAATAGAATATTAGAAAAAAATAAGCATTTAAATATAGATATAAATACTTTAACAGGTTATGAAAGTGAGAAATATTATACAAAAAGAAAAATGCGATTTTTAATTGAAGAATTAGAATTATTAGGTGAATTCAAAGAAGGTTTTGCTTTTGGAGAAATTGCTTTAATTAAAAAAACTACTAGAAATGCTACTGTTATTGCTAATGATAATTGTTATCTTTTATCTATTTTAAAAAATGATTATAATAAAATGATTAGAGAATTAGAAGTTAAAAGATTAGAAAAAGAAATAAATCAATTTAAAATTGATTTTCCTATTTTTGAAAATTTAGGAGAATATACTATTATTGAAATTTTAAATTGTTGTAATCATATTAAAGTTAATAAAGGTGATATTGTTTTAAATCAAAATGATGAAGATGATAATATTTATTTTATTAAAAATGGAATTTTTCAAATTTATTCTTCAATAAGTTTTTCTTGGTTAAATCAATTTTTATTATATATAATAAATTCAAAGCAAAATATAATAAATTTAATGGAATTATATAAATTAAAACAAGATAGTGATATTATTCAAATGATTGCTATAGAAAAAAAATGTGTTATTCCTTCTCCTTTTAAAAATAATGTTTTTAAACCAAGATTATTAGTTTCTAATAAAGAAAAAGAATATCCTATAGATATTAAAAGTGATGAAGAAGAATTAAATAATCCTCATAAATTATTTAATGTTCTTATTAAAATTATTGATTATAAAGATATTATTGGATTTGAAGATTCTATTGAATTAAAAAAAAAATTTTATTCTTTAAAATGTATTTCTTCTAAAGGAGAATTAGAAAAAATTCATTTAGTTGATTTTATTAGAATTATCCATAAATTAAATGATCAAAGTTTAAGAAATCAAATTAAAAAAATGATAATAACAAAAAAAGAAATTTTTTTCCAAAATTTAAAAAATACTTTAACAAGAAAAGCTTTTAAATTACAAGATAATTTCCAATCAAGATATGAATATATTGTCGAAAAAGAAACAAACAAGAAAAATAATGAAGAACAAAATTCAAACAAAATTATTTTGAAAAATAAAAATAATGAAAAAATTTCTGATGAAAAAGTAGTTTCTATAAAAATAAGAGGTTGGACAAAAAATTTAGATGATGTTTTAGAACAAGATATATATTTAACAAGAGGAAAAAAAAGAAAAGAAAATTCAATTTTTACAAAAATAAAAGAACAATTTATTAAAGGAAATAAAAATAGTAAATTAGTTCCTTTTATTAAAACTGAATTAACTACAACAAAAGAAGATAGTAATTTTCCTATTTTAAATGAAAAAAATTTTCCAAGTAATTTTCATTCTCCAAAAAGTAAATTTAATCAATATTCTAATTCTTCTTCTATGATGAAAAAAAATCAAAATTTAAGTTTAAGTACTAATTTTTTTTCTTCTTTTGATAATAGTAGTAAAGTAAAAAGAAATCAAAGTAATTATACTTTAAATAGAATTTTTTTTTCTCCTAAGAAAAAAAGAAAAGATAAAAGTACTAAATTTATTTCTTCTTTATATAGAAAGAGAAATAATTTTATTATTAGAAATGGATTAAAAACTGATATTAAAGAAAATTATAATAATAAAAGTAAAATAAATAATTTTAAAAGTAAATATGAGAAAATATCTTTAGATATAAATAAAAAAAATATTTTAGGAACAAATTTTGAAATAAGAATGAATCTTGGAATATTAAAAAATCCAAGTATTTATACTGAAAAAGCTATAAATTCTGCAACTAATATAATATATAAATAATAATTTCTTATATTTTATATTTTTATAAATTAAAACAATTAAATCAACAATTTTATTATAAATAAAATAGAAGTAGAAGTATATCGATAATAAAAATTTTATTTTTTTAATAATTTAAGTATTTAATTATTTAAAAAGAAAATATAATAATAATAAAAAAACAATCTTTAACTCTTAATAAAAAAATCTTTATATAAATAATTTTCTTTTTTTTTATTTTTTACTATTCTTTTTCTTGTTTATAAAAAAGTGATCTTTGTTTTTTAAATTTTTTTCTATTAATATTAGGAACGGAAATACTATTAGTTTGTTTATCAACATCATCAACAGATTTAATAGTAATTTCTTTAATAATTTTATTTTCTTTAGATTTACTTCTTTTAACAGAATTATTAGAATCAATAGAAAAAAGTCTAACAGTCTTTCCAGAATTATTATTTGAATTAATAATATTTTCTTCTTCTTCAATTAATTCTAATTTATTTAAAAAAGAAGATGAAGAAGCTCTTTTATGTTTTTGAAAATTTAAAGTTGCTGTTATTTTTCTTTCTATAATAAAATTTTTTTTATTATCTTCTATATCTGATGAATCTATTCTTTCTCTTTTTTTTACTTTATTTATATTTATTGGAGTTTTCATTTCTTCTTCTAATGAATTTCTTCTTAATACATTTAAATTTATTATTTCTTTATTTTCTTTTTCTTTTTTTTCATTTTCTTCATTTTCTTTTTTTTTATTCGTTAATAAAGGAACTAAAGATTTTGAAGATTGATATGATTTATTTTTAATTGGTTCATTGGAATTTTTATTTGGATTATTTAAAAATTTTTTAATAGAATTTAAACAAGATTTATAATCAGTTAAATGAACATCATATAATTTTTTCACAATATTAAAATATTGATTATTTAAACCAAATTGTTTTCTTGATAAATGAATAATACTAAAGCAAATTTCTAAAGGAGAATATTGAATAGCAATTGGTGTTAAAATAATATCTGAAAATATTTTTTTTCCATAACAATAAATAATATTACTAAATTCTTTGCTTTTATTTTGTATTTCATTTTCAAAAACATAACCATTATACATAAATAAATGTAATAAATCATATGAATTTAATAAATTTAAATCATATTTTAATATTTTTAAACATTCAATTTCATTTTGATTTATATCAAATTCATCAATATCATAAGAAATTCCAATTGAAGTATATAAAGGAATATCAGGTTGAATAATATCTTTTTCATAAAATTTCACCGATAATAAAAAAGAATTGATAACAAATAATTCAAATTTTTTTTGAGGAACATTTTTTTCTTGATGAGAAAATATATAATCCATATAATGTAAAGCTAAATAAAAAGATGATTCTGAATATTTATAATATTCTGAATATTTTTGTAAAAGAGAAATTGCTTTTTGTCTATTTTTATAATAGGGATGAAGTGAATTTATTATTTTAAATTCTTTTCTTATCACGTTATTATATAAAGATAATGGATTTATTTCTGTGTTTTGTTGATAAGAAATTGGCTTTGATGCTATAAATGTTTTTGAGTCTGATAATGAAAATATTATTGAACCACATTCTATACAATAATTATAATTTTCTAATTTAGCAATTGCTCTTATTTTTTTTTTTTCATGTGTACATCTTACATTATTTACTTTCATTTTTCAATTTTTTTTATAATATATTCAATAAATAATTTTAATGATATTAAAAATAATTATTTTTATTAAATTCTTAAATAACAAAAATAACTAAAAAAAAATTAAAGAAATATAAAAATTAAATTAAAAAAAAAATTTGAAAAGTAAAAATCAAATAAAAAAAAGTTTATAAAAACTTTTAAATAATTAAATTTATTGTTTTTAAATTTCATAAATATAATTTTAAGCATTAATAACAACTTCTTTTTTCAAAGATTTTTCAACACTTTTAGTAAGTTTTTTAGTATCAATTTCACATCTTTGACTTTCACATTTATAATATTTTCTACAATGATGGAAATAATCACATTTAGTTCCTTTTGGAGCCCATTTAACTTGATTATCTTTTGTTCCTTTTAAAACACATCTGTAATCTTTACATACCCATTTTTCACAACAATATGATGTGAAATCACAATCATCTCCTAAATTCATACATTTTGTTTTTGTTTTTAATACTTTTTCATATGCTATTGTAAAAAGATTATGAGGAATAAAAATGATATTTTTGACATTTTTTTATTTTTTTTTTATTTGATTTTTTTTTTTATATAATTTTTATTTTAGTTATTTTTTTTAAAGAGTTTTTGAAATTTTTTTTTTTATGATTGTTTTATTTTTTTTTATATATTTATAATATTTATTTTTTTTTGGGCTTTATTAAATCTAATAACTTTTTTCCTTGTTCTTTTAAACATTTTATTAATGGATAATTTTCTTTTTCATTAAAGAGGAAACCCTTTTTTTTATTTTCAATTTTTTCTTCATAATTAAATAAATTCTCATATTCGAATTTTTTATTTTGTTCTTGTTCATTTTGATATTCACAAATCACCCTAAAATGAATTTTTATATTATTTATTATAATTTTAACTTCTTCTCTTTCTTCTTTTGTATAAATTATCTCCATTGAAATCATTAAAGTTTTTTCTAAGAAAAAAATTTCATCATAGAAAGAAACTGTTAAATTTAATTTTACAAATTGAAGAAATATACTTTCAGAATCACTTTTAATTGGATCTTCATTAATTGAATAATTACCTTTTAATAAAATATTTTTTATTTCATTATTTATTTTTTCATCATTTGATAAATTAAATAGAAAAAAATTTTCTTTTTCATTTTCATATTTCTTCAAAATATAATCTTTAAAATTATTCGGAAAAGAAAATCTGATGAGACTTAAAATATCATATATAGGTTGAAATATGAAATTATTTTTATTTTGGACTTTTTTTCCATTATACATTAAAAAAAATTTAAAAAAAAATTATTTTAAACAAACAAAAAAACTAAACAACTTAAAAAATTTATCAAAAAAAAAAATGGGAAACAAAAACATAAAAAGAGTAAAAACAGAAGGATTTCCATTAAACGATGATAAAGAGCAATTAAACACAATAGAAATTTATAATAAATTATCAATAGAAGAAAAGGAGAAAAAAGAGGAAGATAAAAATATAAAAATAGTGAAGAAACATAATAAAGAAAGTGAAGATGGAAAATTAATTGATGAATGTTTATCAAAGCATTTTTTTTTTTCTTCATTAGAAAAGCAAGCAAGGAGTGAAATAATAAGAGAAATGTCTCAATGTTTTGCATTAAAAGGAACAATAATATTTAAACAAGGAGATATAGGACATTATTATTATATTATTAGTGAAGGTAGTGTGGAATTAATTATAAACGGAGAAAAAAAAAAAGAAATAAAAAAAGGAGAAAATTTTGGTGAATTAGCTTTAATATATGATGTTCCTAGAAGTGGAACTGTTAAAACTTTATCTGATTGTTATTTTTGGATTATGGAAAAAAGAAATTTTAAAAAAATTGTTAATCATATTACTCATATTACTTTTGAAGAAAATAAAAAATTTTTCCAAGGAATTCCTATTTATTCTGCTATTGAATATGAACAAAAAAATATATTATTTAATAATTTATTTAAAGAAATTTATTTAGAAGGACAAAAAATTATTAGTAAAGGAGATATAAATTATTGTATTTTTATCATTAAAGAAGGAGAAGTTAATGTTATTAATTCAGAAAATGAAATTATTAGAACTTTAAAAAGAGGAGATTATTTTGGAGAAAGAGAAATAATATTAAATGAAGAAAGTAAATATAATATTATTTCAAAAAGTAAATCTATTGTTTATGCGATTTCTTCTACTACTTTATTTAAAATTTTAGGAAATAATTTTGAAAGTATTTTACTTTTAAATTTTGTTAAAAATGCTTTATTAAGAACTAAAAATTTTAAAAAATTTAATGTTAAATTATTAGACCAAATTAGTGATTTAATTACTGCAAAATTAGTTGTTAAAGAACAAATTATTTATCCTAAAGGATTTGATGTTTCAAGTACTTTAATTACTTTAATAGATGGTGATTTATATGAAAAAGAAAAAAAATCAATTGCTCAAAGAGGTACTTTATTATTTGAAGATGATATATTAAATAATACTAAAAGAAAATTAAATCATAATATTACTGCAAGTAATGATTGTTTACTAATTGAAATAGATATAGAAAAATTTGAAAAATATTTTAAATGTTCTATTAAAGAATTATTAGATAAAAGTTCTGCAATTGAAAGATTAAAACAAGTAAATTTATTTAAAACTTTCACAAATGCAAA
>JAEEGL014654696.1_pt1 | contig 28202 bp, 29 predicted proteins | sample 9134231 | NCBI WGS metagenome assembly JAEEGL01 (sample SAMN16246548, study PRJNA631951) | gut metagenome | biome: gut microbiome; feature: rumen; material: fiber-attached | host: Bos | place: Iran: Karaj | collected 2018-10
CATTTGCCGGCGATAAAGCCGCAAAAACACCGCCGAACAACAAACACGCTCGCAACCTTTTGTTATTCATGTTGTTATTCATGTTGTTATTCATGTTGTTATTCATGTTGTTATTCATGTTGTTATTCATGAAAAAATCACCCTTCCCGAGGTTTTTATTGCCATCCGGATATTCTTGGTACCAGAAAAACCACCTTCTCCGTTATTCATGAGAAACTCTTTTCAGCTGCAATGCGTTAAAGGAACACTCCGCCTCCAGCTTTTGCGGATCGAAGGCGTTGGCGCGCAACTTTATCTTTTCGAGCGAAAGATACGGTTTCCGCCCGTAGACGCCCTTTTCGAACGCAATCAAATCTTCCATGGTGATATTTTCACAGTGCAACTGCAGGGTATGGGCGTCAAACATATCTTCCCGACGCGTGCTCGGCGAATCCATCGAATAACTCGCTTTGTAGGGACGAATAAGCGTTTCGACCTCGCCCGAGAAAGCCGCACCCGACAGACTTTTGGCGGGATCAATCGAAGAAAGCACTTTCTCCAGATTCCCGTGAACGGTTTCCTTGTTCTTGAGCCAAAAAAGCTGCTTTTCGGTTTTTTTGGAAACCGCCTGCCAGTCTTCCAGCAAACTTGTCCCCTGTTGAACACAGCTTGAAATCCAGAAGAACGCAACCACGCTCAGAAGCATGAAAATCAAAAACTTCTCGCGCCCGTTGCGCTTCGATAAACAATTTAAAAGTTTCATTATTGCTCCAATGTTTTGAATGCACTCGGCTTCTGTTCCTTAAAATCGCACGTCAGCTGAAACTTCGTGCCCTGGTCGGACGCGTGAACGTTGGCAACTTTCACGGATTCGAAATAACCGCTGTTGCGCAGAACCTTGGTATAATTTTCCACCAGCATCGCGCTTTCCGAAACGGCTTCCACCGTTGCGTTATGTAAATTGTCGATGGTCGCGCTCGTAAAATAAATTTTATCGGGACGAAAAGAATTCAATAACCCCAGCAATTCGAACGGACGCATCTCCTGCTCAACGATTGCCCGCATTTTCTGCGCTAAAAACTCTTCGCCCTCAACATGCTTCGCGACTTCCGCCTGGCGCTTGCACTCGCGCTGTTTTTGCCCCAGCATGAAGCTTCCGACCCAGAGAGCCGTTTGGCAAATAAATGTTATGAAAAGCGCCGCCAATGCCCACTTCATGCCTTTGTCCGCACGGCGCGCCGTCTTTTGCTGTTTTTTCAGCTTCAGTATAAGTGTTTTGTCGCGAACATCCGCCTGCCAAAGAACCGTTTCGGGCACGGTGACCGTCTTTTGCGCGCTTCCGCCTTGTTCCGCCAGCGTACAAACACAATCGCCGTCGTTGTTTAACACGGCGGATTGCAACATCCAGCGATGCTCCGAAGTGCCGACCGTCTGATTAAATTTCGGTGCTGACAACGATACTTCGGATTCGGATATGCAAGACGCCGGCTTTTGGTTGACGATCGTCGAAGCAAGAGAACCGCACATCAATGCGCAAGTTTCATCCGGCTGTGCGACAAACACACCGATTGCGGCACACGGCAAAATATGAACACCGTCGGTTGTTTCTCCGACAAAACCCTCGATGCGTTCCCGCAGACCCGAAAAATACAGCCACTGTGTCTTTTCGGCATTCAACGGCAAATATCCCCACGCCAACTGTTCAATCGGGAACGGAAAATTCGCGGTCACTTCGTTGGAAATTGCGTCGAAAATCTTCTTCCCGTCCTGTTTTTTGCCGACTTCGATCGTTTTAAAGATAAAACCGTCATCGGGAACCAGAACAACGCCGCTCCCCAAAAAAACCTTCGCCGATGTACCGTCACCCATCCTACTAATACGTGTTCTCCTTTAATTCTACCACAGACAATACCGATGCCGCAACTCCCTTTTTACCTTTGGAACTGCTTTCCCCTTCACAAACTTTGAACCGTGCCTGCAATGCAAAAGAGATACCCCCATCCTTCAGAGACAACCTCACTGTCAAAAGCGTCGGCTTCGTTGTCAAGATTTTTTCGGCACCGCCCTTCTTTTTCCCTTCGCCGTCTTCCGAAGACGACGCCGTGTGTCCGTGACCGAGCGCATCGATTTCCTGCAAATTCTTATAGCGGTGTTTCTCCTTGGCATTCTTTTGGTCAACACCCAAATGTTGCAGAACGGCATCCGCATCCAGCGAAACGCGCTTTCCGACCACCGCCAACACGTCGCGAGAAACGGCGTTGATGTTAATCGGCCAATCGGAATATAACGACGTACATGCCGCAAGCCGTTTCAGCTGTTTGTTCGGTTTCCCTTCTTTATCGAAAAACAACGTGCGGAATTTGTTGATCTCCGCCAACTGCAAGTAATTGTTGAGCCCCTTCGGAAACGTCGGCTTGCCGGCATCGTCGGATTTTTTCTTCTTTTCTTCGCCGTCGCCGCCTTCGTCGGAAGTTTCCTCATCGTCCTTTTTGTCCTTCTCTTTTTTGTTTTTGTCCTTTCCGTCATCGGGCGCCGCCGTTGCAAGCGGATTTTTTTCGATCAGCGTGCACACAACGGGTTTCTCTTTGAGCCATTTGGTGTATTCCTGCGCCAAAGCTTTCGCCTCCCACATGTCGCCGAACAACCGAAACAGATCGATTAGTTGCTTTTCATCCGAATGATTGAGCGGAATTTTACCCGATTCGTCGATAATCGTCACCTCCGCTTTTACGGTACCCGGCAACCGCATGCGTTGCACCGAAGCGGCTTTTTGCGGATCGTCATTATTCGCCAGCATCTGTTCCAGCTGGCAACGAACCACCTCCGATGCGTTGTACGCCTCATGGCGCAGGTCGGATTTGCCTTCCAGCTGAAGCTTCAACTGCATCTCTTGGCTGAGATTTTTCAAAAACGAGGTAACGATGACCGACAAAATCATCAATATCCCGAGTACCATGACGAGAATGGATCCCGAAAGGCGGTTTTGAGGAACAACTCTCATCGGCGTCCTTTCTTTTTGGATTTCTTGCCGCCGGAAGATTTGGATTCTTTTTTGACCCCCTCTTTATCCTCCTCATCATCCTTTTTGTCGGATTTTTTCTTGTCGGAATCCTTTTTGTCCGTCGACGGCTTGCCGGAAGCTTCCGCCATTTCAATCACGTAGGTGTTATTAAGATACAAACAGCGTGTTTCCGAGAAATCATCTTTGCGGAACGTTAAACGCACAACATCGGGGCGCACCCACGTCTTTTTGTCCTTTTTCCCGGAATTGTTCATCAGCCGCCGCTCGTAATCGTCGAGATTTTGAACAAACTGCCACCTGCCCGATTGCGGATCGAAAAAGCCATATTCCGTTTTAATGACGTAAGGGCTGACCAACAAACGTTGCGTCTTGGTCTTCCCCGTCGCTTCAACGCCCTCCGTTAAGCGCTTAGCGGCGATTTCGGGCTCCTCGCGAACGAGAAACAAACCCGAGGAATTGACCAGAAACGTTTCCCAGCACGGTTGTGATGACGCGCCCTGCGTGAACGGCATCGGCGTATTTTTCAAGGCACCGAGGGTTTTGACGTTTTCCTTCGGCAATTTAACGGTCGTTAAAAAAGTCGTTCCGACGTTATCTTTGTCGGCAACAACCGAAAACGTATCTGCTTCCTGTTGAAGGAAACGCATGCATTGTTGAACATGATCGCAAAAACGTTCGTAGGGTGTCGGTTCCGTTTGCCACGCCTGCATGAAAAACACCAGCATGGACATGGCGGATATGAGCACCACGCTCCCGATGCCGAGTGCCACCACAACCTCGACCAACGTAAAGCCCCGTTGTTTTTGACCATTCATGCCGTCGCGACCGTCCATGTTACGAACCTTTTTCCGGCATGACCGCCGCTTTTTCTTCGCTCGTCATCCAATCGGGACGATGCACAAAGAAAACTTCGTTTTTACGATCTTTGTTATCCCGGATTTGAACGGCGACGCGGTATAAACTCATCACCTTGCAAAATGCCGCCTTGCCGCTCCAACCGATTTGCGTTTTGTTGTCGGGCAGGTAAAACGTGTGCGTTTGCTCTACCTCTTCGCGCTTCATCTGCATCAATTGCGTGCGAATAAGTTGCAGGCAAAACGCTTCGTCATTATTGCCTTTGGGGAGTTTGGTTTTGCACAGCAGACCGTTGGTAAAACTCTGCGTCAATCCCGTGATGCTGACGGCAAACAACGCCAATGCGATGATGACTTCAATCAGCGTAAAACCGCTTTGTTTTTTATCCGTACGCGCAAAACCTCGTTGTCTTCGCCTCATAACTTACCACCGCGACGGCTCGCAGACACCCGTGAGCGGATCCAATTTATATTGCTCCCAACCATCCCCGAGATCCATATCCAGAAAGGTGCTTGCGAAAAATCCGTGCGCATTCACCGAAACTACGCCGTTGCCTTTCCCGGCGGTATCGGGGCGAAAGGTTCCGTTCTCGGTCAACGTCCCCGGATAAACGTGATACCACGTCGCGAATTGCGATTGCTGCTGTTTCGGCCACGGAAAATTGCTGACAACTTTCCCGCTTTTATCCTTCACATCCAGCCCTTTTTGAGAAAAATGCACCTCCGCCGGCTTATGATTTTTGGCGCACCAGAACCGTGCATAACGCAGGGCATTCGTCAAAATAACCAGCGGGCGTTTCTCCTCCGTCGAAAAGAAATTCTTCAAATTCCCCATGTGCATAGTGCCGACGGCGGAGATAATCCCCACCAGTCCGAACACGAGGAGAACCTCGACCAGCGTAAATCCGGAACGCGGATCAATCGCCGAACGCATCGGACGACCGTCCCGATTTCCAATTTCCGATATCATCTTCGTCACCGCTCTGTCCGCCCGGTCCCATCGACCAAAGGTCATAACCGTCGGGGTTATGTTGCCCGGGGCAACGGTACTGCAACGGATTTTTCCACGGATCCATCAACGACTCCTGATCCTTGATGTACGGTCCGTTCCAGCGTCCCCGTTTGCCGGACGGCGCTCTCACCAACGCCTGCAAGCCCTCCTGGGTCGTCGGATAACGCCCCATGTCGCTCATGTACATCATCAGCGGTGCTTCCATGGTTTTCGTTACCAGCATTTCCGCGACCTTCTTCTTACTGCCGCTGAAAAATTTCCCGTAGTTGGAAACCATCAGCAACATCAGCATGCCGAGAATGGCGATGACAACGATCAATTCCACCAGCGAAAAACCGCTTGCCTTATTGAATTTACGCACCCGAGACTTCATCATACGTCTCATTGTAAAACATTTGTGAAAAAAATCAACCGCCGTTTTTATGTCGGGACTTATTTTTCGGACAGATGCGGTATCAACGGAAGAACCTTCGGCTTTCGGAAAAATGATTTCGTTTCCGAACATTGGCGAATTTTTCGGCATTAAAGCCGAAATCGACACTATTTAAAAAAGAGGGGTTTCTATAAATTCGGGTTTGGCGCCATCGGAATCCGCCCTACCGCCGATGTCCGAAAAGATATAAGCCAAAATATCCTTGCTTACGGTTTCTAAGAAGAGATTTACATAACCGTTAGCAAATGCAATCAGCCCGTACTTGGAACCGTAAAGACCGTCTTCAGCCCATTGCCCGTTCGGCAATAAACCGCGGGTGTAGCAGACGGGTGCCCAAGGGTTGCTGTTTTGCGGGAGCGGATGCACAAAAATATAATCGAAGTCCGACTTTTTCAAATCGGAGGCGATGTAACCGTCCGAACCGAGGATGTTTTTCCTTTGGATGCCGTCTTTTCGTCTGATCGATTGATACAGTCTTATACTATTAATGCCCCCCAATTGTGCCAATATCTCTACAAGAGACATCGGATCTTTTAGTTTCTCAAAAATGGATGGTTGTACCGCTAAGATATCAGAAATTCTTGATACCAAAAACTTCATCTTTACTTCATCAGATGCAATACTTATATCAGTCTTTATGCGTTCTGCATTTTTGAAAACAATCTGGCTATAACCAACAACAATCGATGCTAACATGACCAACATGAGCACCCAGTGTACACGTTTTTTGCTAATAGTCTTATCCACAGATATCCACCCCATCATTAAGTAAGGTTTTGTTTGTTAAAAAAGTAAAATATTTTTTTTAAAAAATTGGAAATATGCGATGATCTGGCACATATGGAAGAGGGAAACTTTCTTTTTTTTTAATCTCCGCTCTGTTTTTGGAATTGGCAAATATGTAAAAACAAGCTTCAGTAAAGACTGAAATTCGTTTCCCTAAATGGAACATGCTCGATACTATACCTACGCTACAATTATGTCGCATTAAACTTAAACAGTGCAACACCGCCCTCCCGAAAAAGGTAATCCTTGCCTTTCGGGCGCAATTTACCTCCCTCGCGCGTACCGACAAAGCCGCTCCGCCTTCTTTTAAACAACCGCGATAAGTTGTCAGCGATTAAAGAAATTTCCGTAATTTTTCCTGAAAGCAGGAACTTCCAATATGACTTGCCCTGTGATCCATTCGCGCAATTTTGTTTTCTTGTCGGTAACATCTTTCTGAATAGGACTCACAGGTTCGCACACGACTGGATCTTTCGTTTCAGGCAAACGAACCGTCGCATCGGGAATGTTTTCCTCGGTCGTTGTTTGCTCGGGTAAATGTTTATAAGCCGAAAAATTTCGTTTAACGGGCGGAAGAGGGACGTTTGACCGCGACTGGTGCGACGGCGAAGGTGGTGCGTCCGTATTGCATTGGCGTCGGGTTGCTTTAGCCGGCTTGCCGATCGGGTTGATTTGTTTGCGAACCTTATCGGCGTCGGAATTGCCCGAAGGTTTCCGAACCGAGCCCGGGATCCGTTTGCTCCTTCCGGAAAGAACGGCAAGGACAACAATCACGCCCACCCATAGGGCGTTCGCAATATCTTCAAAATCCATCGCTTATCGATTTTTTGCCAATTCTTCACGCATGGCGGTATCGGCTTTCATGTTTTCAAGTTTATAATAGTCAATAACCCCCAATTGCCCTTTGCGGAAGGCTTCCGCCAATGCCAACGGAACCGCCGCCTGCGCTTCCACCACTTTTGCCTGCATTTCTTCCACTTTGGCTTTCATTTCCTGTTCCAGGGCAACGGCACTTGCGCGACGGATTTCGGCCTGTGCCTGCGCCATGTTTTTGTTCGCTTCCGCCTGGGATACCTGCAATTTTGCACCGACATTTTCACCGATATCGATGTCGGCAATATCAATGGAAAGAATTTCGTAAGCCGTTCCGACGTCAAGCCCGCGATCGAGCACCGTCTTGGAGATTTGATCGGGTGTTTCAAGAACCTGTTTGTAGGTTTCCGCCGAACCGATTGTGGCGACAATCCCTTCGCCGACGCGCGCAATAATCGTATCTTCCTGAGCTCCGCCGACAAACCGATCCAAATTCGTGCGAACCGTCACGCGTGCACGGACTTTAACCTGGATGCCGTCCTTTGCGACACCGTCGATGGTCATCTTGTCCTGAACTGCTTTCGGGCAGTCAATCACTTTCGGATTAACCGATGTATGTACCGCTTCAATAACGCTTTTCCCGGTTCCTTTGGTAGCCAAATCGATGGCACAGGCGCGTTCAAACGTCAATTCAATGCCCGCTTTGTCCGCCGCAATCAGAGCCTGAACCGTTTTCGACACATTGCCTTCCGCCAGATAATGCGCTTCCAGCTGATCCGTCGAAAGTTTGATGCCCGCTTTTATCGCGGCAATGCGACAGTCAACAATCAATCCGCAGGGCACTTTTCTCAGGCGCATCGCCACCAGATTAAGAATGCTGACATGCGCCCCTGCCAGCCAGGCTCTTAACCACACCGTAAAAAACGAGAGCAACCATCCCGCCGATACGATGATCAAAAGGGCAACAATCACGATAACCAAATCCCCGCCGCTCATGGCAGTATTATATCTTTTATTCGAGAAACAAAGCAAGGATAAGAGAGCACATTCAACCTCAAGTTCGTACAGGAACGAACCTCCAAAATCCCGCCGAACCGCGAATACAACGGTTGTTTCAAATCAAACGCCTTTGTTATGTCACGTTAAACTTAAACAGCGCAATATCGCCTTCTTGAAAAAGATAATCTTTACCTTCCAGGCGTAATTTGCCCTTTTCGCGCGCGCCGACGAAGCCGCCGTCGGCAACAAAATCTTCGTACGAAATAACTTCCGCCTTAATAAAGCCGCGCTGAAAGTCCGTGTGGATAATGCCCGCGCATTCGGGAGCCTTCATGCCGAGTTTGAAGGTCCAGGCGTGAATTTCCTGCGGTCCGGCGGTAAAGTACGACGCCAGCCCGAGCAATTTGTACGCCGAACGAATAAGCGTGTCGGCACCGCTTTCCCTTAAATTCAAAGATTCCAGGTACGCGCGTGCGTCTTCGCGGGAGAGTTCGGACAATTCCGCTTCCAGATGCGCCGAAATCACGCAGACAGAGGCATGCGAATTGCTTTTGGCGGAGGAAACATCGGGAACGGACGCGATTTTTTCCTTTACCGCCCGAACGTACGGATTTTGAGAGGGATTGCTCAAATCGCCCTCCGAGACGTTGCAGACGTAAATCACGGGTTTGCGCGTCAACAAACCGAAACTTTTCATCCAAACGGCTTCCTCTTCGTTGACATCAAACGTACTTGCCGGCTTTCCGTCGTTAAGGTGCGCGTATAAACGTTGCAAAAGCCGGTGCGTTGCAACGGCGGTTTTGTCGTTCGATTTTGCCTTTTTTGCCCACGTATCGACCTGTTTCTCCACCGATTGTACGTCGGCGAGGAGCAACTCGGTGTTAATGACGTCGATATCGCGGATCGGATCGACTTTCCCCATGGTGTGCACGATATCGTCGTCTTCGAAACAACGCACCACCTGAATAATCGCGTCCGTTTCACGAATGTTCGCCAAAAATTGGTTCCCGAGCCCTTCGCCTTTGTAAGCATCCTTGACGATACCGGCGATGTCCACGAATTCGATGGCGGCGGGAACAATCTTTTCGGTGTGTACCAGGCGCGCCAAAATCTCCAAACGCTCGTCGGGGACTTCCACGCAACCGACATTCGGCTCAATGGTGCAAAACGGGTAATTCGCCGCCTCGGCTTTGTGCGTACGCGTAACGGCATTAAAGAGTGTGCTTTTACCGACGTTCGGCAGCCCGACAATCCCGACCCTCAACATACCTTTCTTTTATAATCTTCGGACACAAAAGAAAACGTTATTTTCGCAACCAGACCTGTTCCGTTACCGAAAGAGTTGCTTGCGTTTTAGACGATGGGAACAAGGAATTTTGTACGTCTCTTACGGCATTTGAAGTTCCCAAATACACGGTTCTTTGCCTTCCGTTTGCTGTAAAAGATACAAACGCCCTTCGTACAACATCGGCGTCAGTTGCGTTTGTTCGTCCAAACGCAGCGGTTGTTTCGAAAAGGAATAGTGCTTGTCTTTGTATCGCAAGGTACCTTCGAAGCGGTTCGACAGAAGCGTTTCTTTTCCCAATTCCAATGTCAGCGTTTGACCGAGGCGATTGTCTCGTACGGTAAGCGTTTTTTGTGAAGCATCGACGTTAAGCAACGTGACGTCGTCGAACGTTTTGCCGATGTGTAACGAAAAAACACGTCCGTCTTCCGCTTTTAGCAGATACCGAATGTTTGTTTTTTCGCTTGAAAAGCCCTTATATATAAAGCGATAGGGAACGAAGCGAAATTCTTCCAAAACAAAGGGTTGGTTTCCTTTGACCGGAAGCGGTTGCAACCAATCGCGCGCAAACATATCGTTTGAAACGGTTGCGAACAAGAGTGCGGAAAGATAAAGAAAATGCTTCATGTACTTTGTTCGTTAAAAAACCGATCCGTTCCACCGCCATGAAAATTGCGGTGATGCTTCGTCCGAACGCCACGTTTGGTGGATTTGCAGATGCACGTTATCCTTAAATTCTTCAAAAGCAATCCCCAGTTCTTTACAGCGAAACGGCACCAACGACAGCGTGTTGGCGTGAAGCGTGGTGAGTACCAAAAATCCCGATAAACTCGCGTAAAATGCCGCTTTTGCGGTTTCGGCATCGCGTATTTCTCCGATTATGACGGCATCGGGATCCTGCCGCAACGTCCTCGTCAAAGCTTCTTCGAAGGTTAAATTATTTTTGACGTCGATGTCCGTCTGTACCCAATCATCGATTTCCGCTTCGACGGGATCTTCCAGAGATATCAGTTTTAAACCCTGTCGCGCAAACAACCGACCGAGCGCATACAAAGTCGTCGTTTTTCCGCTTCCGGTTGGACCGGAAAGTAAAATCATGCCGGAACGCTGCTTCGAAATTTCCGTTTCCAGAAACGCACGCAGTCGCGGCGGGAAATGAAGCGCATCGACTTGAAACGGCAACGTTTGTTCGTTCAACAGACGCAGGGTCAACGATTGCGCACCGCTGTCGGCAAGATAGGAAATGCGTCCGAAAATGATTTTGCCGTTTAAATCGTACCGAAAATGCCCCTCTTGGTTTTCGAAGGTTTCGCTGAAATTTAAATTTCCGAGCACAAGAAAGCTCCGCAACAGCAACAAACCGTTTTCGTAGGATAGCTCTTTCGTGTTTTTTATTGTGCGCGCGCAACGAAACGATACCGAAGCCGAACGCCCCGCCAACGCAACAAAACAGTCGGAAGCTTTTAACCGAATCGCCTCTTCCAAAACCCGTCGTATGTGAAGATTTTCGGAAATCCCGACAACATCCTCATCCCAAAGCGACGGTTCCGTGCAAAGCGTCCAGGCGTGCCCCGTTGCCCGTTCCAAATACGGCAGGCAGGAAACAAATTCAACATCTTCGACGCAAAGTACGCACCGATCGGGCGTTTCGCGAAAACGCAAACCGCAGGCGCGCAGAACCTCAAACGTCGCTTGAGGACGGTGCGGCGGAAGTTTTTTGAGAGCATGAAGCCGGCGATGACGCTTTATCGCATCCCGAGCATGCGCCATTCTTGTGATCGGAGCACGAACCGCACGAAGCATGCTGCTTGTAATCCGTTTCATAAAAGCCGCTCCCTTTGAACAAAATGCCGCATCCTTCGCCAATTTTTCGCTTCAAAGCCGATTTTCCGCACGCCGGACAAATTGTCCGTGCCGGTTCGCTCATGGAATGAAAAATTTCAAACGTTTGCCCGCAGGCTTCACACACATAATCGTACGTCGGCATACGTTTCTCTCTTGCGACATTCAGACGTTTTTGGCAAGGGAAAACGGTGATTCGCCACTCAGCCTTTTCTTATCTTGTCTTCTTCAGGCTTCAGCCACTCTAATCTATACGAACCAACTAAAGATAAAAACCTTATCCGATGTGGATTCTATAGGCACATTCAGCAATGTGAAGATTGTTTTCCGAATGTAACCTTGGAGAGCGGAAATTCTTTTGTGCAAAAATACTCCGTCAACTTCTTTACTGCGGGTGTCAAAGTCGCACCGTCTTTCGGACGGATAACCAATTCCCTCATTCTGCCTATAATTTCAATGTAAATAGGAGCGACGCTACCATTTTTTTCGATACAATCCAAGCACAATTGATTGCTCAACCAATCTGCAACTGTATGACAATGCAACATATTTTTACCATCGAAATACAGACGTTGATTAAGAATATAAGCCGTTATCTTTTGCAATGGTAAAAACCTATTCCACAAAATTCTCTTTGTACAATCCTCTTGCCAAAATGCCCCCGGCAGAGGATCGACCGAAGCACAAACCGTGTTGTATATTTTCTGGATGTCTATATCCCGAGTTAAGCGACTGTCTTCCGGATTCCGATGTCGCCATGTCTTCGCAAGCGTTTCATTCTGCTTTAAGATCGTGATTTTTTCGCCGCTTAAAATTTTTGGTATGAAACACTTTAGAAGCTTGTCTGCACATTGTTGATCTTTTACAGCTAAATCCTTCCAGGTGTCGGTCAATAAAACAGGAAATTTTTCTATGGCAACAATGGGTCCTTCATCGACTTTCGGTGACATCAGATGCATCGAGCACCCCGATTCCTGTTTGTTTTTAATCAAAGTCCACTGGCGCGGATTGGAACCGCGAAATTGAGGCAAAATACCGCCGTGCAAATTGACGCACACTTTCGGTATTTTCAATACCTCCGGAGGTAAAATCATGGAATAGTTGTGACTAATGAGAAAAGAAGGAGCAATTTTTTCTATCGACCTTATCCAATCCGTGTACAAAAAATCTGTTTTTTTCGGTTGAATAAGGAAAGGTACATGAAGCTCGTTAGCCAACGCATGAAGCTCTTCCCGATATTCCGGATGATTGCTCGCATTTATGATAGCGCAAACTTTCTCTTTGCCAAGGTGCGACAATACTTGTTTTACGCCCTCAACGTTACCAAACAAGATAACCTTCATCAGCCCCCGATGGTAGCGGCAAAATCCTCTTACGACAAAACAATTTTCTTTAAATCCGCTCCGTTCGCCTTAGGTGCGGATCGCTCAGGATAACAGCAGTCGTTTATTTAAACAACAGATGAGAAATGCAGTAATCCTGCGGCGGTCGATTCCGTTTGATATGATATACGCGAGCTTCGTTAAAAAACGGCGTACCTAGCCTTACCTGTTTATTCCTAAAAAGCCACATTCGGTGCCGTCGATTGCTTTAACGCGGCGCAAACGCCTGCGCCAGCCGCTCCATGTCCACTGTCATTGCGTTAAATTCCAGACGCGGGATGCCGAGTTGCATGCATTCGCGGCAGGTTGCGCTTTCATGATGCAACCGTTGCCATTTTTCCGGCGTCATTTCAAAGACGTTGCCGAGATCTTCGTCGACCAAGCAACACAAAACGCAACGACCGTCGGCATCGATGGTTAAATTGGGTGCCATGGGACAGCGGTTTGTCGGTTTCAGGTTTCCCATGCCGACACCCGTCAGCAAATCCCGCGCAATGTTGTTCAGATATTCCGTCGAAAGAGTATTTTGAAGATAATCTTTCAGTTTTTCCCAATCGTTGATGACGGCAAACACGGGATGACATGTGATGCTTAATGTTTTAGCGAAGTCGTATGCCGCCTGCAGCTCGTGCAAATTGAACTGATAAACGTGAAAGTAGATATAGAATTCACCGACAAAACCGTGTTGTCGAAAGGTATGAACGAGGATTTCGATGTTTTCCTTAATGCGTTCGAAATCAAAACGGTGAATTTTGTCGTATGACGCCTGACTGAAACCGCACATCGAAATTTTCACGAAACCGATATTCGAAGCATCGAAGGTATCGGGCAATTTCGGCAAAACGGCGGCGTTGGTGCTGAGCGCGACAAGGCAGTTTTCTTTTTTCGAAATTTCGATGATTTTCGCAAATTCCGGATGTAACATCGGTTCGCCCCAGTTGTAAAGGTGGATTTTTGTGTCCGCCTCAACGAAGCGTTGCTCTTTCAGATAACGCAAAATACGCTCAAACAGCGACACTTCGATGAATTTTTCTTTTTTGCCGCAAGGAATTTTGTTGCGGTTGCAAAACCCCGTTTGGCAGTAATAACACTGCGCATTGCAAACGTTGCAAATGTCAAACGCCAAATGTTTTTCGGTGTATTGCGAAAAGGTCGATGACGGTGGAGCGGCGGTCGGCATGAAATTCACTTGGATTTTCATAAAAAACACGGTTTCTTTCAAGACAAAAGGAGATTACCGAAGCGCATCGCGTTTTGTCGAATTGTTTCCGAATCCTGATTACGGCACAGTACCCGCCTCTGCCATTTGTTGTTCATCCCGCAGTATTTGTTGTATCCATCGTCGATGCGGACCGCTCAGGGCAACGGTATGCAGTTGTTGAAGCGAAAACCATCGGCAATTTTCAAAAGGCAGTGTTTCAAAAAACGCTTCCGAACGGTTTTCGTTCATCGACGAGTGCGGTTGATAGAAAACCTCCGTATAAATTGTATTCGTAACGGTACGTTTAGCGCGGAAGATTTCCTTTAAATCCCGGAATTGTGCCTTTCGTTCTTCCGTCAATTCGGGCAATTCCCATAACTGTTTGTTGCCGATAAGCGACGGTTCAAGTAATAATTTTTCGTCCCTTAAAGCCCACAGGCGATTGACGGTTTTTTTAAAGTGCGGTGTCGGTTGAAAGCGCGGGCAAACTTCGACGGTATGTTCCCGAAAGGCTTTGCAAAACGTTTGGCTCGGACAATGTTCGCAATCGGGTGTTGTCGACGTACATACAACGGCACCCAATTCCATCATCGCTTCGTTAAAAGTTCCCGCCTGTTCTTTATCCAACAATTTTTGCGCGTGCGGCGTCGTCCAAGCGATTGCGTCGGCTTTGGACGTAAAAATTGCGGAATAATTAAAAACGCGCGCCAGTACCCGTACGACGTTGCCGTCAACCGCGGCAATCGGTTCGTTCCAAGCGATGCTCGCAATCGCGGCGGCGGTGTAAGAACCGACGCCGGGGCAGGTCAATAAATCGCGATACGACCGCGGCGGATTTTGCACAAAGCGTTGCGCGGTTTTATGTAAATGCCGTGCACGTGCATAATAACCGAGCCCCGACCATTGACGAACGACGGCTTCAACGGATGCGGACGCGAGAACTTCAAAGTTCGGGAATATCGTCATCCAACGTTCAAAATACGGCAGGACGGTTTTTACCTGCGTTTGTTGGAGCATAAATTCGGAGACAACGGTTTTGTACAAGGATGAATTGCGCCGCCACGGCAAATCGCGCGCGTTTTGTCGGAACCAACGCAACAGTTTTTTCCGAAAATTACTCTCAAAATCGGGCATTTTCTGTTTCAACGTAAAATGTTTGCGTGTTTTTGCCAAAATTTTTCCCATAGAGAGCATTCCCGTCGGGTTTTCGTGTTTGGATTGATGCAAACGGGGATTTTTTTCCTAATAAAACCAACCATGGGGACGGTGCGTACGCTTTCGGCGACTTCTGCCGAGGAAAGTTTCGAACAGCTGCAAAATTGCATCCGTAAAGCACCTTCGTACGGCATCATCGTGCCGCAGACGCATTTTTTGGAACAATTTTTGCGATTTTATCCCGAATTCTCGCGCGAACGGCTTTATACGCCGAGTGCACTGTTAAACGTCTGCGGTTTGAAGTCCGTTCCGCCCGAGATTGCTCTGTTGTCGGAGCATTTCGACGAATTTGCCGATCCGTCGTTTTTGGAATTTAAAGACGAGACCTTCGAAACGTGGTTGAAACAACAATCGTATGCATTTTGGAATACCGCTTCGGAAGCGGTACAACCGCCGTTTGAACGTTGTATTTTGTTTGGATTTTCCAAAAGACAACAACAATGGATCGTGAGTGCTTTACATTGCCGCGAATGTTTTATTTTGCAACGGACATTTTCTCAAAATACATCTGCACATGAGTTGAACAATGTTTATCTTTATCCGCATCGAAATGTTGCGGACGGATATGCGTGGGTTGAGCGCGTGAAGACGGAACACCCGAATGCCTGCGGGATTTTGCTTTCGACCGTAACGGGATTTGAAACGTTATTCCGTAACCCGCCGCCGAAGCAATGTTTGGCGTGGTTAGATTGGCAGGAAGAGGGAACCGTCGGGAGTTTTTTGGCGCATGCACAAATGACGGTTGAGCTCGAAACGCTTCAAACATGGCAAAAGGATTGCGATGAAGCGTTTCGGGAGTGTCTGACGGAAAATTTTAACGTTTTGCGCGAGCATCTTTTGCAAAGCGGGAAAACATGGATTGAACCGTTCGTACGTTGCGATTTTCCTGCTTCCGCTTCCGTTGGCGATTATATAACTTTACTTCAAAACGCAAAGCCGCCGTCGGAATTTACAAACCTTTCCATTCTTCAAACATGCCCGTCGGTTGTGACCAAGCGCGCGTTTTTTTCGTATCTGCGACGTCTTTTGCAGTATCGTTCGGGCTTTGAAGCGGATGTATTACGGTGGGACGAAGCCGTTTTTCTGCCGATAAAAGAGAGCTTTGCTCCGCGGGCAATTTTAACGGAAGGGGCGCGGGATGCAGATGTTTTGTCGTGGATGACGGAAGTCGTTTCCCGTGGCGGTTTATTGCATTTGGGCGTGCCGTTGCGGGATCGAAACGGCGAACCGTTGAACCCGCTTTTAAACACGGAAAATTTGCAAAATACGGTGCCTTCGGAAATTGCAACGGCGGACGATCGAACGTATATAACGGTCAGCAATGCATTGTCTGTTGCGACAGGTGCATACGAACAACGTTCAAAATCGAACATCCTGCGTTTTTCGGAGCACGTTCGGGATGAAAAAACGGTTCCTTCGGACGTTCAAACGAGCCTGCAGGCAAAGGATATCCTGCGCATACCGAAAGAGTTTATTCGTTTTTCCTGTAAAAATTGGGAATACTTTCATCTCTGTCCGCGAAAAACATGGTTGGAGAGAATTTTAAAAGCCGTCCACATACCATTGCATCCGACGGTATCGAAGGCTCTGTTCTTGGGTGAAAGCATTCATGACAACTTAATCTTTGACCGCCAGCCACGCGATTTGAACGCATGGCGGGCATCCATACAACAGCGTTCCGATGCCCGTTGGGAAAAGCTTCGGCGGTATCATTCGAATTTCTCCTTTCTGTGGCAACGGCATCACCGAGCCTTGGAGTACAGTCTTACAATGGCGGAAGCGTGCGAGGAATTTTTGCACGACGGTTGGCGGCTTTATTCCGAATACGTTTTGCTGAAAGAAAGTCTATATACAGGGCGTATCGATCTGTTGGCGGTGCATGAAGGAAAACAAAAAATTGCCGTCATTGATTACAAATCGGGACTCAATGAAAATTTTTCGCCGAAAAATCTGCAATCGGGTTACGGTTGGCAACTGTTGCTGTACGGACAGGCGATGCAAACGCTGTATCTGATGTACGAGGTTGAATTGCGGATGATACTGCGAACGGGAGAGGCGAAAAGTCTGCGTTTGGATGAAGTCAATGATGCTGTTTCGGAAATGAATGCGTGGATTTCCGATTTTCAACAATCGGGTTTGTACGAAGCATTGCCGGATGAAAAAGTCGAAACGTTGCCGTTGGCGTTCGTCGGCGGAAAAACACGCAGGTATTGATGCATTATTCCAACGGCAGGGGCTTCAAAATTTCCCGAAATGCCTCCGTCGGGAAACCGGAAACATTTGTTTGCGAACCCTGTAAATGCGCGAAAGTTTGCGTCAGCGGATGGCGGATGGTGTAGGAACCTGCGCTTTTTAAAGGGTTCACTTCTTCCAGGTAGGTATCGATGAAATCATCCGTTATCGGGTCGAACGTAACTTTCGTCTCAACGGTCGTCGCATAACGAAAATTTGCCGCTTTACAAAGAATTTCCAGTCCAGTAACCGCCGAATGAGTCTTTCCCGAGAACCGCCGCAACATGTTCTTGGCGTCAGTACGATCCTTCGGTTTATGGAAAACGGTCGAACCGAAGATAATGACAGTATCCGCCCCGATTACCCAAGCATCGGGAAATTGTTCCGCAACAAAGGATGCTTTCAGGTGTGCATTGGTTTGCGGCACCCAAACGGGCGGGTTGCCACCAGGCTCACGCACCTCGTCAACCTCTGGCGAGATGCACCGAAATTCGGGTAAAATTTCCGAAAGCAGACGTTTTCGTTCGGGAGAGGAAGAGGCTAAAATCCATGTGCGTTGCATAAAAATACTTCGTTGTCACTAAGTTCGGCATTTCCCTGCGAAGAAAGGAACGCCGTCATCTTCTAGCATCCGTTTGTTCGAATTGCAACCTTAAATGCTCGTTGTTTGCACGAATTTTCAATAACAACCTTGTTCAAAGTTAAAAGTTTTGGACTGTGTAAGTTATTTTGCATGCGCCAATCCCACAAACGACATTCGACGACCGCACGCGTATTCCCGCTTTTAAAACCGCGTACTTTATACTTATGAACCGCACCTGCAACTGCCGTTCGTGTATTTGCCGTTGTCGGATGAACTTCCGTTGCCGCAACAGCCGCAGGAGGCTGAATTTCTGTTGTCCGTGTCGGATGTTGCCGGTCGGGTTAAAGCTTTCAGAAACGCATGCCACGCCAATGTTGCGCATTTAACGCGCATCGGAAACTTACGCACACCGAGCAGGGCTTCCAGTTCACCCAAATTGTCGGGTTGCGTCGCCGTTGCATCATTGAGCCACGCCAAAACGCCCCGCGCATCTTTTTCGGCATCCGCCGCGGTTTGACCTTCCAATCGCAACGTCATCAACGATGCCGATGCTTTGCAAATCGCACACCCTTGACCCGTAAAGGAAATTTCTTGTATGCGATCGTCTTCGATCCGCAAATGCACGGTGATTTCATCGCCGCAGAGCGGATTGTGACCGTGTGCCGCGTGCGTCGGTTTCAGCAGGGCATAAAAGTGGTGCGGTTGTTCGTTGTGCGCCAGCAACACATCGCGGTACATTTCGAGCGAATTCATCTTTTAAAACCTTATATAATCATCCGTTGCGGTTGAACCGATCGTTTGAGATTTCTGCGCCCGTTCCCGAATCCGAGAAAAAGGCATGTACGAATAAACGCTCCTCGTCGAATTTCATTTCTTAAAAACTTCAACCGCGCGCTCCAACGCCACTACCAAACGATCGACATCTTCGCGCGTATTGTACAACCCGAACGAAGCGCGCACCAGACCGTTCGGGTAACGGAGGCGTTTCATGAGCGGCTGACAACAGTGGAAGCCGGCGCGTAGGGCTATGTTTTCGTCGCACACGAGGCTTGCGATGTCGTGCGGATGCAGACCGTCGACGAGAAACGAAACCACCGCCGTACGTCGGGTCGGGCAGGGCGCAAGGTGAATATACGACAACGAGGACAGGGCATTCTCGGCGTATTGAACGACATCTTCTTCGTGTTTCGAGAGTGCTTCCCAATCGAATTGCCGCAGGTAGTCGATGGCGACACCGAAGCCGATGATGTCCGCGATCGGCGGGGTGCCGGCTTCGAAACGGAACGGAACCTCCGCCGGCGTAAAGCGATCGATTTCAACCGTTTCCATCATCGTCCCGCCGCCGTGATAAGGCGGCAGGATTTCCAATAATTTACGTTTGCCGTAGAAAAATCCCGCTCCCGTCGGACCGTACGCTTTATGCGCGGAACCGACCAGAAAATCGCAATCCAAATCTTTTACATCGATCGCAACATGCGCCAATGCCTGCGCCGCATCGACGACAACCAACGTACCGTTGGTATGCGCGCGTCGGATGATATCCTTCACGGGCGGGATGAACCCGAGAACATTGGAAAGGTGCGAAAACGCGAGGAGTTTTGTTTTCGGCGTTAAAAGTTCCTCCAGACGCGACAGATCCAAACGTCCGTCTTCTTCCAAACGCCACCCTTTAATCCGAATGCCGCGCTTGGTTTGTTGCATCTGCCAGGGGATTTGATTGGAGTGATGTTCCAGTTCGGTGACAATAACCTCGTCGCCCGGCTGAAAGTACCGTTGCCCGATGATTTCCGCCAGGGCATTCAGGGCTTCCGTTGCACCGCGCGTAAAGATAATCTCCTCCGCCGCATCGGCGTGAATAAAGTCTGCTAAACGTTTGCGTGTGCCTTCGTAGGCTTCCGTGGCGCGCTGCCCCCATTCGTAATAACCGCGGTGAACATTGGCGTTGTAGTTGGTGTAAAAATCCGTCAGTGCATTAATCACACAACGCGGTTTTTGCGTGGTCGCCGAATTATCCAGCCAGACAATCGATTGACCGTTGGAATTGCAGTGAGAAAGCGACGGAAAATCATTACGGATGGACGAAACTTCCAACGGTCGCTTCAAATAGCCTTTATTTCCAGCTGTCGCCGCCACCCTTCCCATTGCCTCCGTTTTCTTTTTCGGGGTTTCTGCTGTAAAAACCTCCGCCGTCTGCTTCTGCCTTTTCCGAACCTTCAAAACCGCCCCCTGGCTGCCCGACAAGGATTCGAACCTCGACTGAGTGGACCAAAACCACGTGTGCTACCGTTACACCATCGGGCAAACAATAATCGCCATGCATCATCATCTGTCCGTCGGGTTCGTTTGTCAATCCGTTTCCGGCGATAATAACCTGCCTTTGAAGCGATCAAACCTTGCAAAAAGATCATTTTTCGGTACTTTAAAAACGAATGGAAAAGTTCTTCGGGAAGCTGGCGATGGTGACAACGCTGATTGGTCTGATACCGCAAATTGTTAAAGCTCATAAGACCAAATCAATGAAGGATGTTTCGCTGTTCATGCTTCTCAACTGCTGGGTGTGTACGCTTTCGTGGCTGATTTACGGGATTTGCATCGCTTCTTCGGAATTGATTTGGAGCGAGATTTTTTGCCTCATTGTGACCACGATCTCGGTCATGCAGAAAATGGCGTATGATCGTTGATGAAGGTCGTTACCGTTCGGTCTTGTGCCTCGACGGTGAACTGCCGCTTGAATTTTTAAAGCAAACGCGTCTTCCGTTGATTGCTGCGGATGGGGCGGCGAACCGATTGGTCGAAAACGGTTTTGAGCCGTTTGCGATTGTCGGGGATTGTGACAGCGTACGTGCGGAATTGTTGGAACAATACCCGCATGTTTGCGACCGTTCGCAGGAGACGACGGATTTCGAGAAAGCGTTTGCGTACCTGAAAAAAGAAAATTTACTGCCGACGATTGTCGTCGGCATAAGCGGCGGTTCTTTGGATCGAATTCTGTCGAATGTTTTTATTTTTTCCCAAACCGATGCCCTTTTTCTGTCGGATACGTTGATCGGGTTTGTACTGACGGGAAAAAGAACCTTCGATTGGGTAGTTGATACAAAAGTTTCGCTGTTCGGCTGTCCGAGCGCAATTGTGACATCGCACGGTTTAAAGTGGGAACTCAACCGCACGGAACTGACCTTCGGCGGTTTTCAGTCGTGTTCAAATCGCGTTCAAACGTCGCCACTGACCTTGGAGGTCGAAGGGAAAATTTTGGTGTTTGCGTATCGCTGTATCGTGAAAGATGCGGGAAGTTTATAAGCGTAAAGACCGAAAATGTACCCTTTTCGGGTGATTGTATCTTAGGCCGTCCGCGGCTGCGGTTTGCGCAGCGTCAGCAGGAAAAACAGACCGCCGATCAAACCTGTGACGAAGAAACCGGTAAGGACGGTATGTCAGCCGAAATTTTTTGACAAAGCCGCGATACCGATACCGCCAGCGAACGATCCGAGGTAGCCGGGAATGCAGGTAAATCCGGCGGCGGTCGCTACGGCTTTTTTGGAACCGAATTCCGCCGACATCAATGTGCAGAGCGATTGGGCGCCGGAAATGCAAAAACCGATGCAAAACCAAACCGTTGCGTGGATGATGCGCGCCGTAAGCGAACCGTCGAAAACGTTCACGGAATGACAGATGCCGCAGAGCGCTGCCGTACCGCCGGCAATCCACATCGTCATCGCACCGCACCAACCGCGTTTTCCCGGCATGTACTTATCCGTGAACCAACCGACGAAAAAAAGCACCGAGAATGGCACCGACTTCCGTGATCGACATAATGATACCGGCTTCCGAAACGGTGCAGCGTTGCAATTGAACCATCATCACCGGACCCCGGTAGCGAATTCCCGAAAGCATAAAGTAAATGAAAAAATTCGCAAAACCTGCCATCCACAGCCGCGTGTTGCGAAAAATGTGTTGCATCAGTACGTCCCAGACAGGTTCCGTCGCGGAAGTTTCTTCGGATGCGACTTCATCGGATTGCGTTCCTTCTTTCAACGGCGGCAAACCGATGTCTTCGGACGCATCCCGCAGACGTTCCCGCAACAGAAACGAAAACAGCAGGCAAAGTGTTCCGGGGATAAAGAACAAGTATTGCCAATCGCAATGTTCCAGTAATCGACCGCCGATGAGGTATGTAAAAGAGGAGCCGATCGGACCGGCAATGTCCATAAGTCCGCAAACGGTTCCAGGCTCTTTTTGCGGGAACCATCGGGTCAGCGTTTTGACGACGGCGGGAAACCGACGGATTGCGGCACGGCACTGACGGCATACAGCAGCCCGTAGAACCACGCCGTGCGACAAAAGCCCGCCGAGAGATTGATCAGGGCGACCGTCAATAAACCGATGGTCATAAACCGACGCGCACTCGAACGGTCGCAGGCGGCTCTGGCGATAAATTTTGAAAATCCGTAAATGACGGAGTATGCGGAAAATGCCCAGCCGACGGTTTCCATCGAAAACGGGCACTGTTCGGAGGCGCGTAACAGCGTAAAATTACTGCGCATCACGTAATAACAGGCGTAACCGATGATGAGTGAAACGACCAATCGAATGCGCTAGTAACGGTAGGATGGTTGCAGTGTCTGCATGAGAAGTGTAGACGATTGGATACGTTCACCCTCGAACGAGTGCACAAATATCTCCATAAGCACTTTACAGATACCTGTAAAGGATTGCGACGGATCGGTTATGAAACTTTTTCGGGTTTATGGCGCGAATGCGCGGACGGTGTCAAAAACAACGCAAAATCGCCTCCGTTTTTTTACAAAAGAAGGTAACGGCACCCGATAAGGATGACGGTATCGTCTCGAACGCCCATCGTCGCCTATCTCGAAAGTGTTTCCCTTTTCGTATCCCAAAACAACCGAAGGCACTTTCGAAGCGCCTTCGATTTCCTTCAATGTTTTCCAACGGTTTTTTAAAGCGCAATGCCCGCCTTTCCTAGAACTGATACGTCAGCCCGACTTCGGCGGCATGCAGAACGTTTTGCTTAAAGGTGCTCTTCTATTCCACATCGTCTTCCGTTGCGGATATTCTTAAATCTTCCGGCAACCAACGCAAGCGGTAACCAAGGCTTAACGTCCAACAGCCGTTCAAATAAACACCGAATCCGGCAAATCCCTGTCCCGGAAAACGCCATTTGGACGCATGTATTTGGGAATTGTTACTCCAGGCTGCCGGTACGGTTCCTTCTTCGTAATCGTTCCCGATCAGCGTTGTCCGCACCAGCCTGGCGCCGATACCGCCGTACAAAAATAAACGTTCGGTGCAGTCGCGGCGCAACGTGACGTTGCAGGCACCGAAGAAATTTTCGAATTTTCCGTTACCGCTGCATTTTGTCATGTTAGCGGCTGTTACGGGCGGATCATACGTATGATCGATATGCAATTTCTCCGTAAAATATCCCAGTTCCAACCCAATCTGCAGGCGATTGTTGCAACAGGAGACGCCAAATTCGCCCGAACCCGACCATGCGTTTTTGAGGGACTTCTTTTTCGCTCCAATCGACGATGCTGTCCGCCTTTTGGTAATACATTCCTTTCCCGAACGCCCAACCGCCGCGTAACGTCGCATACGGACTCCACTCTCTCCCGCAATCAACATCCGCATTTCCTGCTCCCGATGCAACGGAAACGGACGACGCCAAGCCCAACAAAACAATACCCGACAGTGGAACGTGCTTTGTATAAACTTAATATAACGTTGTGAGAAATAGATGTCAAAGTGTTTTTTTGAACCGACAAAAACGCCGGATGATATACCCGATACGTGCGGTTATGATATCCCGAGTACGGGTGCGATGTGTTTTTTAAATGTATGGAAGCGGCGGTATTTCTCCGTATCTCCAAAAAATCAATGTTTTTCGGTAAAACCGCAACCCTGTTGCCGCAGACGGTACGGTTGCCGTTAAATACGAAGTACTTTCATGGGTTTTTTAAACGACCATCGGCGTCAAAAACACGATTTTAAATCGATAAACACGTCCTTCTTTCTCATTATCCCGCTGTCTTCGTTTGTCGACATATGTTCCGTTCTTCGTGGAAAGTGAACATCGGAGCATGTCCGTGTATCGGGTACGGAGGATATCTGCCGTTTCTCTTTTCGATTGCGACAAAAGCCCTGTTTTTTCATCATTTCCATGGTGGGACATCGTTGGATTTTTCTTCTGGCGTGGCGTTATTTATTCCCGAAAAAGCACTTCGGAACGTTTTTTACGTGGATGTCGACGGCGGGGATTGCGGCGGGTGTCGCGTTGTTGATGATTGTTTTGAGCATCATGAACGGTTTTGATACGCACATTGCCAAGAAGCTGATTCAAATCAACGGCGCGATTAAAATCATCGCAAGGCGTCCGATTGCAAAGGATGAAGCTTTTTTGGAAAACATTCGACGGTTGCCGCACGTGAAGGCGATTACGCCGTATGTTGCGGGTATTTCCATGATGCAGGTCGGCGAGCGCGTTGCATTGCCGAAATGCCTCGGCTTGGAGGTCTCTTCCGCAGCTTCGGTGTTGCCGCTGGAACGGTTTCTTACAAAAGGATCGCTTAATGGTTTAAAGGATGGCGCGTGGGTAAGCGAGTCGTTGGCACACGAATGCGGTTTGGGCGTCGGCGATACGTTCGAACTTTATTCGCCGCTGGCATTGGAAGCCATGAGAAAGGAAGAACTCCTCTTACCGCGCGAGATAACGGTTGCAGGGCTGTTTAAAACCGGCTGGGCGGAGGCGGATCGTTCGACGGTGCTGTTGCCGCTGGAATTGTCGCAGGAATTGTACGCCCTGTCGGATAACGTGCACGGTTTCAGCGTCGAAGCGGATCGTAACTGCCTGGCGGAGGTGTGTCGTAACGTCAACGACCTGCTCCCGCCGGGGTTGGTTGCCTACACCTGGAACACGCTCAACGCGGATTTTTTGTATATTTTAAAACTCGAAAAAGCCATGTGTTTCTTTGTCTTATTGTTCGTGGTGGCGGTGGCGGCGTTTTCCATGAGCAGCGGTTTAATGTCCGCCGTGGTACGGAAGCGGCGCGAATTAGCCCTGTTGCGTACTTGGGGAGCGACGAAAACGGCTCTTTCCTTGTTATTTGGTCTGCAAAGTCTGGTGTTGGGAACTTTGGGGCTGTTTGTCGGTTTTTCCGCTGCCGCCGTGATTTTGCACGAGCGTAATGCCATTGTGCGCGGATTGACGGGTTGGCTGTTGCCGAAAGATGCGTTGTGGAATTTTTACGATGTAGAAACTCTGCCTGCCGTTTGGAGCCGACAGGATATGCTGTGGATTGCGCTTTTGACGTTGGTGATGACGCTTTTGGCGAGTTTGCTACCGATCGGTCGCATGTATAAACTGCCGTTTGTACAGAGTTTGCGGCGAGGATAAACGGAAGAATATCGGAAAAAACGTCGTTTGAAGGAAAAAGCGGGCTTGAAAGATTTGCCCGCGCAGGCGTAACTTTAAAAGAAATGGAGGCTCAAACCGAAGCGACGACGGAAGTACGTAAGCCGATCTCTGCCGCACCGTTGCTGGCGGTCGAAAATTTATCTAAGCGTTTCGGGACACAGCCGTTGTGGCAAAACGTGTCATTCACGTTGCAAAAAGGCGAAAGTTTGTCGATCTGCGGTGTGTCGGGATCAGGCAAATCAACGCTCTTGCTGGCGATCGGCGGCTTGGAAACGGTTCAAAGCGGAACGGTGACGTTCGACGGGCGTCCCGTCGTCGGCGGGCAACGGGCACATGTCGAAGGCATCGGGTACGTATTCCAACATTATCATCTCATCGAAGAATTGACGGTGCGGGAAAATCTGCTGTTGCCGTTTTCGATACGCTTCGGAAGCAAACAAATGCCCGACATTTGGGATGAAGTCTTGGATTTGTTGGGGTTAAGGGAATTTTTGGATCGTTTGCCGACGACCTTATCGGGCGGCGAGCAACAGCGTGCGGCGTTGGCGAGGGCGATATTGGCAAAACCGAAACTCCTGCTTGCGGACGAACCGACCGGCAGTCTGGACGAAGCAACCGGTACGTGCGTGATGGAGTTGTTACTGCGTGTTTGTCAAAGGTTTTGCATGAGTTTAATTTTGGTAACCCACTCTGCGATGTTTGCGGCGCGGACGGATCGCCGAATGTTACTCAAGGACGGTTTTTTGCGCGAACAAACGGCGTAAAGCGGAGCGGTTTTGCGAAAATAAGTACGAAATGTGTCAAAAAAACTTTAAAAATCGGTGTTTCCCGAAAATATTTGTTTCGGTAAAATATGTGTAGGACACGAATGCTTTTTGGGTTATTTGAAAAAATTGCGTTTTTTTCGACACTGTATCGGATTTAAATGGAATTGAAAACAAAAGTGAATATGAGCGAACGCGTTACCTGCGGCGTTATCGGCGTCGGATACCTGGGAGCGCACCATGCGCGGCTGTATTCGGAGCTTGAAAATGCGGAACTGGTCGGTATTTTCGATACGGACACGCTGCGCGCAAGGGTGATTGCCGACCAATACGGATGTGAAGCGTTCCCGTCCGCGGCGGCGTTGGCGAAAAAGTGCCGCGCATTGAGCGTGGTGACCCCGACGACAATGCATGCGGCAACGGCAATTCCTTTATTGGAAGCCGGCTGTCACCTGTTGGTCGAAAAGCCGCTTTGTACAAGTTTGTCGGAAGCGGAGGCGATGATTGCGGCGGCGGAAGCGCATCACTGCATTCTGCAGGTCGGACACGTGGAGCATTTTAACCCCGTAAGCGGTTATTTGGAAAAGCACGTTCGTGCGCCGAAATATATCACGGCGGATCGCCTGTCGCCGTTTCCGAACCGCGGTGCCGACGTCGGCGTCACCTTGGATTTAATGATTCACGATTTGGGCGTTGTTCTGCAACTGGTGAAGTCGCCCGTTCGTTCGATCGAAGCCATCGGCATCGGCGTTTTGTCGCAAACCGAAGACATTGCCAATGCGCGCCTGCATTTCGAGAACGGTTGCATCGCGGATTTTAATACCTCGCGCGTGAGCACCAAAAAGGAGCGCACGTTGCGGATTTTTCAGCCGGGCGGCTATTTGTCGATGGACTTTATGGCGCAAAGCGGGCATCGCGTTTGGAAGGAAGCCGGCTGTATCCGACAAGAGGCCATTCCGCTACAAAAAACGGAACCCCTGAAAGCGGAATTAAAATCCTTCATCGATTGCGTCCTGCATGCGCACACACCGAAGGTGGACGGTTACATTGCGCGATCGGCATTGTCGGTGGCGTTGGAGATTACACGGCAAATCCAAAGCAAGGGTTTGGTGTCGTAAAAAAGGGATTGGCGTCGCATTTACATCGGTTGCGTTATCTGTTTTTTCAAACGAAATGCAACGTTATTACGGTTGTTGCCTGCCTGAACCCAAATTGTTTTGCGCCATTGTTACCGTGCATTACCTTAAAACCAGATGGCGGATGTATTGGTGGTTGCCGGCGAACCCTCGGGAGATTTGCACGCATCCGTTTTGGTGCGGGAATTAAAAGCGAGGCACCCGAACTTGTCCGTTTGCGCCGTCGGCGGGTCGAACCTGCAAAAAGCCGGCGCGCATCTGCTGTTCGACATGATGTCGTTGTCCGTCGTAGGGTTGGCGGAAACCCTGAAACACTACGGAACGTTTGTGCGATTGCTTCAATGGCTGGTACGTTGGGTGCGCGTTTATCAGCCGAAAGTGATTTGTCTGGTCGATTTCCCGGGGTTTAATTTACGCCTTGCGCAGGCATTGTATCGGGCGGGATTGAGCAAAAAAGCGGGCGGTTCGACGTATATTTATGGCTACATTGCGCCGCAGATTTGGGCATGGAAGGCGCGGCGTCGGTTCAAAATCGCGCGTTGGTTTGATGCGTTGGGCGTCATTTTCCCGTTCGAAGTTGCGTGTTTCGCCGATACAAATTTGAAAGTGAATTTTGTCGGTCATCCGCTGTTGCGACAGAAAAATCCGTTTCATTACGACCCGAACGGTTCGCTGTTGCTGTTACCCGGGAGTCGCCTTGGTGCCGTGACGCGTATTTTCCCGCTGTTGAAAGAAGCCTTCGGGTATTTGAAGAAAAGTCATCCGTGTCTTCGCGCGGTTGTTCCGTTTCCGAACAACAATATCGGTTCTTACATTAAGAAAAATCTGTCGCCCGACGTGTGCGCTTGTCCGCTGTCGGAATTCGACAACGGCGTTTGCGGCGCGCTGATGTCCTCGGGAACGGCTTCGTTGCAAGTGGCTTTGGCGGGCATCCCCGGAGCGATTGCTTATCGCGCGCATCCGATGACGTTTTTTTTCGGGAAACGCCTCGTAAAAGTTCCGTACCTGACGATGGCAAATTTACTGCTTAAAGAGGAAATTTATCCCGAAATTCTGCAGGATACGCCGTTGCAGGCAACGGTCGCGGCGCAACGGATGGCAACTTTTTTGGAAGATCCGCAAAAGGCACGCGTTCGCTTTGAAAACGGAGCGCAACGGCTTAAAGAGATGCTGTCAACGCCTCCGAAACATTCGGCTGTCGAGGATGTGGAGCGGCTGCTCGGAATTGGGAACGA
>JAEEGL011270175.1_pt1 | contig 28201 bp, 33 predicted proteins | sample 9134231 | NCBI WGS metagenome assembly JAEEGL01 (sample SAMN16246548, study PRJNA631951) | gut metagenome | biome: gut microbiome; feature: rumen; material: fiber-attached | host: Bos | place: Iran: Karaj | collected 2018-10
TACGCCCTCCGGCAGAAACTGCCCGACAATCGTGTTCGCTATCATGGAGCGAATCTCCACGTATTTCGCGCCTGTGCCGTAGATACGCTGAATGGCACGATCCAGATTCACCTTGCTATTTGGCCGTTTATCCATGAAGTTCCTTTTTGATTTTCCTTGAAGTCTCCCTATCTATCAACTCTTTGCGCAATGCCGTGTCAACGGCCTCGACAAGCCGGTCGTCCATCACCACGCCGCGAGATGCCCTTATCGCGTCCGCCACAGTCTGGGATGGGATACCGTCGTACCATTCGATTTCGTCACACAGCCTCTCGTCGACGACAACTATGCCATCGCCAAGGGCCCTTCTGCACCTTTTGGGGGTTGCGACATAGATTCTCGCAGGATTCGTCGGGCAAAGATGGTGCATTGCCAGGACGGACTGCGCATAGAGATATGCCCCGTCGCCCACAAGCGCAACGGAGTCTGCATACGCATCCAGTCCGTCCGGAGCCGGCGAATAATGGACAAGCTTGTACACGCCATAACCAAGCCGACGAAGACGACCACGCTTTGCCAGTTTCACCAGCTCAATGGACGGAATCCCGATCTCCCTTGCTCGCGCAGAGGAAATGATCCCGTAATTGCCTATTGCTTCTTCAAATATCTGGTTATAGTATGTCACGGCCAATAGTATACCATTTTCGGTATAGTGTTGGCAATGCCATAAGTCAAAATGGCAAAAATATGTCTTTTACGAAAACCGCTGCTGATTTATTCTGTGGAAATTGTCCGATTATATCACGAGACGCTTAGCGAATAGTAAGAATGAAATCAAGGATGGCCTTAGTAGCAACCGCTGGGGCGACACTCAGCCAGGCAAACTTCTTATTACGAAGCTGCCTCTTGAACTTGAATGTCGTGTCTTCAAACACCGCAGACAGACGGGCAACAATCGCTTCGGGGTCCCTCTCTCGCATCTTCTTGTCACGATAGACATAAAGGCCGAAATACTCTCTGAGTGTCGCGCGATTCATTCTGCCAATCAGATAGTACATGTCAAAGACATCTTTATATCGGCTAGAAAGCGTTCCCAGTCGCAGGAAGCTCTTCATCTTCTCGGCGAAAATCTGCTCCTTCGAGTTCGCAAGGAGCTTGACGCTCTTTGCGTCAGTTACAATGTCAAACTTAAAATCACGCTGAGCGACTTCAATCTTCGCGTGAACGCCAAGATCGACCTTTGTGATGACCTTGTATCCTGATCCATCGGTTATCTGCAGGAAAATCCGCTTTCCCCTGTACTCCTGCTGCCTGAGATCTACAATGTCTCCTTTTATCTCAATCGAACAATCCGAATGCTTGTCAAGCTTTGCAACGAATTTCGTGATGGCGACATTGCTAAGAGTTTTCTTTTCACCCACATGGTGAAAGCCGCAGACGCATCATCCCACTGAAAACAAAGGCCGCAATCACGATCGCGGCCTTTCAATTGCGACGCTTAGGTTTAACACGCTTTGCCGCGAGTTCGACGACCCGTTCGCCCCGGTTCTCCTTCGTACAGCGCCATCGTCGCGGCAAATCTGACGCAGACGCGTACTGCGACGCGACAGCGGGGGAGGTCAGTCCTGGGAGAAGAGCGAAGCCGGCACGAAGCACGTGGCAAGCGCGTGGTCGTGCACGGTCTTGACCGTCACGTTGATGTCGCGCCCCTTGAAGGCCTTGAACGCCTCGACCCACGCGCCTTGAAGGCGCATCGTCAGGACGCCTCCGTCCGGCTGGTAGTTCGTGACGACCATCTCCTTCGGACTGTAGCGGATGCCGGTGCCGAGAGCCTTCGAGACGGCCTCCTTCGCGCACCAGAAGCGGATTACTGCAAGAGACGGGTTCAGAGCCCCGGCCGCGAGTTCGAGCTCCTCGGGAGTGAAGACGCCGGCGGTGAACTCCTCGGACAGATCGCGCGACGTGGACTCGACGTCCACGCCCACACGCGCGTTCGCGGCGGCTACCGCGACCACGAACTGAGACGTGTGGGCGATCGCGATGTCGAGCTTGGTCGCCAGGAACTCGCTCCACTCGCCCAGCGCATGCGGCTTGCCCGAGTCGTCCGCCCATATCTGTATGTCGGCGTCGCTCCAGCGAGCCTGGTAGTAGTCCTTGAGGAAGCGGCGCACGGCCTCCTTTGCCGCGATGCGCCCGAAGAGCCACTCGGTGCGTCTCGAAGTAGAGCCTGTCATGTCGCCGAAGTCCTTGCGCTCGGCGCCGCCCAGGACGATCCGCGAGAAGATTCTGAGCCACAGCTCCTCGTTGCGCTCGAAGATGGCGTAGGGCACGTCGGTTACGAACGCCGACGAGACGTCCGTCGCCGGATCACCGAGAGTCTCGGAGTCGAGGGACTGGGTGAGGAAGCTCAGCGCGGGCTGCATGACGAACTCGCGGTACTCGACGGGCACGCGCTCGGTAAGCTCCTCCCATCCGGCGATTGCCGCGAGCTCCTTGCCGTTGCCGTCCGTCACTGTTATGTCGCATAGGTGGCTCTTGGGCGTGACGCCGGTGAGCCTGAGGTAGCACTTCAGCTGCGCCCCCTCGGCCGGAGCCGGGCCGGTCATGGACATCCTGCGCATGCGGAACGGGAACGAGAACGCGCCCGAGAACCGCTCGTGGCTTCGCCAGAGGGAAAAGCCGCTGACGACGATCTCCATGAGCAGCGGATTGACGATCCAGAGCGGGAAGCGGGTGAACACGACGCTTCCGGCGAGCGGCGGCACGGTGATCTCGTAGTCCAGGCCCGACTCGCTCCACGCCTCGACGAAAGTGACGCCTCTGAGCCGCTTGCCCGCGCAGAGCCTAACCGGATACACGTCGCGGCCAGACCAGTGGACGCTTCTCGGCTTGACGAGAGGGTCGACCGACGCAGGCGACTGAGGCGGCGGCGAGACGGCGAGCACGAAGGTCGCCTCCATCACAGGCCAGGTGTACGCCGCGTTCGGCGCATCGTCGCGAAGCTGCACCTTGACGGCGATTTCGCCGGGCGTGGCGGCTGCGACGCGTTCGGCCCGGACAAACAGCCTGAGCTCGCCGCTGCGGAAGGAGACCATGCGCCTGCACGAGAAATCCTCGATCCGGACGAGAGTCCTGTTCGGCACGACGGACGCCGCGGCCTCGGCCATTATCTCGGCGCCAACCGGTATCGTAAGCAGTATGAGGCCCTTGAGATTCGGGTCGGAGTAGGAGAGCTGGCTTGTGCCGAGCGCATAGTCGCCGAGGAACGGCAGCTCCGATATCTTGAAGACCTTTGTCAGTTCCACCGAAACGCCCGGGCTGGACGACAGCGTGTCGGCGTCGGAGACGAGCGGGTTCATTGCGCCGAAGTCAAACTGGCGCTGGCGGCGGGCCTGCTGCGCCACCGCCGCCGCGCGCTGCGCCGCCTTGACGCCGCGTCCTCTTGGCTCCATCAGGAAGTTCGCTGCGGAAAGCGCCGTTTCGCGGGACAGAAGAGTGAGCCTCGGGAACGACCGCGACAGCCGCATCTCCGCGTCCTTGCGGACCTCTAGCGAAAGCGCCGCGTCGAAGTCAAGCCTGCGGGCGTTGCGGCGCACGAAACTGGCCGAGATGTCCATTTGCGCGCCGAGGGCCACGAGCTGGCCGATGGCGTGGTGGAGCTGAAGCACGCCGCGCCGGTGAATGGAGTCCATGGCGATGGCCGCATGCTCCATGCCGCGAAGAGTGTCCTCGATCGCCGCGGTCATGAGTCCGCGCGGGCCGACTTCGAGGAAGACCCTGTAGCCGTCCTCGTGCATGCGCCTGATCGTCTCTTCGAAGAGCACCGGCTTGGCCCAGCGGCGCGCCGTGTCCTCCCTCGCGGGCCTTGTGCCCGACTCGAGCCTCCTTGCGGTCGCGCAGGAGTAGATCTCGTAGATCGGCTTGCGCTTCATCCACGCCTTGGCGAACTTGCGCACCGCGGGCACCAGGGACTCGCAGAGAGGCGTGTTGAAGGGGCGGTCCAGGGACAGCTTCATAGTGCGGACGCCGGCCGCCGCGAACGCCGCCATCGCCTCCTTCTCGAAGTCGGGCGCAATGGCGTATGTCTTCTGCCGAGGCGAGAAGTCGACGGCGAGCATGACCTTGTCCGGCGGGAAGCCGCGCACCAGTTCGTCGATCTCGCCCGGATGGTGCAGGAGCACCGACACCATCGCAGCTCGCGGCAGCCCGCCATGGTTCACGGCCTTGTGCACTATGCGGTATATGTCGCGTATGACGCTGACACGTTCGGGACGCGAAGGCTCGACGCCGGCCGCGCCGGACCTCATCATGGCCGCGAGGTCGCCGCCGGCGAAGCCCACGACTCCGTCAGGGCGCACGCCGCCCTTCATCAGCAGGCGGGTCAGAGCCGCGCAGCCCGTATACGTCGCGACGAGGGCCTGGGCGTACGCGCCGGACGAGTAGATGTCGGCGTCGTGGCGGTAGTACGGCGCGGGAGGGAAGATGAAGGAGGACGGCGTGAACTCCTCGTTGCCCGAGAGGGCCTCCTCCAGCTCGTCGAACACGTCCCTGCATTCCGGATGCTCCACGGCAAGGTCGCGGAGCATGTCGGGATAGAAGCTCATCACGCCCGGGTAGACGAACGCGAGCAGCCCTCTGCCGCCGCCAAGCAGATGGTCGCGGAAGTAGTATGTGCCGCTCTTGTCGCGCACGCGGCGCGAACTGCCAGACTCGATTCTGGCCAGCGCGGACGACAGTCTGGCCCTGAGCCCCGCGACGTCCTCGACGACAAGCGAGATGACGCTCGCACCCTTCGTCAGAGAGCACGTGTACGCCACGTCGACCAGCGACACGTCGGGCACGCGGTCTATGAACGCGATCAGGCGCGACATCTCCGCGACAAGCGCCCTCTCGTCGGGCGCGGAAAGGATCACGAGCTCGTTCATGCGCGGTCCTCCGGCTCTTCCTCGAGTATGATCACGGCGCTTCGGCCCTCGCAGCTTCCGCCGGACGGGCCGACGGAGTCGAAGTTCGCGCCCATTACGGCGGCGCGGCGCGGCGACGAGCTGTCGCCCGTGATCCACGGGCGCGCGTCGGCGAGCAAGTAGGCGCTGGAGCCAAGGTTGGAAATCGCGTCCGCAGGATGCCCTGGCGCGATCTGCGGCGGCAGCACCTTGTGCCAGAGGGCAAGCGCGGCCTTTACCATGCCGGCGGACATTGATGCGCGCAGAGTGTGCCCTACATTGCCCTTGACCGAGCCTACGCCCACGAGCGGACCGCCTGGCTTGTGGTCGCCCCACAGGCGCTGGACGACGGCAATCTCGCGCGCCTCCTGGACCGCGATGCCCGAACCGTCCGCCTCGATGAGGCCTATCGTGCGCACGGGCACCTCGGCGCGCGCCGCGGCCTCGGCGAAGATGTACGATGGATCGTCCTCCGGATTGTGCCCGATGGCAGTAGAGCATATGAGCGCATATATCCTGTCGCGGTCGCGAAGCGCGTCCTGGCGGCGCTTCAGCACGAAGAAGGCGCCGCCCTCGCCGGGAATGGTTCCGTGCTGTTCCTGGGCGAACGGGTGCAGCTCGGCCATGGTGGAGAAGCCGACTTCGCCGGAAAGGCCCTCGATGTAGGCGCGGGAAAGCGGAGGGTTGAGCGCGCCCGCAAGAGCCACGTCGACGCGTCCGGAGTTGAGATCGTCCATTGCCGTCTCTATAGTCACGGCGCCCGAGAGCATTCCGCCGTCCATTATCGTCGCCTCTCCGGAGAAGTGGCACTCCCTCGCGATCCAGGAGGCAAAGCGGTAGCCTGCGCCCATCAGAAACGACGCGGCGTTCGGAGACGGAAGAGACTCCACCAACTGGCACTTCACGCGGTCCAGAGCCTCCTCTGGCGCATGGGGGAAGAATCTGCGAAGGATGTCCATCGTCTGGTCGAGGAACGACGTGTGCTGCAGCCAGTTCACGGTGGAGGCGTTGAAAGGAGGGGCGTATCCAACCCTCACGCTGCCGCGCATAGGGCCTGGGCCATGCGGCTTTATCGACGCGTCGGCAAGCGCGTCGAACGCAAGCTGCGTCGCGAAGTACAGATCCTGGTTCTCGCCGGCGTTCACCTGCCGCGGGAAGTTCTGCATCGACGGCACGCATGCGTAGAGATCGCCGAGCTGGCCGAGGTGCGTAGGGTACGGCCTGTTGAAGACGTTTTTCTGCCCGATTGGCAGCTCGGCCTCGGGACCGGGCGCGGTCAGCATCACGCGCCGTTCGCGTATGACGTTCCAATACGCCGAGGGCGTCGGGCACCCGGCGAATCTGCAGCTCATGCCTACTATCGCAATGGCCTTGTCCATCAATCCTGGATTATACCATATTTGGCCGCTCTTTCGTCGACAATCCTGTCGAATTCGTCCTCCGAGTCGAATTCGTCCAGCTCTTCAGGACGATCGGGTGCGATGCCGAGATAGCGTATCGAGGCCAGCGCGATGCGCTTGAACACCGGGCCGGCGGAGTTGCCGCCCTGGTGATATACGGTCTTCTTGTCGAAGTCAAGCGTGACCAGCACGACGATGCGCGGCGCGGTGGCGGGCACGATTCCGCAGAACGTGGCCCTGTAGAGCCCCGCGAAGTACCCCTTCCCGCCAGGAATCTGCTTCTGAGCCGTGCCTGTCTTGCCCGCGACAGAATAGCCGCGTATCGCAGCTCGGCGTGCGGTGCCCTGCGGCGACGCGACGCCGACCATCATGTCGCGCAGCGCGCGCGCCGTCGCGGGCGAGATCGGGCGCCCAGCCTCCTTCGGAACGTGGCTGAAGAGCTCCTCGCCACCCGGACCGACGATGCGCGAGACGATGTGAGGCTGCATGCGCACACCGTCGTTCGCAATCGCCTGGTAGGCGCTGGCGAGCTGAATAGCGGTCACGGCGACGAACTGGCCGATTCCGGCGCGCGAACGCGAAGCGAGATCCCACTGCCTTTTGCGCGGATCGGGAAGAATTCCGTACTGCTCGCCGGGAAGTTCCACGCCGGTCTTCGCGCCCAGGCCGAAGCGCCTTAGTCCGTCATGGAGGACAAGCGGTCCGATATCGTATGCGAGCTTGCCGATGACAATGTTCGAAGAGTGCACAATCGCGTCCTTCAGAGTCATCGTCGGCTCCCAGACGTGCGAACCGTCGCCTGGCAGCTTGTAATAGCCTGGGTCGTCGCGAGTCGTCCGATAGACTGTAGCAGGCCCGAACCGCTTCGGATCATACTCCATAGCAGTGGCCACGGTAAGCACCTTCATCACCGACCCAGGCTCGTAGTTGAATGCGACCGCCCGATTCATCTTCGCGGAGTCCGATGCGCTTCCAAATGAGAGCGGGTTGAAGTCCGGGTAGGACGCCATGGCGTATATCGCGCCAGAGGCCGCATCCATGACAATCGCCCAGCCGGAGCCTGCCCCGAACTCGGCCATTCCCCACGACAACGCCTGCTCGGTCTCGAACTGGACATTGGGCTCGACGGTAAGGTATATGTCTGCGCCAGGCTTGGGATCGATGGATATGAGTCTCTTGTCGTATAGTTCGCGCCCACGGGCGTCCTTCATGCCGCGCACGACGCCAGAGGTTCCGGTCAGCTCCCTGTCGAACCTGAGCTCCAGCCCGGACGAGCCGACGCCCTCGGAATTGACCGAGCCAAGAATGTGCGCCATCGACCTTCCATGCAGATACTGGCGCACCTGCTTGTCATGAATGGCGACGCCTGCGACAAGCGTGGAGTCGGCAAGCGTTCGGTGCGCATCCGGATCGGACGAAAGAGCGAGGAACTGGCTTCTCCAGCCGCGCGTCGGCGCCGCGCTGGCCATCGACTTCACTTTGGCGTACTTGAGGCCAAGAGCGTCGGCAATTGTCTTTACGATTGCGGCCTTAGGGCGCTGAGGCTCGCCGCGCCTGCGCACAACAGCGTTAGTGAGCGCGACGGGGTCGAGTCTGTACTCCCAATGCGGCACAGACTTGACAAGAGGGGCAAATCTGCCGCCAGAGGCGAGTATCGAGCCGCGACGCGCCGGGAGGCTCCGCTCGAACACGTACTTCGGAGCAGAGACCTCCGGATCAACATGCGAACGGACGAGTTTCTGCCCGGAGTATGCCGCTAAAACAGCCAGAAGCGTGACAGGCGTCCAAAAACGCAGATTCTCGCCGCGCATCGGCATGGCGCATCAGCGCCCTTTCCCAACCTGGGCTGTCGCCACCGCGCCATTGCGCTTCATAGCCATGGCGATAGACACCTGTCCCGGATACGGCTTACCGTCGGACCGCATGTACACATTCTGCGTTGCATGAGCCGACTTCATTTTGAGGCCATTGGCGAGAAGAGCCTTCTCGATGCGCTTGGGCGTCTGCATCTCCAGCCAACGGGTCTCCTCGCGGTTGCGGGCGTCCTCGAGCCTGGCAAGCTCCTTTTCCTCATCGCCGATTGTCTTCGCAAGCTGCTGGCAACTCGAATTCGCAAGCAAATTCAGAATCACCATCACAAAAAGAAACGCGATAACGGCGCCAAAATGCGTCGCAATCGCCGTGTTGACGCTCATGCGCTTGCTTATCTTGCGGTTTTTTCTGCTCATGAACTTCAGACCTTTTCGATCACGCGCAGCTTTGCGCTACGCGATCTCGGGTTAACGCGAATCTCCTCCGGCCCCGCGACAATCGCCTTCCGCGTGACCGCCTTCGCCCTCGGCGGCACCCCGTCCCACTCTTCGCCGCCAGCCTGCAACGACCTCATCCTGCCCACGTGTGCAGCGAAGAACCTCTTCACTGCCCTGTCGGTGAGACTCTCGAACGTTATCACTGCAAACCGTCCTCCGCTCGTCAAAATCTCCATTCCTCCCTCAAGAGCCCTTTCCAGCTCACCCATCTCGTCGTTTACTTCCATGCGTAGCGCCTGGAACACCCGTGTTGCCGGATGATGCGCCCCCCGCCGTCCGATCAGTCCCTCAATAAAGTCGGCAAGGTCTTTCGTAGTCTCGAACCTGCGGCCCTCGCCGCGCGCCCTTCCTATCGCCTTTGCTATCTGCCTCGCTCTAGGCTCCTCGCCCAGCGTCTTGAAGATGTCCTCAAGTCCCTCTACGCTGTCGCCATTCACGATGTCCGCCGCCGTTCTGCCGCACGACCGATCCATCCGCATGTCAAGAGGCCCATCGCGAAGAAAGCTGAACCCCCTGCCTGCCTCGTCGAGCTGCGGACTCGACACGCCTAAGTCAAGGAGTATTCCGTCAACATTCTTCCATCCGTGCTCAAGGGCTATCCGCACCAGGTCACCGTGGTTCCCTTTGACCACGGCGATGCCAATGCGCCCTTCCGCCTTCACCTCATCTAGCGCCTGGTCGTCCCGGTCGATGCCCAGCACAACGCCGCCTAGGTCAACGACTGCCGATGCATGACCGGCCCTTCCAAGCGTACCATCCAAATACCTACCGCCCGCCTTCACGGCAAGCGCCGTCACTGTTTCCTTCAACAAGACCGGGATATGTCTTTCAGCAGGCATGTAGCACCTCCTGTCAGAATGGCAACGCCGACATTGCCGAATCGAGCGCCGCCTGATCGACGACGTCGGCCGGCGCCAGCGCAGCCGGATCCCAGACCTTGATCATCTTAACCGAACCCACCATCGCAACCGTCGTCGTCAAGTTCGCAAACTGAAGGAGCTTGTCGCAGATGCGGATTCGTCCCTGTGAATCAAAGGAAAGCAGATACGAGTTCTGGCCGATCGTCTGAAGCACCGCATTCATCGCCGGATCAAAGAGCGACTGTGCGCGTATCTTGTCGAGCCACACGTCCATATCCGCCATAGGGATCAGATTGACGCAGCGCTCACGACGATCGGGCATAGCGTAGATATAGCCGGGATTCCCCATAAGCTCACGCCACTCACTCGGAATGGTCAGCCGCTTCTTGGGGTCTAGCGCATGGTCATAGCGTCCTACTAGGGCACTTGTCCTTACGCCTGTCGACTCAACGACACTCTCGACTGCTTTCATTGACATTTCTTGACACAATTATACACTTTTCCCCACCGCAATGCAATAGGGTTTTTATTCTTTTCTAAATATCGTCATTTTTTGGAGATTTTGCTTGTTTAGCCTACAACAGGCAACAGCCCACTAATGACACTGTGAATCAGGAGGGGACGATGACCACGTACTGTATAGTCGTAGGAAAGCCAAACAGAATGTGTCTTGCCGCGTCGACAGCACTTTCGGCTATCGACGATGGCACGGCAAGACACCATTGATCGGTGCTGGGCGAGTTGAGAAAGTGCGAATAGGTGAGAAAAGGCGGGACTAGGCGAGACTGGACCGCGTAAATATTGCGTCCGACCGCCGCCAGGATACTCGATCGCGCCGCCCAGGTGCGCGCTTGCCTTTTTGAGAAAACACCGACAAACCAAGGCGGAAACACGGGAAAAGTTCAAATTGTTGAGAAAGCATCTTGATTGTAGAATCCCTTGCAGAGCCGAGATAGGCAAGGGCGAAGAAGCCAAAAGGAAAGCCCCCTGCAAGACCTTTGCAAGGGGCTTCCCAATGCCGCCGATACATCCTCACCATCACCGCGCGCGAAGTCGGCATAGATAGGCATTGAGCATCATGAGCAGTCGCTTCAGCTGCTCCTCCTTGTAGCAACCCCAGCACATCTCGTGCATGAACACGACTGGCGAGGTGGCCGGCAAGGTCTCGAACATCTTCGACCGCGCCATCACGCCGACGACGTAGTCGTAGGCCGTGCCGTCGTAATCCGGCGAAAAGGCAACAATCTTCTCGGCTGCGGCGACAATGAGATGCACGAGGCGCACGATCGATCCGTTTGAATAGGTAAGCGCGCGCTCGTAGTCGCCACGATCGGCCCAGATGCGAGACATGAGCTTGTCGAAGCCGCCGTTCCGCGACACCTCGCCCAGATGCTCGACCCCAAGCTCCTCCCTTAGTATGCGCTTGCGATAGGTCTCGGGATCCTCGCCGACCTCTATCGCGGCCGGGCGAATCCCCATGAAAAACGCCCTCCTCTGAAGCGCCGTTAGTGGTCGTATGCTCATCTTTCCCTCCTCCTGGTGGTGTGTTGGTGGTGTTCAAAGCGCCAGCATCTGCTGGTAGCGCTCATGGCGGTTTCGGATGTAGTCGTCTCTGCGTACCCTCTCCTCGAAGTAGACCCGCGCCGACGACTGCTCCGCCGCACTGCCAAAACGGACGGCGCGGACGAGCTTCTCGGCCAGCGGCACGAGAACGTGATGCACCGTCTCCGCTATCGGCTCCGGCGGCCTCCCCTTGAGCTGCCGCAGAGTCGAGACCTACGCCAGGAACCTCCCGCACTCCTCAGTGGTGCAGCGAAGGTTGACGCGCTCAGGGCGCGTCACGCTGCCGGAGTTGACCGGCGCGAACTCTCTCTTCCGACTTCTGCGGCTCATGGTGGACACCCTCCTTAATTAGCTCTCGCTCGGCCAGCAGTCGGCGATGTCGAGCCGTATCTGCCGGAACTCGGCCTGCGTGGACGGCCTGACCTCGCAGGCGAGATACCTCTTTCCCTTCTGCGGCTTGATCGCATCCTGAAGTATCTGCTTCGCCTCGCGCCAGTCGTCGTTGTCGATCTCCATCCTCAGAAGCGCCATGATCTTGCCGGTCGACAGAAACCCCTGCGCATTGGCCCTGAACGCCTCCGCCACAATGAGCTTCAGCGCCTGCGCATCGTTCCCGCCGATCTTGGCCAGCACGCTCTCGACATACCCCAGCATCAGCTCGCGGGCGCGGACGACGCGCTCGTCCAGGAGGATGTTGTACTGCTGCCGGATGCTCACCTGGATGAGCGCATCGAAGCTCCGCGCCTGGAAGTTGCCCTTCTCCCCGAGCCTCTCCTTGCCGCCCTTGAGCCCGTCCAGATCGGCGATCGTCTCCCTGACCACCGCCTCCAGCACAGCCCTCGCCCGCCGGAACCTCGCCTCGATCCGGCGCGCCACCTTGTCGCGCGCCTTGTCATAGGCCGAGACGTACTTCACCGGCACGTCCTGCCCGTTCGAATCCCTCATCGTCGCTATCTTCCTAGCCATTTTCATTTTCCTTTCTTCGTGGTTTTAACATCCCTGTACTTGCACTCAAGCTGCGTGACGCCCTTGAAAAGAAGGCACTTGCCGCCCTTGCGCCACTTGCACTCCTTGTTGCCGCACTTGTCCGACGACATCTCACACCTCCTCGAACTGCGAGCGGTAGACGGCGCGGAAGCTCTCCCAGTTCAGCGGGTGCTTCTGCCGCGACTTGTTGTTCCCCGCGCACCAGCTCGCCGTGAGCGCGAGGCACGAGGTGAGGCGGTTCATCCTGATGTTCGAGAGTATCCCCTCCACGCACGCCGTCGAGCCGCTAATGCCGTAGACCTTTGCCGCGAGCTCGATGTCCTCCATCGGGATGCGGTTCGGCAGAACAACCGTCCTCTGGCAGCGTTGTTCGATCTGGACGAGCCAGCCCTTCATGCGCGGGTCGTTAATGAGGTCGTCTTTCATGGCACTGGTACCGCAAAGAACCATTCCGCATGCTGACCTGTCCCCGATTTCTCGTATCCACTCGACAACCTTCATGGCGGTACTCTTGCCGCCAGACATGACAAGCTCATGCAGTTCGTCCACTATAAGAAGAGTATTGCGCCCCACCGCCCGCGCAACGCGCAAGCGAGCATCATCCTCGCGAATCGAAGAAGTCACGCCGACGGCATCCGCGAACGCCGCGACCGCGAGCTTCATCGTCGGAGCCGCCGGGATCCTCACGTAGCACACCTGCTTGTTCGACCGGCGCATGTACTCCTTAAGGCAGTAGGTCTTCCCGATCTGAGTCGGGCCAATGAGCATGGTAGGAGTATTGCGCAAGATCGCGAAGTTGCAAAGCCCGTTCACCTTCGTCCAGATGCTGTTCTCGATGAACCGGTCGGACTTCATCTTCGCCCGCTCCGCCTCGAGCTCCAGATAGGAGTTGATCTGCGTCACGACCTTGTCCAGCGCCCCCTCGTACTTCCCCGCGAAGAGCCTCGACAGCGTCGCCCCGGAATACTCGACGAGCGCGCCCGTCTGGTCGAACGAGTACCCCCGCTGCTTGCCCAGGTTGAAGAGCTTGATTATGCTCTCGAGCCCCTCGTCGGTGATCCGCCCAGCGTCCACGTAGACGCGGCACGTCGCCCTCACCTGGTCCGCGCTCCGGTTCATCCCCTGGCTGGGCGTCGCCGGCGTCAGGTCGCTCACTACCTCTGGTATCACTATGCTCATTTTCTTCTCCTTTGTGTGTGTTTTGTTTGTGGTCAGTCAATGAAATCGTCGTGCGGTATTTCCGGCTCATCCTCCTTCGCCAGGGCTTCGGAGGACAGGTCGTCGCCAATGTCCATGGACGGCTCGTCCGGCGCGTCCAGCGCAACGTCCGCGCCCTCCACACCAGCCAGCTCCGCGCGCTGCCTCCCCTCGAGTTCCCGCCTCTCGACAGGATCCTCCACTCCGACCGCGCCAAGGTTCGCCGCGGCGGCCTCGTTCCTCTCCTTGAGCCTCGCCCGCACAAGCGGCTCCAGCCTCTTCCGCTCCTCCGCAAGCGCCGCGCTCCTCATCCCTAGCTGCTCCTGCAGCTCCTCGACGCTCGCGTCGGCGTCGGCCCGCACCGCCTGCATGACCTTTGCAACCCCCATGAAACGCCCCTGCGCGTCGCTCACATAGGCCCTCCCGCAGTCCATCGGGTTGACCCACACGTGCACCTTCGCGCCCCTCTCAAGCGGCTTGCCGTCGACGATCGCCACGATCGTGTATCTCTCGCCCGTCTCTGCGTCCCGCACCGTCACCGTCAGCTTGTCGCCGACCGTCCCGACGTGCGCAAGCTCCTTCCCCAATATCATCGGCGCGCAGCTCGCCGGAACTCGCTCCAGCTTCTCGGACTTCGTCGCCGCCGCCCACGCCTCCGCCGGACTCATCCTCCTCTCCCTGTACTCCGCCGCGCCCGCATCCAGAAGCGCCCTCACCTGCGCGGCCCTCACGGGCGGCAGCGCCGCCAGCCGCGGCACCGCCGTCCAGTGCGGCGTCCCAGCGACCTTGAGCTCCCCTACCAGGAACCCGCACTCCTCCCAGCCCTCAAGCTGGTGGTCCGTCCTCTCGTCCATCCGCCTGTGCGCCTCCGCCGCCGCAACCGCGAACTCCCTCCACGTCGGAAAGTTGAACCGCAGCTCCGAGCCGGGCACCGCCGGCAGCACCTCCGCGAGCCTGACAAGCGCCGCGTCCTCGTGCTCCATCCCTATCGCCTCGTGCGGCTGCACCCCGCGCCCGCCGCCCACGTTGCCGAATATCACGGAATCCGCGTAGTTCTTCAGCGTCGCGTGCATCTGCTCGATCATCCCCTTGTGACGCGGATTGCCCTTCGACTGCACCCCAGGCAGCCCCTTCGCCACCGGCTCAGTAATTATCGACCCCGCCCGGAACACTACCGGCTTCCGCCCGTCCCCCTCGCGGACCGCGTTGATCGCGAGAAGCGCCGCCTCGAAAGTGTCGTCGCTCGCCGCCGTGCCGTGCTCGCCCTTGATTACGCACCCGCCTTCAGGAACGCCGACGCAGCAGAGGAGGTAGTGGTAGAGATACCTCACCCATGCGGACTTGAACGTCTTCCTGGCCCCGTCCTCGCCCTCCACGACCGGCTTCGGAAGATACCCGATCACATGCCCGGTCAGGCGGTCCATGATCGCGAACTCGACGACCCTCTGCGGCTTCGCGTTCCCGCCGAAGATGCACTTGTGCTCGTACCACATGTCGTCCACCTCCACGACCTGGCACGGCTTGAGCCCCACGCGCGTCATCCTGATCGTCGGCAGGAAGTCTATCTTCGCCTGGCCCATTCCTATCCGAGCCGCCTGCAGCGCGAACTTGTCAGGCGAAATCGTCATCATGTTCCGGAGCGACCACCCGGGAGGCGGCGCGCTCTCGCTCCAGGGGCACGGCTCGTCCTCCGCCGGCCTGTACCCGTAGGTCGCGGCGTACAGCTCCCGCCACGTCCCGACGCCGGGAATCGTCACCCCGTTCACGAGGTCGAGCATCAGCGCCCGCCATGCCGGCTTCACCTTGCGCCGGTTGAGAAGGCACCTCGCCTGCCACGCCTCCACGAAGAGACGGTTCGCGACGATTCCCTGGGCTGAGACTCGCCTCGCCACGCGACGGTCGACGCAGGCCCACACGCCCACCGCCTTGAACTGGTCGAGCTTCCGGTAGAGGCTCTTCAGCGAGAGCCCCTTGTACCCGAGCGGCTCAAGCCTCGCTGCGATCTCCGCCGCGCACCGCTTCTTGTCGGTCGCCCGGTCGAACACCTTCAGGGCGTCGATGAAGCTGAGCGTCCTCTGCGCCTCGTCGCTCGGCAAGAGCTTCATGAGCTCGTCTATCTCGACTTTGGTGATAATCAATGGTGTTTCCATTTCAACCTTTCGTTTTTTGTCTTTGAGTTGGAGTTTCGAGTTCGAGTTGGAGAGTGGAATTATTCCTTTCTCCAACTCCAACTCCGAACTCCAACTTCTCTGGTGAGATAAATCATAGTCACTTGCTCCTTGCCTTGAGCGCCGCCGTCGCCGCGTTCGCAAGCTCGTTGAGGCTCGCCGTCACCTGGCCAAGGTCCTCGAGGTCGATCCGCGCGAACACGTCCCGCTCGCGCCACGCCTTGTACACCGTCGCAATCGGCTCTCTTATCAGCGCGATCAGCAGCGCCGGCGAGTTGACCACCGCGTCAAGCTGCGCCGAGACGTCCTCCGCCTCTTCCTTCGCCTTCCTACCAGCGCCCTCGCGCTTTCCGCCCCATTCGCCGCTCTGCTTCATGATCTTGAGCTGCGAATACAGCCCGTTGAGCGTTGAGGCGTCGACGTTCGCCGCCGCTTCGTTAAGCTCCGCCGCGGTCGGCGCGACATCCGCCGAAATCGGCTCCGGCAGCGCCGCTCGCGTCGCGCCAAGCGTCGCCTCGTAGACATCCATATAGCGTTGTGCCGTTCTAGGAGAAATCTCAGTGTTGGCGGTGAGCCAGTTGAGCCAGTACCCGTGTTCGCATTTCGCTTTTGCCCGCGAGAGCTCCCAGCCAGCCATGATTCCCGCTGCTATTGAGAGCTTGCCGCTCGCTACCGAGAGCTTGTGCAGAAAGTTGATGCGCTGTCCTGGAGTCTTCCCCTTGATCTTCGGCATCTTCGTCGACTTGACCGTCAGCGCGGTCGGCTCGACTACTTCGGGGGTGACGGCGACTTCGTTCTTCTTTTTCATTTCAGAGCGTTCCTTCGTCTGGTATGTACTCGTTTGATTCGATGTAATCTTCGGCGGCCTCCCTCGAGACGATGTACTTTCCCCCGACCTTGTTCGCCGCCAGTCTCCCGGTCTTGATGTCGGAAAGCACCTTGTCGGACGTCTTAAGCCCGTATGCATCGGATATTTCCGACGGCATCAGAAGCGGCTTCTTTGGAAGCCTGTTGATTATCGCTTGTGTTGTGGCGTTCATATCTCCCCCCTTAATCTGACTCCGAAGATGTTGAGGTTCGTTCGCGGCGCGACTAAGGCGCGCCCGCGCGTTTCGATGCGCGTCTCGCCGCGCTCGACGACCGTCACCTGCCCGGGGAACGCCCGCGCGTACTCGTCGTCGCGCGCCTCCAGCCTTCTGCGCATCTCAGCCCTCCTGCGGCCGAGTACGATGACCTGCCGCGCCTCGAAGCTGCGTATCGTCGCGCAGTGCTTGCAGCGCTTCGCCGGGGTCGGTGCCGAAGCAAGGGCCGCGAACTGCTCCCCGCATATCTCGCAGGTCGTGAAGATGTATTTGCCTGACTGCATAAACGGTTAAAAGTTTAAAAGGTTAAAAGTTTAAAAGGCTGCGCGCCCTATTCCCCGTTCCCCATTCCCCGTTCCCCTCGAAGAAGCCAGCCGTAGACCCCGCCGAACACAAGCCCGACGACGAACACAACCGCCGTGACAACCAAATGCGCTCCGTTTATCATATCGCCTCCTTGTGGTGTTTGGTGGTTAGGTGTGGTATAATTCAAGCCATGAAAATTGAAGACGTGATTGCGAGCTGCCTTGAGCAGTTGTCGAACCACATGGATCGCGGAACGACGGTCGAGCTGTTCAAAGCCATGTACACATGGCCTTTGGACGACTTCGGGAGCATCTTCGAAAACATCAAGCGAGCGGACAAGCACACCCGCGAGACGCTCGACAAGAAAATCGACACCGCGTTGATGGACTTCGCGAAGAATCCGGAGACGGTCGCCGAGTCGTTCATGTTCCGACTGAGGATTGAATCTGCCATTGCCATGCTCACCATCCTTACCAATTCCAAAGTTTCTTTAGAACTGAAGACAGATATCCCCGAGGAAGCGGTCGTGTGGGCCTTGAACACTTTATGGCGGGGAAGCTGCGCCCAGTGGGCATATCGCACCGCCGCAGCATTTCTCGCAGGGCGGCCCTCTGCTCTGGAGTTTCGGTCCCCGGCCTGACAGTTTCCTTCTTCATACTCCCTCCTTCATCTGCCCGGCGGAAAGGCCGAGCTTCCTCATCTTCGACGCAAGCTCTGCGGACGGCTTGCGCTCGCCCTGCAGCACTTTCCTCAGATGCGTGTGCGAAACTCCGCACCGCCGCGCAGCCGCGCCAAGTCCGCGCAGTTCCGTCGTGGGCCTTATCAACACAGCGTTCTTCATTTGCCGCTCCTCTCTATTGCCTGTTTACCTTCGGCGATTATCGCGCCGAGAGAATCGTATTTGAACTTGAAGAAGTCTCGCTCTTTCCCCGTCGTCGCAAGCATGCAGATAAGCTGCTTCTTGTTCAGACGTCCGACCTCTCGCGCCCATTCGGGGCCGTATGGTTCGTAATCGCTCATTGTGCCTCCTGTTATGGTTTTGGTATAATGTTCACCGTTCTGTGAACGGTCAACGCGGATATTGTATCACATATCTGTGACAGCCGTCAAGTGGGTGTACCAGAAAGGTGAAAGGCGCGTATGAGCACAATCGGTGACAGAATGCGAGAGCTGCGAGGACCATCCTCCTTAAGGGAGATGGCCGAAGCCATAGGTATAAAGTACAATGCGTGGGCACGATATGAAGCAGGTGGCGCATTGCCAGGGGCAGAAATCATACAAAAGATCTGTCGCGAACATGCCTGCTCTGCCGACTGGTTGCTTGGCCTTAGTGACGAGCGCGGCAAATCTGCCGCGAAGCCACCGCCATCAACTATCAACCTTGACGAGTTGCGTGCGACTGCCTCGCAACTCGCAGAAGAATCTGCCGCGCTTGCAGGCACGATCAAGAAGTTGAAGAAGATGCTATGAGGAGACGGCGAAGTGAATACATGGCATATTGTAGAAGGTATATTGATTGTATTAGGATGGAAACTTGTCTTATACCTCGCGAAAGCAGCGAGAAACATGCCAAGAGAAGAGGTTGTACAAATTTGCATACGGATTATTGAGCTATCAATGATACCTCTTATATTTTGGGGTGACAACCACGGATGGTCATTCTGTGCCCGCTATACACTCTTGTGTATCTGCATGTTCGGACAAATGATTCGTTTTTGCATGGAGAAAGCACCCCTAACAAGATGGGATGTATTCTGGGGTATCGCTATTCCCCTCTTCGGCTTAATTATCGGGGCAATCGACGGCAAAATCCAAATCAAAATTACTTAGGCTCACCACCAAAAAGAAAGGCAAAAGGAAATGGGAACCAACACAACAAGTCGGCAAATAAGAGCCGACTACTACAGACTGTCAGAGGAAAAGGGAGACTTCGGACTTCTCCTGAAAAGCCTCATGAAGAAGAAAATCAGCGAGAGAAAAGTCTATTTGGCTGACCGACTCGTCAGACTGGAACAGTGCAGCACATGGAAGGACAAAGGGAAAGAGCTGGTGGAGGGCGAACTTGTCCGTATCCGGATGGAGAACCTTCCTGTGAAGGCTTCGGAAGACGCCGGAATCGTCGACCTTGGGCTCAAGGACAACGAAGGCATAGGAGAGGAAACGGCGTTCCTGTATTCACCAAATGACAAGGTCGTCATCCTGCAGCGCAACAGACTCGGAGTGTCGTATGTAAGGTTTTGCGACTACTTCAACCATATCGATCCAGCGAACACTATGATCACCATGCTCCCCATGATGAGGCTGGCCGCACTGGAACGAATGAAGAACGCTGCGGGCTTCAGGGCGTTGACTTTGACAGTCGCCCCCGTCGGAGGAATTGAAGACCTGAAAGGCTGCGGAGCTTCCGTCGCCCATGCCATGGACGCAATGAGTTCCCTCGACGGCGAGAAAATCTCAATCACGGTCTCCCTGACACAGCGGCAGGGAAAAACGTTGAACAAGCCTTCCTTAATCGACACGGTAAAGAATCTCATGCTACGCCGCGAAATGGGGACGCCCATTGCGACGCTGCGAGTGCGGGCAGACGAAGATGACGACGGAGTGAATGTCATTGACTTCATAAAAGACAGGCTTTCGGTATCAGACTCGCTCCCATTTGACAGCGATAGGAGAATATCGTACAATACGCGTAGACAATTCTTGAGAGCCGCATGGAACTTGAAGGAATTCCAGAAGCTGATAACAGAGTGACAGCCAGGAGATTCGGCGTTGCTGAGATCTTCTGGGAGCGTTGGTATCCATACTTGATAGGAATCGTAGCGCTTCTGATCGAAGTTGCTACAGTAGCATACGTTGGCATGCCACAACATACCGATAGCATTGCAGACGCTATCAGCAAAGGTGTGGATGGCATGCTCAGCTTTGCGTCAATAATGGCTGGCTTTGCCGCAACACTTGTCGGCATTCTGTTCTCGATACGTGAAACACGCAAGATAAAGCTCCTTGAGAAGTCCGGCCATTTCTCAACGTTGAAGCATTACCTGTATGAGTCAGTCGTTGTCAACCTGGCACTGTCATGCTTTTGCATCTTAACGGGATTCGTGATGCCGCTTGCTGCTTTTTCATTCATCTGCTGGTCGACAATCGCGATTGTCGCAGTCTTCGTAATTGCCATATTCGTTGTTTACAGGGTCATCAACCTAATGTGCAAATTACTATAGCCAACCTACTATTCATACCCCTTGCAAACCCCTTGCAGGGGGTTTTCCTTTGCACGTTTTTGACGCCCGATTTCAGGCCCGACCCGCGTTTCACCCCTGATTTTATTGGGTTTTTCGTCTAATCAAGTTGATTCAAAAACGACAGCCCTGTCGTTTTTGAATCAACTTGATTACTGCCTTGAACTGCCTTGGACTGCCTTGGAACGCCTTTCATCTTGATTTTGTCGATTTTTCCTGTTTTTCCGTTTTAGCGCCCTGTACCACCTTCCGTCGTTTGTATCTTGCCCTTCGCCGTGCGATAATATACGCGTCGAAGGGATAAACCCCATCCTGACGACCTCCTGACTGTGTGTTCATGGTAAAACGCGTGGCCCCGGCGATACGGGGCGGTTGAGAAGAGTGAATAGGTAAGAGTGAATAGTGAATAGGTTTGAGGTTTGAGTAAATAGGTTTGAGTTGGTAGCGCCGAGGAAACGGAATGAAAGACGAAAACGAGATTGACGAGCTCCTGAAGATCGCGGTCGAAGCCGACCTCGAAGGCCTTGACTTCGTCTCGCAGTTCACCTACGACCAGATCGCCGCCTCCTACAACGGCATCGGCCCGTCGTTCCTTTCCGCCGAGAAGCGCCGGAAGCTCTCCAGGTATCTCGCCCTCTTCGCCCCGGCTGCCGTCATCCACGACATGCGCTATACCGTCTCCGACGGCACGCGCCGCGCCTTCAACTACGCGAACTTCGAGTTCCGCGAGAACTGCATCGCGCTTGCCGAGAAGGCCTATGGCCTCCTCAACTGGCGTCGCTATCGCGCCTACGTCGTCGCGGAGGCCCTTTTCGCCGGCGTCAGCTCCCAGGGCGGATGGGTCGCCTGGTGCGAGGCTTTTCGTGACAGAGCAACAAAGGAGGTAAAATGAAGAAAGTGCTGCTGATCGTCTCCGTCGCCGCCTGCGCCTTGTGCCTCGTCGGCTGCAAGTCGGCTGCCAAGCTCCGCGACATCGAGCTTCGCGGCATGTACCTTAACGGCTACAGCGAGGTCCTCGCGCTCGGCTACGGACGCCTCACGTCCGTCCCCGGCGACAGGGAGGCCCTTGCAGCCCACTATGAGGAGGACTCGTCCTGGCTCCACCCGGCCGAGAAGACCCACAAGATCGACATCTTCCTCGTCGGCAGCATGGCCGCCGCCGCTTCGCCCAAGATCATCGAAGACATTTGCAAGGCCTTTGCAGAGGTCGTTCCGACCGCCTCCAAGCCCGGATCCTCGAGCTGCGCCGTCTCGCCGCTCTCCGTCCTCAAGTCCGCCGCCGAGTCCCGCAAGGCCTGTTCCGTGGCGGGCGCGGAAGCGTCCGCGGACTGCTCCGACTGCACCCCCGAGAAGGAATGACAATGGACTCCACCGACGGCATAACCATCGCCCTGGGCGCGACGACGACCGGCCTCGTCGTCAAGGAGCTGCTCGCCTGGCTCCGCAGCCGCAATCAGAAGACCGAGATCGCCAACCAGCCCGTCAGCATCGAGGGCGAGGTCGGCAAGAAGCCGAAGTACGTCACCGCTCAGGAGTTCTACCGCCATGTCGAGGACAACATGCGCGACCACGAGAACATGTTCGCCCGGCTCAACGCGAACGACAAGCTGACGTCCCGCCTGGAAGGCATCCTGGAAGGCATCCGGGAAGACCTCTCCGCGATCAAGAACAAACTCTTCAAGACGAGGTGAGTATGTTTTTAGACAGGATTAACAAGATTAACAGGATTAAGAACTGGGGCTTTGCCCCAGACCCCAAAAATCTTGTAAATCCTGTCTAAACAAAGAAAGGCTGAAAATGGATCCACTCGACAAACACGTTATAAAGACGGCGCTCAAGACGCTGCAGGCCGCAGGTGGGACTGGCATCAAGAAGCTCGGGCTTCTCGACCAGATCGACCTCGCCGCCGGCTGCATGACGACGAGCGAGCAGCGCGAGGCGGCGTTCCAGATGATGAAGGAGCGCGGCTGGATAACGTCCTACATGGAGCCGATCTGGCACGACCAGAGGTGGACCTTGACCGAACGCGGCCTCACGGCCCTGGAGGGAATGTGACGAAGAAGACGAGAGTTGACGCCTGGGGCGAGGACATTCCGGAGAAAGTCCGGTGGGACATCTACGACACCGCCCGCACGATGCCGTGGCCGCAGGCCGTCTGCGACCAGCTCGAGGCGCTTGGAGTGAAGCGCCTTCCGACTCGCGCCGCGTGGTACCGCTTCCTCTCGAGGATGCGCCAGGCGGACGCCGAGCGCCGCATTGAGAAGATCGCCCAGTCCGTCGCGGAGGCCGAGAAGGTCGCGGACAAGCACGGCATCAAGGCGAAGGTCTTCGTCGAGACGATGAAGTCGCTCGCGATCGACAGCGCGATGACCGGCGACAACAAGAGCGCGACCGCGCTCGCGGCGGCTGCGGCCGCGATCTGGGACCGCGCGCAGAAGGAGCGCGACCTGGAGCTCAAGACCGCCAGGCAGAAGACCGCCGAGGAGTCGCTGAAGCTAGCCCGCGAGAAGTTCGAGGCGGCGGAGAAGAGGCTGAACGCCGTCCAGGGCGCCGTCGACGCGCCGCAGCTCACCGACGCCGAGCGCGTCGCCAAGATCAAGAGCATCTTCGGAATGAAGTGACATGAACGCCATACTGAACGAGATTCTGATGCCGTACCAGCTGAAGTGGGTGGAAGACTCCTCCCGCTTCAAGATCGGCCTGTGGTCTCGTCAGACCGGCAAGAGCTTCGCGACCGCCTGCGAGGCGACCACCGACTGCACCGCGCAGCCGAAGGGAACCGCGTGCCACTGGGTGGTCCTCTCCGCCGGCGAGCGCCAGGCCCTCGAATGGATGGAGAAGGCCCGGAAGTGGTCGGAGGCAATCAAGGCCGCCGTCGACAGCTACGACGAGATACGCAACAGCGCCAACGCCCTCCTGAGCCGCGCTGAAATCCGCTTCGCGAACGGCGCGCGCATCACGGCAATCCCCGCGAACCCCGACACGGCCCGCGGCTATTCCGCGAACCTCGTCCTCGACGAGTTCGCAATCCACGAGAAGCCCTTCGAAATCTGGGCCGCTATCTATCCTTCCATCACCAACCCCCTGAACGGCGAAAAGAAGCTGCGCATCGTCTCGACCCCCAAGGGACGCGGCAACAAGTTCGCCGACCTCTGGGAGCACAACGACAAGTACTCAAAGCACAAGGTGACGATCGAGGACGCCGTGCGCATGGGCCTCCCCATCGACCTCGAGGAGCTCAAGGCTGGCGTCGACGATCCCGACATCTGGGCCCAGGAGTACATGTGCGAGTTCATCGACAACACTTCCGTCCTTCTCCCCTACGACATGATCGGCAAGTGCGAGTCCGAGACCATCAAGGACGACGGCAGCTCCCCTCTCTACATCGGCATGGACATCGGCCGCTCGAAGGACCTCTCCGTCATCGTGACGGCGGTCAAGCTCGGGGACGTTCTCGCCGTGATCGACGTGACGGAGCTTCGCCGGATGCCGTTCAACGACCAGCTGGACGTGCTGCTTTCCAAGGGCTCTGCAAACCGCGTGCAGCATGTCTGCATTGACTCCACCGGCATCGGCGCGATGCTCGCCGAGGAGGCGCAGCGCAGGGGCGGCGGAAAGTTCGAGGGCGTCGTCTTCAACGTGGCTTCGAAGGGCGAGATGTACGGCGCGATGCGGCGGCGCTTCGAGGAGCGCTCCGTGCGCATCCCGGTCTCCCGCGACTTCCGCGAGGACCTCCACGCGGTGCAGCGCGTCGTCTCCACGGGCGGCAACGTGACCTACTCCGCGCCGCGCAACGCCGACGGCCACTCCGACCGCGCGGCCGCGCTCGCGCTCTGCATCAAGGCGGCGACCGCCGCGCCGTACGTGAAGCCCATCACAACCCACGCGCGGACGAGCTACGACAGACGGAGGATAGACTGATATGAACATCTTGACTGACAGGCCGAAGCGCACCGCCGGGAACGCCTGGCTGGAGAGGGTCAACCCGCTCCACGGCCTCACGATTTCCCAGGCTCGGAACATCTTCGACGTCGCCCGCGCGCACGGCTCGCCGCTGCTGCAGAAGATCTACGACGAGATCGAGCTTGTCGACCCCGTCCTCGGCGTCTGCGTCGACCGCCGCCAGGCCGCGCTCGCGGAACTCGGCTGGAAGATTTCGCCGCGCCCCAGCGCCGACCAGGTTCTCGCCGACGAGCAGAAGGACGCTCTCGACCAGTTCGTGCGCGGCATCGGCAACTTCACCGAGACGGTCGAGCACCTCGACCTCGCCTTCTTCCGCGGCTTCTCCGTCGTGCAGCCGATCTGGGAGGGCGAGCAGGTGCAGCATGTCTCGCTTCTGGAGTCGTGGAACTTCCTCTTCGGCGACGACAACCGGCTCCTCTGGAACCCCGAATGCTCCCTCGATCCCCGCGCGTGCTTCGAGATTCCCGCCTCCGCGCGCATCGTCCAGGTGCGCCGCCGCCGTCCGATCGACTATCCCGCCCTCGCGATCCACATCCGCAAGTATCTCGGCGAGCGCGACTGGGGCCGCTTCATCGAGCGCTACGGCATCCCGCCGGTCGACGTCGTCATGGCCCCCAACGCGACGAACGAGAACAGGGCCGACTATGTCGAGGCGGCGGACCGCGCCCGCGACGGGCTCTCCACCGTCTGGCCGTCCGGCTCCCAGACGAGCCGCGCCGAGGGCAGCCGCGGCCAGGACCCCTTCTCGGCCTTCATCGAGCACCAGGAGAAGCTGATCGTCCTTCGCGCGACCGGCGGCACCTTGACCTCCCTCGCCCAGGCCGACACCGGCTCTCTCGCCGGCGGCGCCCAGATGGACGTCTGGGACCAGATCGTGCAGCGCGACTCGTCGCTCATCTCCGACGCGCTCAACAGGCAGCTCTTCTGGAGCTTCCTGGAGCGCAAGTTCCCGGGGCGTCTCCCGGCGGTCGAGTTCTCGATCGGGCGCGAGCGCGAAGTCACGGCGAGCGACGCCGCCGACCTCGCCGTCAAGCTGCATGGCGCGGGCTACATCGTCGACCAGGCCGAACTCGAGGAGGCGACCGGCTTCACGCTCGAAAAAGCCCCTGAAACCCCCTCCGAGGGCGGTCTAGGCGGCCTCTCGCTCAACAAACAGCCCCAGACCCCCTTGCAAAACGACGAGAACCGCTTGCAAAACGCTCCGAGCGGTTCGGACGGACAAGGAGACCCCTCAGGCGCACCCCCCTCTCAAATCGCAAAAAATCGGCCTCCTGCGCCATCGCCCATTCTTAAGGCGTTCGTAAGGCAGAACTCTCCGATCGCCGAGGCGATCAGGGAAGTGCTCGCCAACCCGACGAAGGAGGCGTTCGCGGCGCTCAAGGCGAAACTCCCGACGCTCGTGCCGAAAGACCCTCCCATGGCCGCAGTCATCGCCGAGGAGATGGCCAAGGCCGTCAAGGCCGCCGCGGATGCCGCCGCCGAAGCGGTCGAGGGCGAGGTGGAAAACACGGTCGACGCCAACGGCGCGGAGCATGGCGAGCCCGGCAGCGGCCACGGCGGCCAGTTCGTGAGCAAGGGCGAAGGCAGCGCGTCCAGTGCGTCGGCCGGCAGGCCGACGGAAGACTACGAAGAGAAAGCCAAGGCCGTTACGCCCGAGCGTGTAGCCGAGATAACGAGCGGCGACCACAAGAGCCACTGCAAGATCGAGGAGGCGCTTGCCGCGCTCGCCAAGAGCCCGAAGGTCAAGAGCATGACCGGCGAGGAGGTGACTTTCGGCTCCGACATGGGGCTCAAATACCTCAAGGGGCGAGGACGCCCAGGCAACAAGCCAGACCCGGAGCGCCTGAAAGAGCTGCCGATCGCGATGTACGCCGTCAAGCACGACCCGAACCCGAAGCTGCAATATCTCGCTGGTGCCATACACGACCCGATGAATCCGCCGCGCGGGACTCAAAAGCAGTACACGACGCCTGCGTCTGGCGGTCCGATGATTGCCAGGGCGTGGGCTGATTCCGGGAAGGTCACGGGCTGGTACGTAGAAACAAAGAAGCCCGCCCCAGGTGGGACGGGTGCCGCAAGAGGGCGTTAAGCCGAGCAATACGGACATGAGGAATTATAACACAAACTTCTGACGAAAGGCAACTGGGCAATGAACACCGAACTGAAGATCGAGAAGACAGTCGCGCCGGGCGAGACCGTGCCGGGCGTGCAGCTCTGCCCGTTCGGCGAGTACCAGGGCTCGCAGCGGCTCCAGGTCTGCGACCGCCAGGCGTTCGAGCAGGTGGTCGCCGACTGGCGCGACGCCGGCGCGAAGGAAATACTCATGGACTTCGAGCACAAGAGCGAGGTCGACAAGATCGACAGCGACACTCGCGCCGCCGCGTGGATCTCGAATCTCGCGATCGACGACGAGCGCGGGCTTGTCGGCGACCTCAAGTTCACCGACGAGGGCGCGGACGCCGTCTCGAACCGCCGCCTGCGGTTCCTCTCGCCCGTGTGGCCGCTCGACGACGAGGGACGTCCGACGCACCTGAAGTCCGTCGCGCTCACCAACACTCCAAACATTCCCGTCGCGCCTGTCCTCAACAAGGCGCAGCCGGGCGACACAAACGTTGAGGACACCAAGGAAAGCGAAAACATGGACAAGATCAAGACTGCCCTGGGCCTCGCGCCGGAAGCGTCGGAGGAGGATGTCCTCAACGCCGTCAACGCGCTGCTCCAGAAGAACAAGGACGCCGAAGCCGCCGCCCTCGAGAAGGAGGCCGACGAGTTCGCGGAGGCGAACAAGGCCAAGCTCGACCCGAAGGTCTGCAAGGCCCAGTACATCGCCAACAAGGAAGCCTGCAAGGCCCTTGTCGCCGCCATTCCGGAGGCGAAGAAGGAGGAGCCGCAGGTCATCCTCAACAAGGGGAAGGATCCCGACAAGAAGCTCGCGAAGGCCGACGCCGTCGCCGAGCTCAACAAGTGCAAGACTCCCCAGGAGAAGATCGCGTTCGCCCAGGCGCACGCGGCCGAGCTTTCCGCCGCGGAATGACCCGCGGAGGCTAAAACAAAACCAACACAACTAAAGAAAGGCAAGAAACATCATGGACGGTAGCTCTATGGTTGTCAATCCCGGTCTTGTGGTCGCCTCCAACAAGGCGATCATCCAGGCCCAGCGCGCGATTCAGCTCGCGTCGCTCTTCACGACGGACTTCTCCTCCGAGCTCAAGGGCGAGAACGAGTCGGTCAGCGTCGACGTGTACAGCGGCAACGCCTCCACGTTCGACCACTCCTCCAACGACTACGAGAACACCGACGGCAAGATCATCCCCGTCAAGGTGTCCCTCACGGACGTCATCAAGGCGACGTTCAAGATCTCGCAGAAGGACCTCAACCAGATCGACAAGTCCTCGAAGTACCGCAACTGCGGCGTCGCGGCCGGTCGCATGATCGGCGACGCGCTCGAGAAGAAGATCTCGGACCTCCTCACCTACACGGACCGCGAGGACTCGATCGGCGCCTTCACGCTCGCCGCGATGGGCGAGAAGATCCTCGAGAAGATCGCCGCGAAGTACAACCCCTCGACCTGCAACATCATCCTCACGCCGAAGTACTACGGCGCGCTCCTGGACGAGGCGAAGGACAAGGGCGTTCTCAACGGCACGAACTTCGCCGACGTCGCCCAGGCGCTCGGCCGCCTCTACGGCGTGAAGGCGATCTTCATGCTCTCGAAGGTGAGCGACCTCTCGGCGTCGAACACGCACAAGTGCGCCGGCTACGTCGTCCCCGAGGACGCGATCGTCATCGCCGCGCGCGGCATCGAGGAGGCCGTCGAGGGCATGTACCAGTCCTTCACGACCGAGACCGACCCCGACAGCGGCCTTCCGGTCACGTCGTTCATCCACGGCGCTCCCGGGAAGAACACGGCGTTCCTCAACTCGGCGTCGCAGATCGGCGTGAAGCTCACGAAGGAGAGCCACACGATCGACGGCGTCTCCACGCCCAACGGCGCGCCTGGCTACCTCCAGCTCGTCATCGCGTGACGAGCTGTGAATAGGGAATAGTGAATAGTGAACAGGTTGGAAGACCGGCCGTTCACTATTCACGAAACTGAAAGGAACGGACATGAAAAAACTATTCACTATAACCTGTTCGCTATTCGCTGCGATGGCGGCGACGGCCGCCATCGACGTCATCACCCTCGGCCACGGCGAGAGCTTCGA
>JAEEGL015892059.1_pt1 | contig 28201 bp, 19 predicted proteins | sample 9134231 | NCBI WGS metagenome assembly JAEEGL01 (sample SAMN16246548, study PRJNA631951) | gut metagenome | biome: gut microbiome; feature: rumen; material: fiber-attached | host: Bos | place: Iran: Karaj | collected 2018-10
AGAGCGCCTTGACGGTGCTTTCGATAGCCTGCTTGGGCAGTACGCAGGGACCTGCGTTGAAATTAAAAGCTTGTTTCATTTTTAATAATTATTAAAGTTTTGTTAATGTTGTTCAAAAGTGCTGCAAAGGTACAACTTAAAAACTGGTAAAACAACTTTAATTTCAAATAAAAAAAGGTTTTGAAAAAAAATCAAAGAAAATATTGCCAGTTCAAAAAAAAGTTGTACTTTTGCACACTCAAAATTAAAAGGAAAGAAAGCGATGAAAAAAGACATTCACCCTAAGAACTATCGTCTGGTTGTTTTCAAAGATATGTCCAACGAACAGACTTTCATGTCACGTTCCACGATCAACACTAAGGACACCATCGTCTGGGAAGACGGAAAGGAATATCCTTTGGTGAAACTTGAAATCTCCAGCACATCACACCCGTTCTACACCGGTAAGATGAAACTCGTTGACAGCGCCGGTCGCGTCGATAAGTTCAATAACAAGTACAAGAAATTCTTCGAAAAGAAGGAAGCCAAGTAATTCCAGTACAAGTACAGGTGTAAAGGATAGTAAGCTCTCGAAGAGTTCGTCTTCGAGGGCTTTTTTTGTCAAAAAGGAAATACGTGGCACTATTCTTGACCAGTATATCGCCACATTATATATATTAGTTATTGCTGACATTATGTCAGCGCATTTCAAACCATGAAGATATTAGACGAAGACTTTCTGATGAGCGATGTGATAGACTCCAACAGCTCGGAGTTCATTCCAGTGCTGACCATCGACGATATTCATGTCTCACACGACGATACCGTGCCAGAGGAACTGCCCATCCTGCCTTTGCGTAACTCAGTACTGTACCCGGGCGTTGTCATCCCCATCACCGTTGGGCGAGACAAGTCAACCCAGCTGGTCAAAGATTATTATAAGAAAAGGAAACTCATTGGCGTGGTGGCTCAAAAAGACTCCAACGTGGAGGATCCCGGCATTGCCGACTTGTATCCTGTGGGCACGGCAGCCCAAATCCTCAAAACTTTCCAGATGCCTGACGGAAACATCACCGTCATCATTCAAGGGAAACGCCGTTTTGAAATGTTAGAGATCCGACAGATGGAGCCTTATTTCATTGCTTCGGTCCGGCCTTTCGAAGCATCTGTTGAAGTCCCACGCGACCGCAAATTCAAAGCCCTTATCCAGTCAGTGAAAGAGCTTGCGGTACAAGTCATTTCGCGCAATCAACGTCTTCCCGAAGAAGCAGGTTTCGCCATCAAGAACATCGACGACCCGGTATTCCTGCTTAACTTCGTGGCCAGCAATGTCGAAGCTGACTTGCCATCAAAACAGCTGCTGCTTGAATGCACCAACATAGTGGATATGGCCAACAACCTACTCGGTATCCTCAGCAATGCCCAGCAGATGATCGAACTGAAACAGCAGATCCAAAGCAAAGTGAGGAATGACCTTGACAAACAGCAACGTGAATTCCTGCTTAACCAACAGCTGCGCACCATTCAGGAAGAACTTGGAGGCGTTCCCAATGAGCACGATATCAAAGAACTGGAAGAAAAGGCCAAAAAGAAAAAATGGTCGAAGGAAGTGCAGGAAGTGTTTGAGCGCGAGCTTAAAAAACTGGAACGCACCAATCCACAAGCCGCTGAATACGGCATTCAGCTCAACTATCTGCAATATCTGGTTGACCTGCCTTGGATGGATTACACCAAAGACAACTTTGACCTGAAACGCGCTCAGAAAGTGCTTGATGCCGATCACTTTGGACTTGACAAAGTGAAGGAACGCATTATAGAGCATCTGGCAGTGCTGAAACTGAAAAACGACATGAAGGCACCGATTCTCTGTCTCGTAGGCCCTCCTGGCGTGGGCAAAACCTCGTTAGGCAAGTCGATTGCCAGAGCTTTGAACCGAAAATATGTCAGAATGTCACTTGGCGGACTTCGCGACGAGTCGGAACTTCGCGGCCACCGCAAAACCTATATCGGCGCCATGCCCGGACGTATCATACAGAATCTGAGGAAGGTAAAGTCGGGTAATCCTGTGTTTGTACTTGATGAGATTGACAAGGTGAGCGGCAACAACATCAACGGTGACCCACAGGCCGCCCTGCTTGAAATTCTTGACCCAGAGCAGAACTCCACTTTCTACGACAACTTTTTAGAGTTGGACTATGACCTCTCCAAGATTCTCTTCATCGCCACAGCCAACACGCTCTCGACCATCCATCCCGCTTTGCTCGACCGTATGGAGATCATCGACTTGAGCGGCTATCTCCGCGAAGAGAAATACGAGATCGCCAAACGCCACTTGATCCCTAAACAACTCAAGGAACATGGCATGGACGCCAAACAAATCGTTTTCCCCAAGGATATCGTGATGCAAATCATTGATGACTACACCCGCGAGGCTGGTGTCCGTAACTTGGAGCGTAAAATCGCTGACGTGATGCGTTCCCGTGCCAAAGACGTTGTGATGGAACAAGCGTTAGAGAAGAAGGTGACACGGGAAGAGCTCCGAAAGGTGCTTGGCGTGCCCATGCACCATGATGAAGACGAGGTGAAGCACACGATGCCCGGTGTGGCTACAGGTCTGGCTTGGACATCGGTAGGAGGTGAGATCCTCTCCATTGAGGTGAGTCTAAGTCGTGGCGGAGGCCGTCTCTCGCTGACTGGCAATCTCGGCGAGGTGATGAAGGAATCAGCCACCATTGCCTACGAGTTTATCAAGGCTCACGCCTCGCTGTTAGAAATCAATCCCGACGTGTTTGACGCTTGGAACGTTCATGTGCATGTGCCGGAAGGCGCCACACCCAAGGACGGCCCTTCAGCGGGTGTCACCATGCTTGCCGCACTCACTTCAGCGTTCACCCAACGTAAAGTGAAAAGCCAGATGGCCATGACGGGCGAGATTACCCTGCGTGGACGTGTGCTTCCTGTGGGGGGCATCAAAGAAAAGATGCTCGCCGCCAAGCGCAATGGCGTTACTGACATTGTGCTCTCCATCGATAACGAACGCGACATCAAGGATATTAAAGAGAATTATATAGAAGGACTCAACTTCCATTATGTCAGCAACATGCTCGAAGTGATTGATCTCGCTTTGGAAAAAGAACAAGACCAGAATGACCTCGATTACAATAAATATTTGCTGAATTTGAGAACCGAAATCGTTGGCTTTAGAAACTGAAAATTTAAAATCAAGAATTGAAATTTGAAAGGATAATATTGTTTTTGGGGGTTATGTGCCTTTTTTCCTGTGGAAGGAAAGAAGACCCTAACGAAGGCTTATCTATCTTCAAATACAATGAGTCGGCGGGCATCTTGACATTGGATCCTATTTATGCCAAAGACTTGCCGCATATCTGGGCTTGTAACCAGCTGTATAGCAGCTTGGTGGCATTTGACGAAGAGATGGATGTGGTGCCTCGTGTGGCACGTTCATGGGACATCAGCGAGGATGGCACCGTCTATACCTTCCATTTGCGGAACGACGTGTTTTTCCATCAAGATGAAGCCATTCCCGAAGGCCGTCGTGTGAAAGCGGAGGATGTTTGTTATTCGTTCAACCGTGTGGTTGACAAGAGCTTGAATTCCCCTGGTGCTTGGATTTTCGCCCCTGTGGCGCATGAAGACGGACATTATGCTTTTCAAGCTCTTGATGACAGCACCTTCCAAATCAAATTGTCGAAGCCATTTCCGCCATTTTTGGGTATCTTGTCGATGACGTATGCCTCCATCGTACCCAAAGAGGCCGTGGAACATTATGGGGATGCGTTCCGAAGCCATCCAGTAGGGACAGGACCTTTCCATTTCCAGTATTGGAACGAGGGTGTGAAGTTGGTGTTCCGCCGGAATCCTGAGTATTTCGAGACGGATTCCGCAGGGGAGAGGCTGCCCTATCTTGACGCGGTCTCTATCAGCTTTCTCATTGACCGTCAGGTGGCTTTTCTTGAATTTATCAAGGGCAAGTTCGACTTCATGTCGGGCATTGACGCAAGGTATAAAGATGAACTGTTGACGTATGACGGCGATTTGCGCCAAAAGTACGAGGACAAGATAGAACTTGTCACTGGTCCTTTTTTGAACACAGAATATATCTGTTTTTATTTCGCCCCTGATGATCCGTTGGGCATCGACCGTGCGCGTGCCTTGCGCCAAGCGGTGAACTTTAGCATCGACAGGGACAAGATGTTGCGTTATTTACGTAACGGTATTGGCTTTCCCGGCACGGGTGGCATGATACCTGAAGGCCTGCCTGGACATCGCGACAGCATCGGCTATGACTTTGACTTGAAGCGTGCCCAACGCTTGGTGAGGGACAATCAATTGGAAGGTTACACACTGCATCTTTCCACTACGGCTGAATATGCCGATATAGGCAAATTCGTGCAATCACAGGTGGAGCAGATAGGGTTGCAGTGCAAGATGGAGGTGATGCCGCCCGCCACCATGCGCAGTATGAGATCGAATGGCAGTTTGTCATTCTTCCGTGCCTCATGGGTCGCTGACTATCCTGATGCCGAGAATTACCTCTCGCTGTTCACCACCTCCAATTTCTCGCCTGTTGGCCCGAATTACTCGCATTATTCAAATCCAAAGTTCGACCGTCTTTATGACAAAGCGATGGCTTGTACTGACGATAACGAGCGAGCCGCTTATTATGCTGAGATGGACAGCTTGATGATGACGGACGCTCCTGTGGTGGTTCTTTTTTACGATGAAGTCTTGCGTTTTGTAAACAAGCGGGTGAAAGGTTTGGGCAGCAATCCCACGAATCTATTGGATTTGCGGATGGTACGGATGGAATAAAAAAACAGGGCGATTGTTGGTCGCCCTGTTTTTTTTCGCTTTTGCGAAACTCTTATCTCACAACAATCTTGGCTGACATCATGCCTGTGCCACATTGCAGGGTGACGATGTACAAGCCATTTGCAAGATGATGCGGCATCTCGATGGAACCTGCTGCGACAGTGCCGCTCATCACAGGTTGGCCAAGGAGGTTGTAAACCAACATCTGGAGGTCAGTGCCGCTGTTATTCTCAATCATGAAAGCGTTGCCACGGTTCCAGATATCAACAAACTCAGCAAGCATTTCTCCCAACTCGGTCATGTCAAGCAGAGAACCCGAAAGGTTGACGATGGCAGTCGCGTCACCACAAGTGATATTGATTTGACCGTTCACTGAGCCCATTTGAGTGCCATTAAGTCTGACATAAACATTGGTGGGGGCGAGGACACCGTTTTCGGCAGCAAGCGTTACGCTGTTGGTGTATGACACTCCGTCCAGAGAAATCTCAAAGCCTTCATTATAAATGTTATTGACGGCAAGAGCCACTTCTGTATTCAAGAGATTGCCACCACTCACTACCAACGTCTTAACGTCAGACGGACCCTCATTGACAAATTGCTGGAATCCTGAAAGCACATTTGGTGTTGCAATGAGATACGGATTGTTGCCCATTGCGACGGTCACCATGATGTCATCAATTTCCCATGCCGCCGCGCCTTTGGATGGGGTGCTGAAGTAACGGAAACCGATGAAGCAGTTGTCGCCGATGATGCCATTCAGGGAGATGGCGCCTGATTCAACCCATTCATAGCCACCTGATGACATGTTGAAGCTCAAAGGTTCCCATGAGGCTGATTCGGGATCACGTCCGTCGTAGTCGTTAGAGACAAAGACTTCAAGATCCGGACCATTGTAGTTTTTTGCGTTCATGAAGGTGAGCATCACAAACTGCCCTGCGTACTGCGTGAGATTCATGGCAGGCGAGATGCACCACTGGATATTATTAACATTATCGTTATAGCCGTTGGCGTTGGCATACTGATTACCATCGTAGTTGCCGATGATCCAAGGCTTGTTGCCTTCCACAGTGACAAAGGTCCAGCCGTTCATGTCGCCTTCCCAATCCTGACTCAAGATGACTTGCACGTCATTCATCATAACATAGTTGGCTGTGGCGATGCCGCTGTTGTCAAGGCCTTCTTTCATGGCGATGGCTTTGATTGTCATGCTGTGGTCAACATGGATGGCATTAGAATAAACTGTTGAGGAAGAGGTGGGATTTGTGCCATTGGTGGTGTAATAGATGGTGGCACCATTGGTGGCGCAGCTGATTTCCACGTCAAATTCCTCATAATACATACCAGAAGCCACGCTGAACACAGGGGTTGAAACAGTCGGAACGACAGTGCCGCCTTGCACGAACAGATCCTGATAGAAGTTGTAGTCAGCATTGTTGAGGTTGCTGGTGGAGTAAGCGCCAAACCTGTTGGAGGCGTTCTTGGCAATGCCACGGTTGGCGGTTTCGGCGTTGGTGATGACGAAGCCTGTGTAGTTGGGAACCATAGCGCTTTCACCGGAGGTCTCGTATGCAATGTTCCATTCAATACTTTCGTTGCCTGAGAAGTTGGTGCTGCTGTTATATCCTAATGCGTCGCCAGCGGCATTGGTAAGGGTGATGACGTTGCCCGATACCGTCACATTCCACAGGAAAGTCTCGGCATTGTCGGCAATACTTGCTGGAAGGGTCTCCACGCCACTGCTGTTATCGGAGGTGAAGAGGATACCTTCGGGTTTGCCTGACACTTCGGCGGTCATGGCATAGTAGCCATTGCCAACCGTGGCGTCGTAACGCGAGGCGATAATGACCTGGTCGCCATCGTGGAGGTCGGTGAGGGAAGCGATTCTTGTCCAGGCGCCACCTTGTCCTTGCTCAGTCACTGTGCCGCTCAAAGAAACGGTGGCTTCATCTCCCGAGGAGGCGTAAATATCGACATAGCTGCTGTGCTGACCCAGCGTTGTCGCGTTCATCCTCACATAAACTGTTGTCGGAGGAAGGTTGGTTACGTTGTCAAGGCTAATTTGCCATGTAAACGTCTCGTTGTCAAGAGAAATCTCGAAATCATTACCATTGACCTGCATGAGAATGTTGCCAACAGAACCACCCGGCGCCGGGACGATGTTGCCTGCTGTCAAAACAAAAGTCTTTGATGTTGACGGACCTTGGTCGATGACGTGTGTGAATCCGCTTAAAGAAGATGGTGTTGCGTTGACGTATGGTTCTGTGGTGGATCCCATGAGCACGATGTCGTCAATCTCCCAGCTTGCGGCCTCAGTCTCGGTGGAGGTGTATTTGAAACCGATATAGCAGTTAGTGCCGTTGAACTCAGCAAGGCTGATAACACCTGATTCCGTCCAAACGTAATTGCCCTCTGATTTAATGAAGGTAAGTTCTGTCCATGTGGCCGCGACGGGGTTGGAGCCATCATAGTTGTTCGAGAAGAAGAGTTGCAGGTCTGGTCCGGTGAACTTCATGGCGTTCATAAAGGTCAAGGAAACATTGCTGCTTGTGTTGAGGTTGAAGGCAGGAGAGATACACCATTGTTCGTTGGCACCATCGTTGTAGCCGTTGGCATTGGCATAATGGTTGCCGCTGTATTGTCCGATAGTCCAAGGCTTGTTGCCTTCCACAGTGACAAAGGTCCAGCCGTTCATGTTGCCTTCCCAGTCCTGGCTGAAGAGGACTTGCACATAATCCATAATGACGTAGTTGGCTGTGGCGATGCCGCTGTTGTCGAAGCCTTCCTTCATGGCGATGGCCTTGAGAGTCATGTCGCTGTCAACATGGATGGGCTCGGAATAGACTGTTGAGGAAGCGGTCGGAGTGCTGCCGTCGGTAGTGTAATAGATAGTAGCGCCCGCTGTGGCACATGTGATTGTCACGTCGAATGCCTCATAATAGGTGCCTGATGCCATGCTGAATACAGGCGTAGATACTGTCGGGGTGGCAGTGCCGCCTTGCACGAAGAGGTCAAGGTAGAAGTTGTAGTCAGCATTATTAAGATTGCTTGTCGCGTAGGCACCGAACTTGTTGGAGGCGTTCTTGGCAATACCACGGTTGGTGGTCTCCGCATTGGTGATCACGAAGCCAGTGTAATTAGGAATCAAGGCACCTTCACCGGATGTCTCGTTAGCAATATTCCATTCAATACTTTCATTACCAGCAAAGTTAGTGCTGCTGTTGTATCCTAATGCGTCGCCAGCGGCATTGGTGAGGGTGATGGCATTGCCTGAGACAGTCACATTCCAAAGGAAGGTTTCAGCGTCACCTGCGATGCTTGCTGGAAGGGTCTCCACACCACCGTTGTTATCGGAGGTGAAGAGGATGCCTTCGGGTTTGCCTGACACTTCGGCTTTCATGGCATAATAGCCGTTGCCAATAGTGGCGTCATAACGCGCGGCGATGATGACCTGATCACCATTGTGAAGGTCGGAGAGGGAAATTATCCTATTCCAGCTTTCACCTTGTTCGACCACATTGCCGCTCAAGGTCACAATGGCTTCGTCATTTGCCGAGGAAGTGATGTTCACAGCCCCGCTGTATTGACCAACTGCCGTACCGTTCATCCTCACATAAACCGTGGTGGGAGCAAGGTTGGTAACATCACTGATGGTGACTTGGTTGCTGAACGATTCGTTATCAAGGGAAATCTCGAATCCATTGCCGCTAACTTGCATGACAATATTGCCTGCTGGTGTGATGTTGCCGGCTGTCAGCACGAAGCTTTGTGATGCCGAAGGGCCTTGACCAATAATATGGGTGAAACCTGACAAAGCGTTTGGTGTCGCCGTGAGATATGAACCAGAGGTGAATCCTACGAGCGTGATGTCGTCAATTTCCCAGCTTGCGGCCTCTGTTTCCGTGGAGGTGTATTTGAAGCCGATGTAGCAGTTGGCACCGCTGAAGTTGGCAAGGCCGATAACACCTGACTCAGTCCATACATAGTTGCCTTCTGATTTAATGAAGGGAAGCTCAGTCCATGTGGCCGCGACAGGGTTCGTGCCATCATAGTCGTTAGAGAAGAAGAGCTGTAGATCAGGACCGGTGAACTTCATGGCATTCATAAAGGTCAGGGACACATCGCTGTATGTGTTCAGGCTGAAAGCAGGGGAGATGCACCATTGCTCATTGGCACCGCCATTGTAGCCGTTGGCATTGGCGTAATGGTTGCCGCTATATTGCGCGATAGTCCAAGGCTTGCTTCCTGTCACGGTGACGAACGTCCATCCGTTCATGTCGCTTTCCCAGTCCTGGCTGAAGATGGTGGCGGCTCCGATGGTGATAGTGTAATCAGCAACGGCGATGCCACTGTCATCATAGCCTTCTTTCATGGCGATGGCCTTGAGGGTCATGGTTTCAGCCACGGTGATGGAGGCAGAGTAAACTGCGCTGTTAGCGGTCGGGGTGCTGCCGTCGGTGGTGTAATGGATGGTGGCTCCATTGGTGCCGCAAGAGATAGTCACTGACTGCGACTCAAAATAAGTGCCTCCGGCAGGGTTGAATGTCGGGGTGGCACAGACAGGAGTGCTGGTGCCAGCGGTGGCAAAGATGTCGAGGAAGAAGTTGTAGGTATCCGATGTCATGTTTGACTTGGCATACGGTCCAAACTTGTAATTGCTGTTGAGAGCGATGGCTCTTGCGGATACATTGGCATTGGTGATGACAAAAGCGCTGTATTCTGGAACCATAGCACCTGTTTCGGAAGTGCTGGATTCAATAATCCAAGCAGTGTTATCGCCGCCAGTGGTGAAGTTAGTGCTTGTGGTGTAACCAAGTACATCACCGGCCTCGTTAGTGAAGGTATAGTTAGACCCCTCAACGGTCACCGTCCATGAGTAGACACTTGCCTCGTCAGCGATGGCGCCAGGAAGTGTTTCGCCGGCAGTGCCGGGAACACTGTTGAACAGCACACCGTCGGGTTTGCCTGAGGTTTGCGCTGTCATGGCATAGTATTCATTGGAGTTGCCGTTGTAGCGGGCCGCAAGGATGACCTGAGCGCCATTCCCAATTTGAGAAAGGTCGGTAATACGTGTATAGTCACTGCCAGCGGGTGCATCGGTGATGGTGTATGTAGCCGTGGCAATCTGGCTGTCTGTCAAACCGTTTTTCATGGCAATGGCCTTAATCGTGGTAGTGACGCTGACAGTGATAGCGGAGGTGTAAACGGTGCTGTTGGCCGTCGGGGTAGTGCCGTTAGTGGTGTAATGGATGGTAGCGCCTTCCGTTTCACAGGATATAGTCACCATTTTTGGCTCATAATAGGTGCCAGCGGCAGGTGAGAAAGTCGGGGTAGCAACGACATCCATCTGAGGATGCGTGTATTCGACATCGTTTGCGCTGTTGATACGAAGCTGAACCGCGTTGAAGCATCCAAGCACACCTGTCACGGTGACTTCGTCGCCTTCGAGCAAGCCATCCACTGCCGGAATTTTATAAATATTCATGGTGCTCTCACCTTGGGTTATGGGTGTGTTCCCGCTGGTGTTAATGGCACCAATAGTGGCGTTCTGGATCTTGACTCTGGTGCTTTGAAGCATGTTGCTCCCGTTGTAATCCTCAAGAATCTCAGCAATGGTTTTCACCGCCAAAGGAAGGGTGTTGCCGTTGGAAAGAATGGAAAACTCCTCGGGATTAGCGCCATTGATACCGCTGAGTTCAACAAGACCGTTGTACTGGGATCTCTTACCGTAGGCCTGAACCATGTCACCCGTGGCTAATTCATTCGGGACGGTATTGCTATTGAGGAAGAGGTCGATGCCCGCGGTTGCGTCCTGAATGTAAACATTTCTTCCGTCGATAAAAGTTACGACACCCTGCACCAAGGCGTACTCGTCATTTGCCAATGCTCTTGCCTCCGCGATAGTGATGGGGGTTACTTGTTCAATGGTGTATGTTGCTGTCGCGATAGAGCTGTTTTCCATTCCTGCTTTCTCTGCCATAGCTTTTACCGTAGTGGTCTCGCTGATGGTAATGGGGGAAGAATACGCTGCGCTTGATGTTGTCGGGTTGGTTCCATCAAGGGTGTAATGGATGGTAGCGCCAGCGGTAGTACATGAAATAGTGACATTTTGCGCTTCGGAATAGACTCCGCTATTGGGAGAGAAAGTGGGTGTGGCCACGGTGGGGAGGCCACTGTCATCCTTGTAAAAATCAGCGCCATAGAACTGAATGAATCGGTTGGAATTGCCACTGACGGTCACATTATACACAATCTTGAAGTATTGGTTCGACCAGTTAACGTTGGCAGGTCTCTCAAAGATCACATCAGCATCCGCCACAAAGTCAGCTGTCAGCGTACTGGTGGGAGCGGTGAAATCGGCATTGGCCGAAACAATGAGTGTCATTGAGTTGACCGTGATATTGTTGGCCGCGCCATGCATCACGATGATTTTGGTGATGTTGTCGCCCATAGGGTCAATGGAATAGAGCGGACGGTCCACACCGTCAAGGTTCTTTCCACCGATACGCCATGGACTTATATCGGTGTTGCCGGTAACCATCCAAGTGATTCCCTCTTGGTTGATTTCGCTTTCAGAGGCATAGTTGTTTGTTCCACCTAGTTGAGTACCATCCAAGGTGTAGGCAATCACTTCGTCTCTTGTTTGTCCCACCACCTGATATGGTTGGGTGACAAAAGCCAGCAGCAGAAGCACTACTGACAAAAAAGTAAATTTGTGTTTCATTTGATTAATTTAATTTGTTGATATTTAATAATTTGTTTTTTACTTTTTGTAATTCTCGCAATCAACAAATATAAGTATAACTTCACTTTATGTAAAGAGGAAGAATATATGATTTATCAACAATTTGAAACGATTTATTAACAATTGGGCGAATAGAGGCCACAAAAAAAGAGACGCCACAATGTGACGTCTCGAAAAAGGATTTAGTCCTAACGTGTTGTCTTAGAACACCACGACTTTTTGGGTCTGGTTGCCAGCCTGGACGAAGTAGATACCAGCTTCGAGGTTGACGTTGAGTTCCTTGACACCCTTGTAGTTCTTCACTAACTGGCCAACAGCGTTGTAGATGTTAACATCTGATTCGTTGCTGAGCTGCATTGTGAAGGAGCCTTGAGCAGGGTTAGGATAGACGTTGAGGGTAGTGTTAGCTTCCACTTTGTTTTCTTCAACTGCGTCACCGAGAGTGTCAACATAGACTTTCACAGCGCGGTAGAAGTTGTTGTCCCAAACATTTTCGTCAGCTTGTACGAAAGTGCCAGTTTCTTGGTCGTTCTGGTAGCAGTACCACAGGTAAGCACCGTTTTCATCGGTGTAGAGGTAAGGGATAACTTGGCCATAGACCATTTCGTCAAATGAGTTCATGAAGTCGGTGATCAAGTGCTTTTCACCTTCCCATGTGGTGCCACCGTCAAGAGACATGTTGCAGAAGATTCTGAGGTAGTGAGTGCCTTCACCTTCTGTGCTGTAATACATTGTCTCGCTGTCGCCGGCGATTTGTGACCAGAAAGCATAGATATTGTCGTTAGCTTTGTCGTAGAACATGGAAGCGAAGCCAGCTTTACCGCAGTTGTATAAGCCGTGGTTGCCCCACAAAGAATTGTCAGGCCAGTAGCCTTCTGTTGCGTCACGAGGCATGACAACGCCGTTGTCATCAACAATCTCAAGTTCACCGATGTATTCCGGCAGAGGTTCGTGGTTGGCATCAGTCCAGTACCATTCTGATCCGTAAATGTCTTGCATCAAATAAGTTGTATCCATGATGAAGGGCTCGCCAACATTGCCGATACCACCGAGGCACATGGCGTTCTTGGGAAGAATCTCGCTCCAGTAGCCGACGCCACCCACAGCGGGATAGTAAGTGCCTGAACCAGGTTCGCCAGTGGTGCCGTTGTATTCGTACACGATGTGGAGATTGTCGTTGCCATCAAAGGCAGCGCCGGTCCAGCGAGGATAGAAGAACCAGTCTTCGTATGTGAGGTTGATGCCAGGATGCTTCCAGAATACTCTCTCGCTCCAGTCATCACCATTATTTTCAGAAATGACGAGTTTGCAGTCGCTCCATGCGTTGTTCAGGATGAAGGAGACGCGGTTCGGCATGGTGGGGTCGTAGGGCATGAAATAGGAGATGTTTGAGCCACCGTCTGAGGCGTTGTTCTCATCAACATTTGGAAGGATTTCGCACTGATGAGTCCAGTCGCCATTTTCATAGCGATAGTAAACGAGGGGGTCAGTGTAAGGTGTGGTTGCTTCATTGTTTGTGCAAAGCACGTGGATGATATCAAGGTTTTCACCTGAGCATTGAACGACAGGCCAGCATGGGTCAGCACCACCGGGTGCGGGAAATACAATACCTGTGCCGAAGTCGCGGTTGCCACTGCGGAAATCTTCAACGATGAAGATTCTTAAGTCGGTGGCAGTGTGAGCGGCAATAACAAGGCCATTCTCTTTGTAACGGGCGATGGAACCAAAACCAGTCTTAATGCCTTCAACGCGGCCTTCAGTGTATTCCCATTCGCCAACGGCGGGATCCCAGATGGCAAGACCAGTACCGCGGTCACCAAAAGCTTGCTCAGTGGCTTGGGTGTAGCACATTACTGCATATCCGTCAGGCCATACTGCTGTGAAGTTTCTTGCACTCATGTTTGACTGCCAGTCGTAAGAGGTGAAGCTTAATTCAGTTTCTTCGGGAGACTCCATCATGTTGCGGTTCGAGGCGGGAATGAAGTCGCGGGTTTCAGCTTCACGACCAGTGACTTTGATCATCTGGGCGGGCTGTGGCTTCACTGATTTCTTGGACATGCTCTTAATTTGAGCAAATCCAGTGACGGCTAATGCCATCATAAGAACTAAGGTAAATACTTTTTTCATGATAAAAAGATTTAATTATTAATTAATGAGTTGAGTTCTGTTTTTGCAGATTAAACATGCAAAGATAGAAAAAAAATCAAAAATCAAGCCATTTTCTGTTATTTTTTTTATTTTTGCATCAATAAATGTCAAATAATGAAAAAAGTATTTAAAAAAACATGGATTGGGGTGCTGACCTTGGCGACACTGATTGTAGGGGCATGCTGCACACACAAAACCTCCAGCGAGCAAAAAATGTCAAAAAAAGAGCTTAGAGCACGAATCGCTGAGCTGAAAGCTATTGTGGAAGAACGCGAGATGTCGTGCGTTTATGGCTCCCCGGAAATCATCGAGAGGTATGGCTACGAGACAGGACAGCTTCGCCATGAGCTTGACTCGTTGCAGTATCTGCTTGACAATTACGGTAAACGAAAATAAGTTCCGCTGCTGGCATGAGGATTTATCTCGTCGGATACATGGGGGCTGGCAAGTCAACGACCTCGAAACGCTTAGCAAACAAGTTGGGGTGGGAGGCTTATGACACAGACCGTCTTTTTGAGGCGCGTTACAAGATCTCCATCAATGATTTCTTCCATAAATACGACGCCGACCTTTTCCGCCGATTAGAAACTCAAATTCTCCATGATACATTAATTTATGAAAACGCAGTGATTGCCACGGGAGGCGGCACGGCCTGTTTCAATAACAACATGGAATGGATGAATCAAAATGGATTCACCATATTCTTGAAAGTCAGCACAGAGTCAGCAATTGTCAGACTGTCACAATCGAAAGTGAAACGCCCAATACTGATTGAAAAAACACCTGAAGAGCTGGCGGAATTCATCACAAAGAATTACGGCGAGCGTCTGCCATATTACGAACAGGCACAACTTACTTTCAAAGGGGAAAACTGCGATATTGAGCAATTGGCTACCTTAATTCCAATAAAGTGACATTCTCCACATGCTGGGTATGAGGGAACATGTCCACTGGCTGCACTGCCATCACTTTATACTCCGATGAAAGCAGTTGTAAATCCCTTGCTTGTGTTGCTGGATTACAGCTGACATACACAATTTTAAGAGCTTTTATTTTAAGTAATTGTTCAACTACCTTCTCGGCCATGCCGGCTCTCGGTGGATCTGTCACGATGAAGTCAGGCTTGCCATTTGCGGCAATGAATTCGTCAGTAAAAATCTTCGCCATGTCACCCGCGAAGAACATACAATTGTCAATGCCATTGATTGCTGCGTTGACTTTGGCATCGGCAATGGCCTCTTCCACGTACTCTATACCCACCACACGCTTCACAAAACGGGAAAAATACTGGGCAATCGTACCTGTGCCGGTATAAAGGTCGTACATCAGCTCGTCGCCTTTGACACCAGCCAAATCAAATGCCGTACGATAGAGTCTTTCAGCTTGATACACATTGGTTTGGAAGAACGAAACAGGGCCTATGCGGAACTTTAAATCGGGGAAGCCGGAACGGGGAGACGCCATCGTTTCCATCAGGTAAGGTTCACCTTTCAAACACTCAAAGGGTAAATCGTTGATGACATCATTCAGCTTGCTGTTGATGATCAACAGGAGGGAGATGATTTGAGGAAAACGCTGTTCCAATGCAGGAATCAACTCATTGCGGATAATGGTGTTTTCTTCACTGATGACCAAAATGACCATGAACTCGCCTTTTGAGTTGCAACGAATCACCAAATTGCGCATCAACCCCTCATGGTGACGCACACTGTAATAAGAGAGTTTTCGATCCATAGTGAACTTCCTGACAAACAGGCGAATATCATTAGATGGATCGGCCTGAAGATGGCATTTCTCAATGTCCACCACACGGTCAAACAAAGAAGGCAAGTGGAAGCCGAGACCCTTGACATCCTCTTCGCCGTAGGTTCCCGATGGAGCACCGTCGGTAAGCCATTTGCGGTTGGAGAAGGCATATTCCAACTTGTTACGGTAGAAATATTGCTTTTCACAACCTAAAATCGGGCGGATTTCAGGGTATTCTATTTTGCCGATACGGTCGAAGTTGTCTTTTACCTGCTTCTGTTTATAATAGATTTGCCACTGATAATCAAGCTGTTGCCACTTGCATCCGCCACATAAGCCGAAATGCTGGCATACAGGCTCCACACGCTTTTCGGACTGCTTTTTGAAGTTGAGGATGCGGCCTTCAAAATAGTTTTTCTTTTTCTTAAAGACCTCAATGTCAACCACATCACCGGGCACTCCAAAGGGGATGAAGATAACACGGCCTTCAGGTTTGGCCACTGACATGCCTTCGCTGCCAGCGTCAACGATGAGGACATCGTTCAGGTATTCAGGTTCTTTTTTCTTTTTCATTTTAACAAGTTGTATGCTTTACCAATATGTTCTGTGATATCCGATGCGATCAATGCCTCCGGGCCAACTTCCTTGGCAGCCAAATCCCCGGCCAGTCCATGCAGATAGACACCAAGTACGGCGGCTTCTTCAGGGCTGTAACGCTGCGCCAACAATGATAAAATCACACCAGTCAGCACATCGCCACTGCCAGCAGTGGCCATGCCGGGATTGCCTGTGCTGTTGAAAAATATGGTTCCGTTAGGCATCGCCGTGGCAGTGTTGGCACCTTTCAACACGATGATAATGTTATATTTAACGGCCATCTTGCGAAGCAGTTCCAATCTCTCGAAAGAGTCAGAGGTCTTGCTGAAGAGCCTTTCAAACTCCTTGGGATGGGGAGTGAGGATGGTCTTGGGCGGCAAGAACGATAGCCAGGTCTTGTTTTCAGCCAGGATGTTAAGCGCGTCCGCATCCATCACCAACGGCACAAGCGTGTCTTGTATCAGATGTCGCACCATTCGCTGTGCATCGTCATCCTTGCCCAGTCCAGGGCCGACTCCGATGGCGTTGAAAGCTTCCAGTTGGTCATCAACATGAATCATCGCCTCTGGCAGCGAGGCTTGAAGAGGTGTCCAAGCTGACCGCGGTAGTTTTACTGAAAGCAAGCCCACGCCGGTTCTCAAACATGACTTTGCGCCAAGGATAGCCGCTCCAGTCTTGCCTTCTGAACCAGCCACCAATAAAGCGTGACCGTAAGTCCCTTTGTGCGAATACTTTGTTCGATGATGGATAATCGGTTTAATTATCTCTTTATTAACCAAAAAGTTATTTGTATCTACCTCAAGTAAAAATTGAGGATGTAAATGGATGTCTAAAACCTCTAATTGTCCGACGTAAGGATCGTTTTCAGGCATCATAAAAGCCAGTTTCGGCATCTGGAAGGTGAGGGTGTAGTCGGGCTTGAAGATTGCAGCGGCTGGACTGGGACTGTCGGCGAAGAGGCCAGAGGCAATATCAATGGCAATGCGGATGGCCTTTTGCTGGTTCAAGTGGTTGATTAGTTCCGCCGTCAGACCTTCGATAGTTCGGTTCAAACCCGAGCCAAACAAAGCGTCGATGATAATATCACCTTTTGAAAAAACCGGCCAGTCCTTTTCTGAACGGATGTCGCGAACCATAACCTGGGTTTCCTGCTGAAGACGGAGGTAATTCACTTCACAGTCGTGGCTCATCTTTTCAGAATAACGCACCATAAACACTTGAGGGACAAAACCTTCGTTGAATAGCAGCCGGGCTACGACCAGTCCGTCACCGCCGTTGTTGCCCATGCCGCAAAAAATCTTGATTTTGCACTCCTTATTTATATGGGTTATCAACCATTGAAACACTTGAGCCGCGGCGCGCTCCATCAGATCAACGGAAGGGATAGGCTCGTTTTGAATGGTATATTGATCCGCTTGGCGAATCTTTTCAGTGCTAAGGATTTTCATCAGCGTTATTTTTTGCAAAGATAAAAAACCCTATCTTTGCCGCGACAAAAATAATTGAAATGAAACGACTATTTATCACCGCTTTTTTGTTTTTATTTGCTTTCGGCGCAAATGCACAAGTCAGGTCGTATATGGAATACGATTACAACCGCACAGAGCGTCATGTTGGCAATTTTGTTGTGGCATCTGATTTCCAATTGGCAAACAATTTTCATCTTGACCTTGGTTTTCAGGCAAGTACATTAAAACGTTGTGCCTTGAATTTGGCTTATCAGTTTGATCTTTTGCAAGCTGATAAAGGCACGTTTTATCTTGAAAACCGCTATTTATATAGGCTTTATCCTTCGTATAAATTACAAGAATTCAACGCTTTGCTTGATTTAGGCTGGAAAAACACCCACTGGAACTTCCAATTCGGTCTCTGCAACCGTTACATTGCCGAAATCCCGTTGCGTAAAAACGGGGGAGAAGGTACTGTTTTCGAACCGATGAACGTGGTGTTCAACATTGAAGGCAACCTCTTTGCCCAAGACCATCCTTGGAACATTGGCGCCGGCATCTCCAACTACCGCGAATTCATCATAGAACGGGTAACACTGTTTTATTACACGATTCATGGCTATTATGACTTGAATGACCAGTGGCGGTTGATTGGCGAGGCTGGACTGCATCCCGCCGGTGTGCTTAACTTATCCGCCCAGTATAACGGCTATTTTATCAATTTTGGTTTCACCTATAATCATTGAATATTATGAAAAAAATCACATATCTTTTTTGGGTTCTTGGATTAATGGCTGCAACTTCCTGCAATCGTCTCGATATCATGGGCATGGTGGTTAACCGCAGCGACACTGAGGCGCGTGTGGCCGATTGGCTCGACTATGACGCTCAAAACGGGATGCCCGTCATCAACAATGTCCCCGATAACTACACCTTTTATTCCTGCTCTGATATTCATATCAATAGTGACAATTCCCGTTTTGCCAAATACATCACTATCGAGCGCAACGATCCTGAAGCTGCTTTTTCTATCGTTGCTGGCGACCTCGCTAATGAGAAAGGGGATAACCCCTATACTCTTGCTGATTCGGCGATGGCATTCAATCCTTTGATTCACAATGAAAACGACCCGTGTTTCCCGATCATCGGCAACCACGACGTTTATTACGATTGCGCTGAATATTTCAAAAAGCATTATCACACATCCACTTACACCGTCACGGTGAACACTGTTTCTGGGGCGAAAGACCTTTTCATCTTTTTGGACTCAGGCAACGGCACCCATGGCAAACGTCAACTTGATTGGCTTGAAACACAACTCAGCCATCGCAACGAATACCGCTATTGCTTTGTGATCAGCCACAACTGGCTTTTCCGTACTACTTATAATTACACCACCACACCGGCGGCCAACCTTCCTGAGGATGAACAATATGCCTTTATGGACATGATGAGCCACAATGGAGTTGACATGGTGATCATGGGACATTTCCATTACCGCGACACCAAGACTTTCGGTGGAGTAAAATATGTGATGACCGACAACCTGAACGATGGAAAGGATGAGCCATCCTGCCTTGTGGTTCGTTGTGCCGACAAGATCACCTACGAGTACAGGTTTTTGAACGATGAATGACCGGGTAAAACTCACGTATGACAACACGCATATCAATGATTCCTATTTGATTAGGAGCAAGGAAGATATGCGGAAGTTTTTAATGGCCATACGTGAGCAATGCAACCCTGACATGGCGGTGGCGGTTCGCGACATGAAATCGCTGATTTGCGAATGGCGCAGCCACAATCTCTTTTACTATCTGCGTGTATTCCGCAGCCGCACCAAAGACGTTGACCTTGAACGCTGTCAATCCTGGTGGCGCGAGCTGTTTTGCCGTGTAGTCAGTTTCTTCTATTTCTGGGACCGGTAATATTCGTTGACCAGACTTCGGTAGCCTAACCGTTTCAATGTATCATAACCAACACGGTAATTGGCTTTACAATGTCTTCCAGTACTCAAGTAACGGATGTTCTGTTGCAGGTAATGGTCGATTTCTGTCAACCCGTCGGTTTGTGTGAGGATGGGGAAAAACCAGCGTGACCAAGTAAGTGTCTCTGGATCATCGCCCTCGAAGAATTTGCGGTTGAAATAGCGGATCAGGGTTTGCATGACGGGTTCAGCCGAAACGTCTTTGCGCTTCCGCCAGCGCATTAACGAGCGGGCTTGTCGGCTGATCTTGCCCTTCATCTTCTGTTTGGTCGATTCAGCGATGTCAATATGCCTTCCATGACATTTGAAGCCAAGAAACTCGAATGGTTCATCGGGGTTGAACACCCGTTCCTTGTCTGGATTCACTTCCAGCTGATGCTCTTTAATTAACTGAAGCAGTGTCGTTTTGTGTTTTTCCAGGGATGTTTGGTCGGGGGCAAACAGAATGATGTCATCGGAATAACGGGCATAGATGATGTTCTTTTTTGCGAAATGATGATCCACGTCGCTCAAATAGACGTTGGCGAGAAAAGGCGCGGTGGGAATGCCGGCCATGATACCGTGTTTTTCTTCTATAACCTTACCATTATGGATAGCGTGGTCATCAGTGAGCATTTGCTTGAAGAAGCGGAAGAGCAAGGGGTCATCTGTCAGAAAATCAGCTAATTTTGTGAGTAGCAGTTCGGTGTTGATGGAGTTGAAATAGTCATGGATATCGAGTTTGTAAGCCCACATCTCCCGTCCGTGGATGGCGTTGTTGATTTGCCGGATGGCATCGTGTGGACGCAAGCCACGGCGGAAGGCATAGCAGTTGGAGGCGAAGCGGTTATCATAACGGTAAAGCAGGAACGAGATAAGGCTCAGTATCTGCATTTCATCAGGGCTATAGGTATAGACCACCCGTTTCTTGCCCGTACCCATTTTGTTAATAGTTTTCTTTTGAGGAAAGCTTAGGCTTCCACCATTTATCAGTTGAGAAGCCAATGGGATGTATTGTTCTTGGGCGACGAAAGTGTCAGCTTTGTCGAACTCACGCCATGTAAAGCGGCCTTTTTGCAGCCGGTAAGCCAGAAACTCCTCCCAGGTCTGCTGGTCGGCGAGTTGTGTGATGATGCTTTCCATGACGATAAAAAGGGAAAGGGGAGAGATTTTGAATCCGCAAAATTGCGGATCACAAGATGGTACATGATCCGACTGCCTGCAAAGTCTTTATGGGATCATGCTGCATCCGCCGCAGGCGCGGCTGAGCCGCATCCCCCTTTCCTTAATTCTAAATTCTTAATTCAAAAATTTCCTAATCCTCCCAATGACGTACTCCCGCTCATTTGGCATTTGGGTATAGAAATTGATGTAGGGAATGTTCATTTTCTTGGCATAAACTCTGGCTATCAAGTACTTCACGTTGCTGTCGTGGCTGTGGCCGTTACCTAACATCACCACGCCTTTTGCTATGCCGCCTTGGTACAGCACAAAAGTATAAGGCTTGCCCCATTCAGCTTTATAAGCCTGACGCGGCCTTGATTTGTAGAGTTGGAACTCGTCTTCAACATTGCCGGCCATTTCCTGCACGGCAACATTTTCACGGATGCTGTACTGTCCGAATTCCGAAGTTAGAATATCCCTGAAATAGGCATCCCATTCTGCATTGGTTCTTTCTCTTTGAGGAGCTGCCGTTGGTTGCGGTTGGGATGATTGGCTCGTCTGACTCTGAGCAGGACGCTGTTGAACAGCGTTTTCGGCTTTTTTGATTTCAGCCTTGACTTCACGCTCAACGGTGCCAACAACTTTTTTAAGAAACGATTTTAAATCCATAGCTTATAATTTGTTGTTATACATTTCTTTATCATTCCACAGTAACCGATTTCGCCAGATTTCTCGGCTGATCGACGTTGCAACCGCGCATCACAGCAATATGATAGGCAAGAATCTGCAACGGCACAGTCGCCAACAGCGGGGAGTAAAGGCATTCCGTCTCAGGTATCTCGATGACGTGGTCCGCCATTTTCCGAACCAGCAAATCTTTCTCACTGATGACGGCAATGATGATGCCATCGCGGGCTTTCACCTCTTGGATGTTGCTGACCACCTTCTCGTATGTGCTGTGGTTAGTGGCGATAAACACCACGGGCATATTCTTGTCAATCAAGGCAATAGGACCATGTTTCATCTCCGCTGCCGGATAGCCCTCGGCGTGAATATAAGAGATCTCTTTGAGTTTCAGAGCGCCTTCGAGAGCCACGGGGTAATTCTGGAGACGTCCAAGATAAAGCATGTTGCGAACGTCCTTGTACATTGCGGCGATATCCTTCACATGGCCACTATGGTCGAGTGTCCACTGTATCTTCTCCGGAATACGGTCAAGCTCGTCAATGAAGACCTTACGTTCCTCATCTTTCATCGAGCCTTTCAATTCTGCCAAACGCAAGGCAAGCATGGCCATCACGGTGACTTGCGAAGTAAATGCTTTGGTGGAGGCGACACCAATTTCAGGTCCAGCGTGGGTGTAAATACCTGCATCAGTGGCTCTTGAGATGGATGAGCCGATGACGTTGCAGATGCCTAACACGATAGCGCCTTTCTCTTTGGCCAAATTGATGGCCGCCAAGGTGTCAGCGGTCTCACCAGACTGTGAAACAGCGATCACCACATCATGCGGTGTGATGACGGGGTCACGGTAACGGAACTCCGAAGCGTATTCCACTTTGACACGTATCTTGGCCAGTTTTTCGATGAGGTAACTTCCCACCAAACTGGCGTGCCACGAGGTGCCACAAGCCACAAAAACGATATTGTCGGCATAAAGCAGATGTTTCTCGTATTTCTGGATGCCGCCGAGGCGAACGGTGTTGGCTTCAGGATGCAGACGACCGCGCATGGTGTCGCGCACAATGGCTGGCTGCTCATAGATCTCCTTCATCATAAAATGGTCGAAGCCGGCCTTCTCGATGCTGTCGAGATTCATCTTCAACTCCTGCACGTATGGGATGGCTTCCACATCTTGGATGGTCTTGATATGCAGCTCTTCGCCCAACTTAATGCGCACCACCTGCTCATCTTCGATATAGACCACCTTTTGGGTGCGGCCCACGATAGGAGTGGCATCGGAAGCAATAAAATATTCGTTGTCGCCAATGCCGATGACCATGGGACTGCCTTTTCGGGCGGCTATCAACTCATCAGGATGGCCTTTCTCCACGATGGCAATGGCGTAGGCGCCAATCACATGGTTCAACGCGATGCGGACAGCCTCGAACAGATCGACATTTTCGCTTTGCTGCACGTCCTCAATAAGGTTGGTGAGCACTTCCGTATCGGTTGATGACTTAAACTGGAAGCCGCGTTTCTCCAACTCCTTGCGCAAACTCAGATAATTTTCAATGATGCCATTATGTATCAAGGCGATATGGCCTGATTGCGACAAGTGTGGATGGGCGTTCACCTCGTTGGGTTCGCCGTGGGTGGCCCAACGGGTATGGGCGATGCCGATATGTCCGCTAATGTCCTGACCGGCGGCTTTTGCCTCCAAGTCGGAGACCTTGCCTTTGGCCTTATACACGTTCAACTTATCCGCTTCGTTCAACAGAGCCACACCGGCACTGTCATATCCACGATATTCCAAGCGTTTCAATCCCTCGATAAGAATGGGATAGGCATCTTGCTGGCCTACGTAAGCTACTATTCCACACATATTTGTATGCTTTTAAAAAAATACAAAGGTACATTTTTTTGAAAAAAGTCAAGAAAAACGATGCTTTTTTTTTATTTTTGTCCATATGAAAAAACGCATTTAGGGTTTGGTCATCCAAGGAGATGTCGGAAGCCATAGATATTCCAGTCAGTGGTCTCAACGCTGGGATTTACCTTGTAAAATGCCATTTCGGAATACAATCCATAGTCCGGAATGTCATCATCAATTAAAGAGGAAAACCTTAAGCATAAAGGATGGCCGCCACGCTACATATCAAAAGGAATGCGCTGATAGCCAATATTTTCCATCCTGAATGCGCGAAGAAGTAAGCCGAAGCGGCTTTTAAATCCTGTTTTCTCGCTTGTTTTCTGCGCCGTACCTCTTGTCCATCGGACTTCACTTCGTAATACATCGGAAATATATAGGTGTATGACTTGGCTGCGCCACTGAGGGCTACGATAATGAAAAACACAGGGACGATGAACCACAAAAGGCCGTATGCAATGTTGATGTCAAAGATGCCTTTGGCCTGAAACAGCCTGATAAACATGGCGATGAACACAGGCAGGAAGGTGAGTATGAAGAATCCTATGATGATCTTCGCCAAGCGTGCCGGAGTCATGAATTTGAGCTTGATATGCTCATTGCCATTGCCGAAATCCTCAAAAAACTCGGTCTTGGCATCGGGTTGCCGCTCGATGCCGTCATCGTTGGAAGTGTAAACCATCATCTCGAACACATCTTGATGGCGGCTGTAGGCCACAACGAAGTTGATGATTCCGAAGACCAAGCCAAAGAGGAAGGCGCCAAGAAACCAGCTCACTTCATCAGAATGTGCACCAAGGATTCCTCCTCCAATGGCGACTGCGATGGTGGCCACGGTGGGAAGCACCCACCAATTCTTGGTTTTGTTCTCTTTTTTGCCAAGAGTGACCGCCACTTTGCCAGTCTGTCCGTTCACCGCAGCCAAGGCTCCATCAGGGCATTTTATGAGATAGACGGGCATGAGAGCACCAACACTCTCATGCCTGTCTTTTTCCAACCTAACATCGATCTCTTTGTTGTTGAATTCTTTCGAAAGGCTATGGTAGATCTCGTTTTGCGTCTCTTGACGAAGCCGTTCCTCCATCTCTTTCGGCTCGACGTTCTGTATTTTGGCTTTCTGGCCAGTGAGGAATTTGAAGTCGAAGACACGGGCCGACTCCATATCATACGGCTCCATGCCATCAAGGAGGAGGTTGTTCAAATCGTTGGAGGCGTTTACCATAGTGGAATTGATATACGACTTGAATTGATAAGACTTTTCCGCAGAAGCGCTTTTGACACCCATCGAACCCGAGAAATCACCCCGAAGGATGTGATAGGGAAGGTAACAAGCCGTGAACTTGTCCATGTTGTCACCAATCACTTTGGAGGCAGGGTTTTTAGGATTGTTGTTGATCCATTGGTTAAGCCGATTCTTGGCCTCTTCAAACGAGATTTTGAATGGAAGAATGACCTCCGGCAGGTCGGCCCCTTCAAAGTTGGCCGATACTACCGTACTCTGGCAGAACGGGCATTGTTGGTCGGCATCTTCGGTGAACGTCATGGTGCGGGCGCCACAGCTTGGGCACACGAAAGCCTTGGCCCGTGATGCGCTTTGCAAAACCTTCGTATGCTGCAACTGTTTCCAATTAGCAAACTCAACGCTTTGTGTTACAGGCTCTTTCGTGGTGCCGCAAAAGGGACACTCGAACAGCTCTTTCACAATGTTGTAACGCAGTTGTGCTCCGCAATTGGGACACTGAACCACCAATGGGTTTTTCGCTTCTTGCTCTTCAACCATATTGGGTGTTATTGCTGAGGATAAGTCAATCCCATGTTGTAAAGGATGAACGAATAGATGTCAGCCTGTTCTTCAAGCACTTTGGCGATGGGCTTGCCGCCACCGTGACCGGCTTTGCTGTCGATACGGATGATCTTCGGCTCTGAGCCCGTTTGTGCGGCTTGCAGGGTGGCGGCATACTTGAAGCTGTGTGCCGGCACCACACGGTCATCGTGGTCGGCAGTCGTCACCATGATGGCCGGATAATGCACGTTCTCGCCACTTTGGATGGTGTGCAGCGGCGAATAGGCATACAAGGCCTTGAACATCGCCTCGTCGTCCTCGCTGGTACCATAGTCACTGGCCCAGTTCCAACCGATGGTAAAGAGGTGGTAGCGAAGCATGTCCATCACACCGACTTGAGGGACAGCCACCTTGAACAAGTCGGGACGTTGGTTGACCACAGCGCCCACGAGCAAACCACCATTGGATCCGCCATTCAGGGCAAGATAGTCTGCTGAAGTATAGTTGTTGGCAATCAGATATTCGGCACAAGCAATGCAGTCGTCAAACACGTTCTGCTTCTGTAGTTTGGTGCCCGCCAGATGCCATTCCTCACCATACTCATTGCCACCGCGAAGATTCATTTGGGCATAGATTCCGCCATTCTCAAGGAAAGGCAGACGCGACACGCCAAAACCAGGATTCAGAGTGATGTTGAATCCACCGTAGCCATAGAGCAGGGTGGGGTTCTTGCCATCCTTCACGAGGTCTTTCCTATAAGTCAAGAACATGGGCACTTTGGTGCCATCCTTCGAGGTGACAAACACCTGTTCGGTGGTATAATCCTCTGAGTTGAAGTCAACTGCGGGAGCACGGAACACCGTGGACTGGTTGCTTTCGATGTCGTATTTGAAGATGGTGGTAGGATAGACGAACGAGGTGAAGCCGTAATAGACCTCTGGCTCGTCGTAACGGCAGCTGAAGCCGACCTCGCCGAAGGTAGGCAAAGCGTTTTCGTGGAGCATGGTGCCATCCATATTATAGACGTAGGCGTGGTTGGCGGCATCCTTGTCGTAAGTGACGATCATTTTGCCGTTAGCCAACTGAGCGGATACCATCACATTGTCCGACTCAGGGATGAGGTCTTTCCAATTCTCCATCTGCGGTGTCTTGGCCGAAACGCAGACCACACGACCCTTGGGGGCGTTGTAATTCGTGAAGAGGTAAATCACATCGTCGATGACATCGATAGGCATATACTGGTAGTCCATGTTGTCGGCAATCTGCACAAACTTGCCTTTGGGGTCTTGCATATCCCTGATCCACAGGGTGCTTCCTGCGCCTTGGCCGCTCTCGAAGAGGAACATATAGTGTTCATCCTCGGTGAGGTCCACCTGATGGAAGTAGCGCGGTTGTTCAGGATTGCTGTAAAACAGCTGGTCTTCTTCCTGTTTGGTGCCCAGTTTATGATAATAGATCTTGTGGTTCTCGTTCACGTTGCTGAACTCCTTGCCTTCGACGGGGCGGTCGTAGGCGGCATAGAAGAATCCGTCCTTGTACCATGAGGCGCCGGTGAACTTGGCCCATTCGATATGGTCGGGGAGGAGTTCGCGTGTGGCGATATCCATCACATAGATCTCCACCCAGTCGGAGCCGCTGCGCTGAATCAGATAAGCATAGTATTTGCCGTCATTAGATTGTGAGCCACCGCCGAAAGCCACGGTGCCGTCGTCGGAGAGCTTGTTAGGGTCTAAAAGCACTTCCGGCTCTTTGTCGGGATACTGGAGATAAAGGACACTTTGGTTCTGAAGGCCGTCATTCTTGCTATAGATGTAGCGGCCAAAACGTTTGTGGGGCGCGCTGTAACGCTCGTAGTTCATCAATGCGGTGAGACGGTCCTTGATGGCGCTGCGGAAGGGGATGTGGCTGAGGTAGTCATCGGTCACCTTGCGTTCTTCCTGGACCCAGGCGTTGGTTTCCGCCGAGGTGTCGTTCTCAAGCCAACGGTACGGGTCGGCCACTTTCGTGCCGAAATAGTCGTCAACAACAGTTTCATCCCTGAAGGCTTCAGGGTACGATGCCACCTGGTAACGTGGCTGCGGCTGTGGTTTCTCTGTGCAAGCCGCCAAAGCGATTACGCTTCCCATGATCAAAAGTGTTTTTTTCATTATTATGTGATTTGAAGATTCGTTAAGCGAGTGGCAAAAATACGTATTTTCTTCGATGAAAATGTTGCGGAATCAAAAAATTGTTGTATTTTTGCAGCAGTTGGTCGCGGACACGGAATGAAAAATGAAATGATTATCAAGACGTAAAGGGACGGCCATTAGGATGTACCCCCCGCGATAACAAAGACTAACCCCTCGTTTTGAGGGGTTTTTTTGTTGATCGTTTATATAAAGTTTGAAAAGCTAAGCTTTTCTTACCAACTCGAATCTCTTCAACGTAATAAAAGGTGAACTCTATCTGTTTCTCGTAAACCAACACTGTTGACTCTCGTTGTCTGGTTTTTGAGGTTGAAATAGTTATGTTGTCTCGATTTTTAATAATGTAGGGGATAAGCAAGTAATCTTCCAATGTGAGCGGTGTCCGATCGTTGCTTTTTGTACCGTGTCGTTTTTCGGCGTGTTGCACTCCTGAGATCTCAATCACATGTTTGTAGCCAGTTAGGTCGATGCCATGCTTGGCGGCTAGCTCCATCAATTCCTCGTCAATATTCTCGTCCACTATACAGAACTTGTAATCGCAAGTGGTACCAATTAGGTCCATTAGTTCCGAAAATGAGATCTTGGTTTGTTTGTCTTTGTTGAAGGGTTTATTCTTATTCATAGTTTAAGTTCTAAGGAGTCTGCTGCAAAGATACCGAAAAATCAATAATTATGTATTAATATTAAAACTAATATTGATTAATATATAATACACATAAAGAATTATCTGAAAATCTGTTGAATATTTGGGTGAATATCCGTATCTTTGAAGGCTAAAAAGCATAGAGATACAAATGAACTTTAAAAGCGTTCCCTCCGATGACGATTACCAATTGTCGGAAGAAGACATAAAGCTGCGGTATATCACGCCAGCTCTTCAAAATAGCGGTTGGTCGGTGACGGATATTACAATGGAAACCAAAGTGAAGTTCACCGATGGCAAGGTGAACATCAAAGGAAATTTTGTTGTCCGTGAAAAGGCGAAGTATGCCGATTATATGTTGTATTACAATCGGGCA
>JAEEGL016462421.1_pt1 | contig 28201 bp, 28 predicted proteins | sample 9134231 | NCBI WGS metagenome assembly JAEEGL01 (sample SAMN16246548, study PRJNA631951) | gut metagenome | biome: gut microbiome; feature: rumen; material: fiber-attached | host: Bos | place: Iran: Karaj | collected 2018-10
ATGTTTACGTATGTGAATTTGATGGTAGTTTAGAAGAGTTTGATTATGATGAAAAAGAAAATGCTGGTTTAGTGAAGATTAATGCTAAAGAAGCTTTAGAATTATTAAGCAATGAAAAGGGTAGTATAAAAGGAGTTAAGATTATTAAGGAGGATGGTATTATAAAGATTATTTATTCTGATATATATTTTGAAGATTTTTTGATTAATAATGGTGAAACCGGTGTTCAAAAATATGGGCATATTCTTAATAAGGTTATTGATTTAACTGCTAATAATTGATATATTTTGTTTGATTTGTTTATTTCTGAATATTGTGATATTATTAGCTAGGCGAGGAGCTGATTTTTTATGGATGATAATCAATGTAAAGCAATTTTAGACGGTATTAACGAGATAATAGGACATACTTTTTCTACAACAAAGAAATCTGCGAGTGAGTTGGAGAAGATAGGGACTCAAACATTGGGTATGCAAGGTACTAATGTGGCTTATTATTCTACGCTTTCTTTGCTTTGCTTTTTAATGCCTTCTTCTATGTTATCTAGTGAAATGCTTTCATCTATTACTAATGCCGTACCTGCACCTTTTGCTGCAGCCACGATTGTGGCTTCTTCTGTTGGGCTAGGGTTATTGTGTAATCATTTTATTGTTAATAAAAAGGGCAGTGCTAGAAGAAAACAAACAGATATTAGAGAGGCGGAAATTAGGAATAGAATTATTATTGCGAAGAATGAAATTATTAGAAATGCTTGCTTTAGTGCGGAGGCTATTTTAAAAGCTTCTCAAGAAGCTGAATACGAACAGGGAATTCAAGTTAAAACTATAGCAAGTAGTACTGGGTCGTATGAGGAAACGCTTTCGCATTATAAAGAAACTGAATATTGGTTGCGAAGAATAATTGCTGATTTTGATATCCTAGCGACTAAAAAGGTATTGCTTAATGAGTTTTCATCGGTATTAGAAGCTTCTGATTCACCAATCGTTCTTGCTGAAGGCTTTACTTCTGTTGGCTTTTTGACTGGAGCATATCTTTCGTTGTTATATTATTCTTGCGTTTATTATATTTGTTCTGGCCATATTGATTTTTCTTCTGCGAATTTGTCCGTTTTATCTGCGTTAACTGTGGGTACTGCAGGCGGAGGATTTTTAGAATTTTTAAAATATAAAAATAATTATGATATTTTTACTAAATTTAATTTATCACTGGGGGATAGTTCTTTTCCGGAGCATGTTGATAGTGCTTGCTTAGCTTTGGAGAAAGAGCAGTTGAGTAAAGATATTGACGGTAGGTCGTATCAGTTTGCTCAAACTATCATTGCTTATTTTGATTTAAAGAGGCAGCTTGAATTATTTGCGGAATGCGATAAGAAGCCGACTGACGATGATTCTGTTATTCTTTCGCTTCTTTTGAAAAACGATGAAAGTTAATTATAATTCTTTGTTTTGAATGGTTTGTTCTATTTTTAGATCTATTCTGTTTTTTAGTTATACTATTTATTAGTTCTTATGGTGTTTGGTCTTGCAATTTTTTATAGGAGTTTGTTATGAAGTTATTGGTTGGTACAAAGAACCCGGGGAAGTTGGAAGGGGTTAAAGATGCTATTTTAGTTTATTATTCTGATGTGGTGGTTGACGGCTGCGATGTTGAGTCAGGCGTTAGTGATCAGCCCGTTAATGACGAAACATTAGTTGGGGCTAGAAATAGAGCGAAGGAAGCTTTAAGTTATTCCCTTCGGAATGGTTTACAATATGATTTATTTGTTGGTATAGAAGAGGGAATAATTGAGTTATATGGAAAGTGGTTTAATGCTAATATTGCCGTTGTTTTGGATCCTAATGGTAATGAATATATTGGGATAGGTCCTTTGCTTCCTATTCCGAATTGTTATTTAGATGATATTAAAGCGAATGGTTTGGGGCATGTTATGAATAAAATGTTTGATAAACAAAGTCTTAACATTGGATTAGGCGGTATATATAATTTAACTAATAATTCTGTTAGTCGTATTCATGTTACTAAAGAATCGGTAATTATGGCTTTAACTAGTTTTTCTAATATTAGTTGGTCTGATAATAGAAAGAATTAATGATTTCGTTAATTCTTTTTTCTATTTATTCCGGTTTATTTATGCTATAATAGTTATTGATAATAAAGAGGTGTTGCTATGTTTGGTAAGATAAAGTTTATTGCGGAGAATACTGCTCATGTTGAGACTGCTGCCACTGCAGAACAGATGGGAGATTTGATGAATGTTCATGTTGTGTTTGAGGCGCCTGATCAACAGATTTTGGGAGAGGTAGAAGAAGTTAATGATGGTATCATTAAGATTAGATTTCTTGGTGAGTTCCATGATGGGAAATATGTTTCGGGTGTTATTAGAAAACCTGTTTTGTCTAGTACAATTAGAACTATAAATGATCAAGAATTAAGAGCTATTGTTGGGATATATGATGAAACTACATTTAAGGTTGGTACTAGTTCTATTTATAAAGGTTATGAAGTGTGTGCTGATATAAACAATTTGTTTGCTAACCATATGGCTGTTTTTGGTAATACTGGTTCTGGTAAGTCTTGTGGTGTGGCTAGAATAGTTCAAAATATTTTCGCTAATCCTAAACTTATTTCTTATAATGCTAATATATTCATTTTTGATGCTTATGGTGAATATAAAACTGCTTTTGCTAATTTAAATCAATATAATCCTAATTATTCTTATAAGTTTATTACTACTAATTTACAGGATGAAACTGATTATGAATTACATATACCATTTCATTTATGTAGTTTAGATGATTTAACGATTATGTTACAAGCTGATAAACATAGTCAAATACCTATTTTAGAGAGAGCATTAAAGCTTACAAGAATATTTAGTAAAAATGATCAACAGGCAGAGGAATATAAGAATCATTTAATTGCGAAGGCTTTAATGGCGATATTATATAGTAATCAGATTACGGCCAATAAGAAGAATCAAATATTTAAAGTTTTAGAGGTTTGTCATACGGCTGATTTTGACTTTGACAGTACTATTCAGGGCTTAGGATATACTAGAAGTTTATCTGAGTGTTTTGAAATTGATAGTAATGGTAATTTTGGTGAGTCAGTTCTTATTACAGAGTATATATTAAAACACATTAATGAGGATTTGGAAATGATAGAAGAGCCAATTAATGCTTTTTATTCTATGAAGGACTACGCACAAGCTTTGGAGTTTACTTTAATTAGTGAAGGATTTCAAGATAATGATCAGTTATATGATGATTCAATGCTTTTAAAAGTTAGGTTACAAGCTATTATGAACAGTAAGATTGCCAATGTATATAAGAGTGATCAGTATATATCTATGGATAGCTATGTTTCGAGTTTGTTTATGAATAAAACAACTAAGGCACAGGTTATTAATATTAATTTAGAAGATATTGATGATACACAGGCCAAAATAATTGTTAAGATAATGGCTAGAATGTTTTTTGATTTTGCTAAATCTAGAAAACAGAGAGCTAAGATGCCTTTTCATTTATTTTTAGAAGAAGCACATAGATATGTTATGAAGGATGCTGATGTTTTCCTAATAGGATATAATATATTTGACCGTATTGCTAAAGAGGGTCGTAAGTACGGGGTTTTATTAAATATTATTTCGCAGAGGCCAGTAGAAATATCTGAAACTGTTATTGCCCAATGTAGTAATTTCTTGATATTTAAGATGACACATCCTAGAGATATTGAATATATTAGAACTATGCTTCCTAATATTTCTGCTGATGTAATAGAGAAACAAAAGATTTTACAACCAGGTAATTGCGTAGGGTTTGGGGGAGCATTTAAATTGCCTATGGTTATTAAGATGGAAATGCCTAATCCGGCTCCTAATAGTAATTCGTGTGATGTTAATAATTGCTGGAAGATTCAAGATATGAGTAAAGCTATTGGGGAGAGCAGTATAAATGGACAGGGGACTGGTGGCAGTGATTCTTTTGTAGAGGGTGAAGGTACTGGAACGCCAAGTCAGATGACTAGTAATGTTACAGCAATGGGGCAGCCGCAGATTAGTAATACTCCAGTTAACCCAGCTTTGGTTGGATTAGCACCAGTAGGGGTTGTTAATCAAGGATAATTATGAAGAGCTTTGGCTCTTTTTCTTTATTTCTGTTTACAAATGGTTTTTGTGATGTTATAATTGAGGTACCTAAGAATAAGTCTTACTTTTAATAAAAACCGAGTAAGTGATGTATAAGGGAGTCTAATTGATTTATTGTGTTGAAGACCTTTGCCTTCTTTGAAAGGACATTTAAGTAGGGATCCTAATATAAGTCATGTGACACCCACCTGTGGAGAGCAGGTTTTTTATCACATGTAAGTCCTTCTTAGGTTTTTAATTGTTTTAATATAGGGGTGTTGTTATGTATGAAAGGATTCTTAGAATACTGTCTTTAGAAGAATTGGATTTAATACAGAATAAAAAGATTCTAATAGTTGGTCTTGGTGGGGTAGGTGGAGCAGCTTTTGAGGCTTTGGTTAGAACGGGTATTAAAAGTATTACGGTTATTGACAATGATGAATTCGAGATAAGCAATCTTAATAGACAACTTTTATCTACTAGGTCTTATATAGGTAAGAATAAAGCTTTTTCAGCTTATATGATGGCTAAAGATATTAATCCTGATGTTTTAGTCGATTATAAAGAAATGTTTCTAGATGAATCTAATATTGACGATTTAAATATCGGTCGCTATGATTATGTTTTGGATTGTTGTGATTCTGTTAATACTAAGGTTGCTCTTATTGAAAAATGTGTTCAATTTGGAGTTAAAATAATTACTTCTATGGGCACTGGAAATAGACTTGATCCTACTAAGCTAATAATAACAGATATTTGGAGAACTAATTATGATCCTTTAGCTAAGAAGATAAGGTCTTTGCTAAGAAAAAGGAATATTAATTCTAAAATTATGGTTGTTACAAGTACGGAAATTCCTCGGAAATCTAGTGAGGGGGTTGGGTCTTTAGCTTTTGTTCCAAATTGTGCAGGATTTTTTATGGCAAGTTTTGTAATTAATGATATAATATAAGTGGGAATGGTGTTTATGGATGAGGAAAAGGTAGAGAAGAATAATCTTGACGAAATTATGAAAGATAGTACGTTAAATAATCCGGAATTGACTTTTTGCGAAAAGACTACTTATTTAGATTTTTTGTTGTCTAATGCGCAAACGGAGGAAGAAAAGGATGAGATTAAAAAGACTATTAATGAATTCTTAGAGATTTCGAAGGAAGACGATACTGAAGTTGTTATTGAGGAAGCTGATAAAGATGTCGACGAAGTAGAAATCGAAAAAATTGAAGAAATTGGTTCAGAGGATGACTTAGATGAAGAAGATTCTTCTGAAGATGAGGAAGATGATTTGGAAGATTAAAAAAGTAGAATAACACTTATTCTACTTTTTATTTATTAGAAATTCTCCTAGTTTATTTGGATTTTTCCCATTCATTACAATATCATATATTAAATCAATTATAGGCATTTTAATTCTTTTTTTCTTAACTAATTTATAAATACTCTTTAGAGTATAATAGCCTTCTACTGTATTTGAATTAAGATATTCGGCGATTTGTCTTTTGTTATTTGTTGCTACTACTTGGCCAAAACTAAAATTTCTGCTTTTTGTGGATGTACATGTTAGTAAAAGATCTCCAACTCCGGCAAATGATAAAATTGTTTTGGGGTTGCCACCAAGCTTTGAAATTAGCGCTTTTATATCGTGAAGACTTTCTGTTATTAGAAAACTTCTTGTTGATTCTGGATATCCTAGTCCGTCTAGGATTCCAGAAGCTACAGCTATAACATTTTTTATACTGCCACATATCTGTAAACCAATTAGATCGTTTGTTTCTCTAAGTTTTAATGTATCGTTTGATAACGCTTCCTTTATTTTTTTTATTGTTTTTTTACTTTTACTGGCGATTGACAAACCGATCGGATTAGTTCCTATCATATCTATTGCGAATGATGGACCGCTTATGTTGGCGATTTTCTTTGTTTTTAAAGTATTATAGGCAATATCGCTTAAAAACTCACACTTATTGTTGTCTATTCCTTTTGATGCTATACATATTATTTGTTCTTTTGTGACTATTTCTTTTATATCTTGGCAAACTTTACCTACGTAAGCCGCTGCTGGGACTAAGAATACTATTTCTGAACCTTTTATGGCCTCTTCATAATCCGTTGTTAATTTTATTTCTTTTGGCATATCATGGTCTTTTATTGTACCTGTTATTCTTCCATTTTTTAAGTATTCTTTGTATCTTTCTTCAGATTCGGTCCACATTATAATGTTTTTGTTATTCTTATAAATTTGTTCTGCTATTGCGCTACTGTAGGCGCCTGTTCCTATTATTGCTATTTTCATTTTTTTTCACCTGTCATTTCTTTATGCAATTTATTTAAATTTTGTTCATATTTATTATTGTTTGGCTGATAATATTTTTTGTTTTTAATATTATCTGGTAAATATTGTTGCTTTACCCAAGAGTTTGGATAATTATGGGGATATTTGTATAGGGGAGAGTTTGTTTTTAAGTGGATTGGTAAGTTTCCAACATCTCCGTTTTCTATATCCTTTATTGCTTCATCTAGTGCTATATGAGCGCTATTGCTTTTTGGACTTAAAGCCATTTCTGCTACTATTGTTCCCAAAGGTATTCTTGCTTCTGGTAGTCCAACCATTTCAGCTGCATTAATTGCAGCCATAAGTTTTGGCCCCATTGCAGGATTTGCTATGCCGATGTCTTCATATACTATGACACTTAATCTACGATATATGCTGTCTAAATCTCCTTCGGTTATTAATCTAGCGAGGTAATGGAGTGAGGCGTTTACATCTGATCCCCGAATTGATTTTTGTAATCCAGATAGTACGTCATAATGTCCATCTTCGCCAGAGTCTGAGAAAAATATCGCTTTTGGATTAATGTTTTCTATAATTTCTTTTGTTATGTGTTTTTTATTTGAACCATAGTAGGCTAGCTCTAGGATATTTATTGCATTTCTTAAATCTCCTGATGATAATTTTGCAATTATGTTTTTTGCTTCATCGTCAACTTTGATTCCATTCAGATGCTTTGTTGCTCTTTCTATTCCTTGGATTATTTCTTCGGTAGTTAATTCTTTTAGTTCAAATATTTGACAACGACTTCTAATTGCTGGATTTATTTTATGGTAAGGGTTTGATGTTGTCATTCCTATTAATATAATTAAACCGCTTTCTATGTATGGTAGTAATAAATCTTGCTTATCTTTATTTAAACGATGTATTTCGTCCATTATTACTATCATTTCGCCTTCCATTTTAGCTTCTTCTATGACTATATCAAAATCTTGTTTGTTGTTTATTGTAGCATTTAATAGGCGAAATGGCTTATTTAAACTATTGGCGATTGCTGTAGCTATAGAAGTTTTTCCTATTCCTGGTTTACCATAAAGTATCATACTCACTAAATGATTATTTTCTACAAGATTTCGTATTATTTTATTATTTCCTACTAGGTGTTGCTGCCCAATTATTTCATCTAGGTTTTTAGGCCTTAGTTTGTCGGCCAAAATTTCCATATCATCACCTCGTATTTGTTCTATTATATCATTATATACTAATATTATAATAGACTTTTTGTTAAAAAAAGATTATAATTTTATTAGGGTAGGGATGTGCCATGAAGGGGGAATATACCCAAAGTAGTTATATTTCAAAATATATTAATCATTTACAATATGAAAGAGGCCTTAGTGATAATACTGTTGCTAGTTATTCTTATGACTTAAAAGATTTTGATGTCTTTTTTGGTGGTCGTTTGTTAGCGCTAGAGTATGAAGATATTCAAAAATATTTGGATTCTAAGGGTGGCTTAAGTAGTAGGAGTGTTGCTCATCATGTAACTGTTCTTACTTCTTTTTATAATTTTTTGGTTAATGAAAAAATTATTGATAGTAATCCCTGTGAAAATATTATTAGTGCTAAACTTCCTAAAAAATTGCCTGTATATTTAACTGAAGAGGAAGTAAACAGACTGTTTGATATTTCTTTGGTTACTGAATATGATTATCGTAACAAGGCGATGCTGGAGCTTCTTTATGCTACTGGCCTTAGAATATCGGAATTGATTAATTTGCGTGTTAATGATGTGAGTTTTGATGAATGTTTAGTAAGAGTTTTTGGGAAGGGGAAAAAAGAAAGAATTGTTCCTGTTGCTGATGTAGCTTTGAAATATTTAAGAATATATATTCAGTCTTACAGGGAATTAATCTTACGTGATTCTATTTCAGATTTTATTTTTATTAGTAATAGTAAGAAAAAAATATCCAGACAAGGTTTTTTTAAAATTTTAAAAAAAGAAGCGGCTAGAGCTGGAATTGAAAAAGAAGTATCTCCCCATGTGCTTAGACATTCATTTGCTACACATTTATTAAGTCATGGCGCTAATTTGAGGGTTATACAGGAATTATTAGGGCATGAGGATATTTCCACTACCGAAATATATGCTCATTTGGTTAATGAAAAACTTAAAGATGATTATACATATCATCCTAGAAATAAGAAAGGTGAATCGTATGAAGAATAAATTAATTACACTTGCGATTATGATTGTTTTGGGAGTAGGGGCTTTCTTTATTGGAAGAAGCTATTATTATAACAATATTTATAATTATACGAGAATTATTAATGATTCTTTAGAAAATTTTTATGTTAGTTGGCAGACTAGTGACCTTGATCCGATTAGTGTCGTTTTAGATAAGTATAAGGAAAATGATTCTAAACTTCTTGATGTACAGAATAAAATTTATAATAATCTAGACGGTTGGATTGATTATTTAGATGGTAAATACATTTGTGATGGGGCTAATGTTAATTCGTGCCGTTTATACTATAATGAGCTTATAAACATGGATACTAATATTAAAAAAATATTTGCATATAGAGATGGTATGCTTAGTCAAGATAAATATCAATTAATCAGCGATAATATTGAAGTAAGGATTGAAGAAGTTAAAGAAATTATCGATGATCCTGCTTCTGTTAGGTCTAAAAACTATGAAGAAATTCGCTTAGGGAAATGTGAAAAAGCCTTAGAATGTTCAGAATGTAGAGCCGCTATGTGTGAATGTACATATGTTAACGGAGAAAATAAAAAAGAATCTATTCTTTGTAAAAATAAGCAACAAGAGAGTAATAAATAGGGGACATATAATATGTCCTTTTATTGCTTTTCACCTTCGGTTAACATAATATATATTATACGAATATTGATGTTTGGATTAAAAATAATTTATAATATATAGTGTTTTATTCTATGATTTCTTTTCTCTTTTTATATAATTATTACGTTATTATATGATTATAAATGATAAATAAATTTAATTTAAAAGTTTCTAAATTTAAATTTGAATAATTAATTTTTAGAAATTTTTTAATTTTTTAAAATTGGAATCGAATTATTATTAGATGAATAATTCTATCATTTGAAGTAGATTTAAAATCGGAATCGAGATATAATTAGATGGACAATTTACCACCTCACTTCCCCTACTTACAAGGACATAAAAAAGAAGGGATTAGAAAAATCGGAATCGATAATCAAATTAATAATCAGATTATCGTCTTATTACTTTTTTATTTTTAATTTTAATTTTAAAATCAGCATCGAGATATAATTAGATGATAATTTATACATCTCGATTAATATTTGATATTTTTATAATTATATAAATATTATATAAGAGAGGTCTTACTCCCCTATTTTCTTAAAATATGAAATAGGGGAGTTAAAAACTGGAATCGAAATAATAAAAGATGATATTCTTATCATCTTATTTCGTGTTTTAAAAGGCTATATACAAGTTTTATCATAAAAGAATGTAGATTCCCCTACTTTTCTTTTAAAATTCAGTAGGGGACTTAAAAAAGGCTTTATTAAGCCTTTCTTGATTCTATTTCTGCCATTTTTTCAAATACTTCAGCACCATTATCTTTAGTTATTTCTTTATATCCGAGTTCTCTTAGGGCTTGGATCTTTAATGTATTTAGCTGTTGAGTTCGCGATAACTTTTCCTCTTTTTTTTGTTCTATTTCTTGAACAAATCTTCTATGTGTTTCAGCTAATCTTGATCTTGATGCACCGCCATTATGGTATAGATTTAATGCTGAGTAAAGTATTCCTTCGAATATAAATTGTTTTTCTTCGTTAAATTTATATTCTTCTGGTTCTGTAAAACCAGTTGTTTTACTCATATATCCAAATATATATTTTATTTCTGGTACATTATCTATTGATTGTAATAAGTGATATAAATAAAGAAATGCGTTATAGTTTTCTTTATTTGACTCGTCACTTAGTTTTTCTTTTATTAGATATGTAATATCACTCAATAGCACTTGAGAATCTTTATTTAATCCTTTAAAATCGAATGTATTATCAAAACTACCACTGTTTTTTACCCCTTGATTCAGGCGACTTTCAACGGACATTAAGTAATCTGTTGTTACTTTTATTCCGGGTATTTCTTTTGCATCTGAAACATCTAATAGTTTTAACAATAATAGCTTTTTTTCTTTTGGCCATTTGTTTATGTCTTTTAGTTCTAAGTAGTTATATACCATTTGTCTAGATACACCAAGATATTTGGCTAATCTAACTTTTGAAATCCCTAATTCTTGAAATAATTCATTTAATACATCCATTTTTTACCAATTCCCTTCGTATTGTTTTACAATTTAATTATATTATTATACACTTTTTATGTCAAGTGAATTGATAATAATTAATCTCTTGATGCCCTTACAGCCTTGTTTTTCCCCCACTCTCTTATTTTGTTGATTTTTTCCGGATAGTTTTGGCTGATTGATACTACGTTTGACATTGTATTTAACAAAAATTCTTCTGTTATTCTAAAATTGGAATCTGATATTGTTTTGTAGGCCATTCCTCTTAATGTTGCTTCTATATCGGCGCTTGAATATCCTTCTGATACTTCTACTAGTTTTGCTAGCAGATTCTCCCCTACTTCTATTTTTAGGTATTTTTTTGTATATAAGTCTATTAGTTCTTTCCTTTCCTTCTTGTTTGGTAAATCGACAAAGAATATTTCGTCAAAACGACCTTTTCTTGTTAGCTCTGGTGGTAAATCTTCTATATTGTTTGCTGATGCTACTACAAAGACAGGCTTTTCACATTCTTGTAACCAAAATAGAAATTGGCCGATCATTTTAGAAGTTACTCCTCCAGTTGTGTCTTTTAACCCTTTTTCTATTTCATCAATCCATAGGACACAAGGCGACATGTATTCTGCTTTACTTAGAGCAGCTTTTAATTGCCTTTCGGATTGCCCAACATATTCACCCTGTACAGTTGCTAAATCAAGCCGATATAGGGGATAATTAAATATTGATGCGATTGCTTTAGATGAAAAACTTTTCCCGCATCCCGGAACGCCTGTTAGAAGTATACCTCGAGGCTGGTTAATACCCCTCTCTTCTAGTTCTTTCTTTTTCAAGGGGTTACAGATATCTTTTTTTTCATATAGCCATTCTTTTAAGTTGTCTAATCCTGCTATATGTGTATTCTCAGGAATGTCTACCATTTCTAGTCCTGCCACATCTGTAAATAAGACTTTTTTTACATCTTTTAACTCATTTAAATCTGTTTTGGTTATTCTTCCTTTGGCTAAATATGATGCTATGATGTTTCTTACTTCTATTTCACTTAACCCTTGTAGATAGCTGGCTGCTATATGTATGTCTTTCTCTTCCCATTCAATTGGAAGTTGGCTTCTATAATTATTTAGATTCTGTTTTATTATCTCATATATTTCTTCTTCTGTTGGATATGCTAAAGATACTGATAACCCTAATCGTGTTATATTTCCCCAGATTTTTTCGTTTGTTATTAGAATAATACTGCTATTAGCCGTTTCACATCTTTCGATTATTTCACATAGGTATCGTGATAGTAAATTGGAGTCGTTGATATCGGAGATGTCTCCGAATATGTAGTTTTGGTTTTCTTTTGTTTTTAAATCTTCTGCTATAAAATCTAATGTACTTGCTATTGTGTTTTCTTCTGATAATAATTGATTATTACGAATATCTATGATTCCTTCTGACATTTTAAATAATTTAAAATCATAGTTCAAATCTTTTTGTACTTCCTTGAGTAGGCGTATGGCTCTTCCTTTTTCGACTGTATCAATTATTATTACCGGAATTCTAGCTTTTAAATATCTGCTTATATATTTTTTTATCTCTTCATATGTCATTTTCTCACCTTTTTTTCTTTTTCTTTTCTATTATAGATTTGTACATTCCGCTTGGATCTATTTCTAGCGCTTTTTTAATTAGTATTTCGTATACTATATCTTTTTCTTTTTCAATATAATCTATCAATCTATTTCTTGTATCCTCACTAATCTGTTTTATTAAGCATATGTCTTTGGCGAACTGTATATCTTTCTCAAAATTGCATATAGCTATATCTAAGGAGTTTGGGTTGTGAAATGTTTCTTTTATATCGTTTATTACGTTTCTAATTGCCTTTTTTAACTTTTCAATTATTAATTCTTCTAATTTGGGTGTCAACATTTCTTCAATATTTTGATTGTATGCAGATTTTTTTATTCTTTCTAGATATTGATAGTTTCTATTGCTTCTTTTTAAAAGTTCTATAATATCTAACCATTCGTTATAGTTCATTCTTGCCCTCTTTGTACTTCAAATGGCGGTTCTATATTCCAAGATGGTAGGATTACTTTTTTTTCAGGTGTTTCTGTTTCTTCCTCTTTATTTTCGATTCTTTTAGGGAAATCTTCACTATTAATTGTTTTAATCTCTTCCATATTATCACCTACTTTAAATCTATTGTTCGTTCGTTATTTATTATTATGTTTTCTGCTCTTATGCTTTCGATCTTTTTTAAAGTTTCTTTATAAAATTGTTTTTCTTCTTCTATTAGTTTGTTATAATCCGTGCACTCAGCAAAGTTTTTTTCATATATTCCGCTAATATTTTTAATATAGTTTGTTTTTTGTTGGTTAAGCAACCTACTTTTAGTATTTAATTTATTTATTATTATAAAATTTACAATTAGAATGATTGCTAATGTTATAAGGCTTATAATTGAATTGCTAGATACTAAGATGACAGCGATTAGCCCAATTATACAAATTAATAGAGACAGTAGTATTAATAATTTATCATCATCCATGAATTTGGTGTTTGCGCTTATTTTTATTTCTTCCAATACATTATTTATATTTTTTCCGTCTTTTGTTGAGGCGTAAATTCCTTCTATGCGAAAGTTAATTTCGCTTTCATTTATATATGAATTTACTATATTTAGTGCTTCTATTAGATATGGTTTTTGGAAAGCTAGAGCTAGTTTTATTGAATTTGATCCGACATTATACCTCTCTGGAGTTTGTATTATGTTGTAGAATAGTTCTAATATGTTTGTTTCGCTAAGGTAATTATTCTTATGTTTTGCAAATAATTTCTCAGCCTCCTCTTTTTTTCCTCCAGTTTGGATTAAGAGTTCGTTTCTTAAATTATCTAGTTGATAGGTTTTTTCTGTCTCTTCATAATCATATATTAAGTTGTATAACAAATTATCTATTCGTTTACTTTCTTTCTTTTGAAGCATTATGTCGTTTACAAATCTATCTGTTTGGTGATTTGCTTCAAATATTTCTATGTTTTTGCTTATTATTTCTTTATTTGTAGCATAGTCGGTAATATGTGTGAATAATTGTTTGTTTTGCTTTTTGCTCTTGATAAATTCTACCCATTTGTTAGTAATAGTATCTTTGGTATTTTGATTTATTTTATTTATCCAACTGTTTATTTTGTTTATTAGTATTTTTTGACCGTTTATTCCTAAATATCCGGATGATACTAAGTCGATTACTATTAAGAATTCATCTTTAAGGTTTAATGGATCTTGATGGTTTAAATAATAATTTAACCAGTGGATTGCGGTTTCTTCCTTTTCAAGTGTTAGGTAAATGGTTAACATTAGTAGACTTGTTTTAGCTTGATCTTTTGATAAAGCTATTTTTAATTCGGTTTCACAATCTATTTTATTATTTTGAAGCCAGTATATTATAGCTAATGTGGCGTTTGTGAGCCAAAATCTTGGATTATTGATACTTATGTTAGTTTTTAAGGTTTCTATTTCGCTACGGCTAAGAGTGTTATTTTTTAGATTTTCTATAAGACTTTCTGCGCTTCTTCTTAACGTGTCATAGTAGCCAAATTTTTTGTCAATTATACTATTATTGTATAGAATACTTTGCCGAGCATTATTTATGATGGTATTTGATCTTATTTCTTCGATTACATCATTTATTTCACCATTAATACCGCCAATTTTGTTTTCTACGTTGTTCACTTTACTACTAACTTCGTTTATATGGTTTATTACACCACCTAGTTCTTTGGCAACACTTTCCATATTTTGAGCTATAACATTTAAATTAGCTTGGGAGATTGTTAATGCTTCCACTATATCACCTCTATTATTAATTATAGCAAATATTTTTCCCCTTTTCTATGCTTTACTATAATTTATCTTTATTTACTATTATACTCTTTTATGGTATTATTATAAATAGTTTTGAGGTGAGTAAATGGCAAATAGCAAGAAGTTTAAAGCTTTAAGTAATGAGGAGCTTGAAAAACTATCTAAAGATGAAATTAAAGAATATAAAAAGCAGCTCAAGGAATACCAGGCTAGTCTTAAACCTAAAAAGTCAAAGTATTCTAAACTAAAGATAATTGCTTTTATCATGGAAATAGTTATGGTTTTAGGTGTTATTGCATCTTTAGTATACCCATTGTTAAATTTAAAAAAATAAAAAGTATATTATGTCTTATAATATACTTTTATTTTGATTTTTTTAACAAATCTCGAATTTCTTCTAATAGCTTCACTTCGTCACTTTTGGCTGGAGCTGTTTCTTTGTCTTCTTCTTTTTTCTTTTTCATGAATTTGTTAATTACTTTAACCATGAAGAAGATGCATAGTGCTGTAATTAAGAAATCTACTACGTTTTGTATGAATAATCCATATCTTATTGATACAATTCTGTTGAATAGATTTACTCTAATCGAAAGAGTTGTAAAATCTATATTCCCAACGATTACTCCAACTATAGGCATTAATATGTTATCTGTTAAACTAGTTACTATTTTTGAAAAAGCACTACCTATTATTACACCTACTGCTAAGTCTAGAACGTTTCCTTTAGCTATAAAATCTTTGAATTCTGTAATTAGTCCTTTACCTTTTTCTTTGATTTTTTCTTTTTCCATTTTATCCCTCCTTTCTTACTTAACATAATCGACATTGTTTCTTTTTATTTCAGCAAATGTCTCATCCAAATGTATGTAGGTTTTATAATACATAAATTTTGTGTCTTTGTCCATATCTTTTGATGTTATAATTCCGTCAAAACTATCTAACAATTCTGCTTTGTCATTTAAATATCTTTCTTCGATGAAAGCATCTACTACTTTTAGTAATAACTTGTTATTTGTATATAGGAAGTCGTATGCAACGTATGCATCACCCATAGTTGCGTATGCTACCTTTTCTATCATTTCGTGGGCACTTATATCGATATGGTTTATTCTTTTTCTATCTATGGTGAAATCTTCATCGGTTATTGTGAAGGTTTGTCCTCTTAATCCGAAACTCTGCAAGCAGTATTTGATTAGCACTTGAGCCAAATCGTCTTCTTGTAGGAGCATTGCTTTTTTTCGCGCATTTTTCCCTTTGGAAATATATATATATTTATTGCTATCTGGTTTATTTCCTTTAAATACGGAACCGTCATTAAATAGGACGTATTTTATTGCTGCTATGGCATTTACATATCCTTGTGATTCTTTTGTTGCATAGAAAATATCATCTATATCTTTTGTATGGTCAGTGCTATAATCCATTCTAATCACCACAATTTCTATTGTAATATCATTATATCATAAATAAACTTGTTTTTCTTAATAAATTTAAAACTAGATATGAAAACATATCTAGTCATTGGTTTTGATACCATAGTATTCTTTTAATATTTTTTCTATCTTTTTACTCTCTTTGTAGTTTTCTAACATGGTTTTATCTGATAATTCTTCAAGTAGTTTTTCATTAAATACTTCTTTTACGAATATTTCGTTGTCTTCTATTATTTCTTCAAAAAAGGTAATGTCGTCCATATCTACTTTTTTCTCGTCTTGAGTAACACCTATTGCTAAGTAATAGTTTTTTTTGTTTAATACCACTTTATTTAGTAAAAGGTATTTCTCGTTGAAATCGAGGGTTAGTAAATCGCCAATTTGCATTATATTCTACGTCCTCCCGTCTTCAATTTTGGACCCAATTTATTTTCGGCGATTATTTTTATCGCTTTTTCTCTGTTCACTACTTCGCCTTCTTCTACGAATCTATATATATTTTTTTCGGCGTCATCCCAATATTCTGCGAAATCAGTTTGAGCTTGGGTGTATTGGTCTTCCATCATCTGCATGTCATCTTCCTTGTCGTCTTGCTCTTCTTTAGATAGATGAGGAAAAGTTTCTTTATATTGGATGTAATTAGCAATTAGGTATGCTACTTGCAGAATTACTTCATTCTCTAATTGTTCTATTTCTTTATCATCTGCTCCTGCAGTTGTCCTTGTTACAATTTTTGTTACGACTTCATGGGCGTCTTCTAGGAGAGAGTCTGAAAAGGATCTTCCTGCTCTAGATAAGAATATTTCTGTACGCCGAGTTTTTAAAATACGAACTGCCCAGAAGAAAATTGCTAGAGTCGAGTAAGAGCCCGCGAAAAACCATGGAAATATTGCCGATGCTCCAAACTTAAACACTAATGACGAGAAGGACTTTATTATTATTGTAATAGTTACTGTTGTTAGCAATATTTCAGCTTTGGCTTTAAACCTTTTAACTGGTTCATCAGGTGTTATATTATTATTCCAGCCCATGTGTTTATCTATTCGGAGCGCCTGTCTTACAGATTGCAAGAATGAATAGCGAAGTAATTCTTTGGGCGCTTTTTTGATTTTTTTAATTCTTCGTTTTCCTTCTTTGGTTCTACCTTCCAGGTATTTTTTATATACTTTCTCATAATATTCTGCGTGTTTGTTCTCGCGAGCTATTCTATCTGTTATTTCGTCTTCTATAATTGGGTCGCCATTTGGCCCCCATCTTAGTCTTTCGTGAGGATAGGCGTGGCGTCCTTTTTTGTATTTATATTCTGCTTTTTGTAAAAATGCTGGTGTCCAGCCCCAACCAAGACCTCTTTTGTAGTCATATACCTTGTCTTTAGGAAAATCTGGATTTTCTGGCTCTTGAAATAATCTTGGGGCCCCGTTTTTATATGCTTCTTTTAATTTTTCTTCATATTCCACAGCATTATTTACGTCTGCTGGTGGATTTTTAGGTATTATTACTGGCAAAAAGTATGGTAAATTGATATCCTTTTCAAAACTAATATCTATATCTGAATTAGCTAATGCTCTAGCTGCTTTTTCAAAAGCTGCTTTTTTGCTTGCGGGTATATAACCACCAACTAATTCCAAAAAAGCATCAGGATCTGTAAAATCTCCAGGGTTGAAATCTAAGATTTCTTTCATTTTTTCCAAATGTTCTTTCGCTCTGTTTTCTTTTGCTGAATTATTATGCCTTGGATTGTTTATTACTTGTGTTAAGTAGTTATTAATTCCGTTAATTGCGTAACGGTTTCTTTTTTTCATGGTTTTAAGAGCTTGTAATTTTGTACCTTCTGTAATGTTTATATCGTTACCATATCCCATTGTAAATATATTTTTTAGTTTTTGAGAGATATTATTGGCTGTTTCATCTTTTACTACGAATGTGTATGTTTCTGAATGGTGCCCTAGAATATACTTTGTAGGTACAGCTATTGTTACGTTTAAGTCATTGGCTGCTTGATCGGTCGCATCCGCAGTTAATGCTGTAATTATATCTCGTATTTCAGTGTTGTTTACGTCTCTTTTTGCATTATATGTTGCACCACTGTCCATACTATTTAACAGGTTGATAAAATCCGCTTTATTCTTATTTGCCGTCGGAATTGTAATTCGACCTATTATATCCTCATAATATTCTTTATAATATTCCCTAGTTGCATTAGATATGCCATTATTGGGTAAATATATTACTTCATCTACTCCAGTTATTGTTGTTTCTTCGTGTGGGTACCTTGTTCTTATTTCTGTGGTTCCACAATTTACTTTAGGTATGCTAATTCCTATTTTATTATATTTATCTTCTAGATAGTTTTCATAATCTGTTATTGTTTCTGGAGGCCTAGAACTAGTGTTTCTTAGTCGAAGGGCTATAATTTTTTTGCTTATTATATTGGCGATATGACTTGTTTGGTCAGCTGTTAAATTGTACGTTATCTTTGTGGCATCATCATATATATCAAATTCTTCATAAAGGTTCCCATTATAAAGTTCTTGATAAGCGTCGAATTCGTCCAGTGTTGGACCGGTTCCACTTGTTTTTAGGTAATCAATTATTTCTGTTAGTTTTTTGCTTTTTACAATGTGCTCCTCGTTATCTCTTTCGCTATATTTGCTTGTTTTTAGTGCTTTTAAATAGTCAATTAATGGTGTTTTTGTACTCATAATTCTCGCCTCTTTTGTATTATATCATTTTTTCTATGCGAATGCTATTTTAACCCTTTTATCCAATCATAATCTTTATTGGGTAGTAATTTGTCAAAGGTATTTTTAGCTTCCTTTTTAAAAATATATTTTTGACCTTTAATTTTCAATTCGCAGTATTCTCCTTCTATCTTGTAATAATCTACATCATTTGTTTTTACAGATATATAAATAATTTTAAAATATATTAGGTTTAAAAACAGATGAAAATATCTGGCGTTATTCCAAACAAGGAATTCTGCTCCTTCGTCACTGTATATTTTTTCTGTTTCTTTGGGAATATTTAATGCTAATTTTAGTTCTGCAAATCGGTCTTGACAATCTTTATTGTGGTTTATATATTTGATATACTCATTTTCATTCTTTACTATGTTGCCTCTTATTTTGGATATTTTAATAAGATAGCTATTAGTTATTAGTATGAGAAGTATGTATATTAAATCTAATACTCCTTTATATTCCTTATATATGAATGAAAATACTATACTTATTATTAGTAGCGTTATGATTGATGCTAGTTTATTTCTAAGGTCTTTTCTCTCTTTTAAATTCTTTTCTGTTTCAATCGAGTCTTTTTCTTTGTATTTCTGAATAAATCTTTCAAAATCGGATACGTATTCTGCTACATTAAATTCGCTTACTTCTTCTATCTTTTTTTCAGGAATAATTGTTCTAAATACAGGCTCTGAGTTGATATTATAATACCATTCTGCCAAATCCGTTTTGAAAATTATGCGATTATTAATCGGGTCTTTGCGATAATATCTTATGTTGACGTCTTTTATTCTGGTTAGTTTTGGCAATTCTTTTAAGCTGTTATTTATTATCATTAATTCGCTGTTATTTTTATTATCGTAAATTAAATATGTATTGCCTTTTAGATCTTTTACTTCGTATGTGTCTTCTTTAACGAAATTATTTTTGTTAATTAGGTTATTTAGTACTTCTGCATAATATCCGTTTTCGCCAGTAATATATTTCTCTATATTTTTCTCATATTGACTTATTGATAGAAAGCCTAGTTTTCTTATTTCAGATGCGTAATTTGTTTCTATTATATTATTCTTTTGTTTGATAATAGATAGTAGATAGCTAATTACAATTATGAATACTATAGCTACTATTTTGCTTTTTATTGAGAATTTCCCGATTATGCAGATAATAATTGTTAGTACTAAAGGGATATTATTAATTATTTTTATATACTTTTGAAGTATTGATTTGTTTAATCCTTTTATAATTTGTGATTTATAGTATTCTTCTCTGAGTGGTTTTATTTCTTTTTCGTATGTTTTAATAAAGCTTTCTTTACTATTCATATTATCACCTATTATATTAATTTTACCATATTATTAAAAAAAGGAGAATTATTTTTCTCCTTTTATAATTGTTCCATTTCTGTTTTACTAACTATTTCGTGCAATCCTCTTTCGTCTTTCCTAAATAAGACGAATGCGATTATAGTTATTGTTACTAAAGAGTTGATGTTTGAAGTTACTGAGTTGATTGTTAAGTAGGTATTCATTTTAGTCGTTAGTAGGCATATAACATCAATTATCTGTACTGGTAGTACAAATAGTACTGCTTCTCTTAGGACGAATTGACTTGCATCTAGTTTTTTTCCTTCTTGTTGTTTGATTCTAATCTTCATTAGTTTCTTTCCGATTGTCTGCCCTTTGTTAAAATATTGCATAAAGACAAAATAAATTATTTCTATTGTTAAAACTATTATTGTTTGAGTTTGACCAGATTTTAGGTAATCATAGTTAATTTTATTGGTTTGTGCGATTAATTCTTCGGCATTTTGTTTTTCTTTAGTGTTGCTCATGGTTTTCTTTAATGTTTCTACATATTCATCTGTGCTTTTTTGGAATTTTTTGTAATCGTTATTGAAGCCTATTATGAATATTGCGTTGGCAACAAAATAAACTAGAATTATGTCAATTATATATGCTGTAAATCTTTTTATTTTCATTTTTGCTCTCCTTGCTTTTTGGTATTTACATTGAATTTGTATAGAATTTTGACTTTTATACCAGGGTTTATGTTGTTATTTTGGATGTATTTGTATTGGTTCTCTTTTACTATTATTGCTCTTGTTTTATTGTCTAGGAAGTCGCTATATAGTTTTTCTTGATCCTTATATACTACGTATGATACACGGTCTAACTTTGTATTTAGGACATGCTTAACGTTTCTGGAGTTTTCTTCTACAATACCGACTTTTTTGTTGTTAATATTATATATTGATTTATTTCTTCCATTATCTAATGATACTACATAGTACTCTTGGTATTCGTACAATTTAGTATTTAGATTATTAATAAAGTCATAAGTATAATTTAAATAATATATGCCACAGCACATGCCGGCGGTTATTAATAATGTAAATATTCTACCGCTTATGTATTTGTTTAAAGAGATTGCTACTATTGAGAGGAACCCAACTATTCCGGCAATATACTTAATTGTGGAACTGGGTATTACTTGTACTCTGCACATTCCTACTATTAGTATTATGTACGTTAGTACTATAATTGTATCGAAAGGAATATATAAGTTTTCGTGGAGAATTACTAAAGCTTTTAAGAATTTATTCTTGGGATACCTCTTTATAGGTTCTTCTTCTACTTCTTTATTTCTTTTTTGAATTTTTTTGTTAGGTTTTTTTTCGATGTTTGTTACTTTTCTTTTTCTTATGTTGTTATTCAAATCATTTGTCAAATTACTGAACCAATCAGCAACTTTAGAAAATACATCATCTTTTTTCACTATTTTTCGCGATTCGTTAGTACCATTTTCATTTGTGGTTAATAGATTTGAAATACTAGTTTGATTACTTCCTTCTAGTTTTTCTTTAATTTTTTGGTCTATTTTTTCTTCTAATTTATTTTTTACCTTTTCTTCAACTTTTTCCTTAATTTCTTCTTCTTTATAGTTGATGAGATTAGATTCGTTTTTTTTATTCCTCGTAATAATTGGAATATCTATCTTGTTTTCTAATTCCTTATTTTGGATTATAGATTTTTGTTTTTTTATATCTGATTTTGGTTTTTCTTTTTTATTTATATCTTTTGTTATTTTTTTGGGTACTATTTTTTTAATGTTATTCTTTTTATTTTTATCATATTTTTTTTCTTCGTTCTTTTTAGAGGTTTTACTCTTGTTTTTTTGTAGTTTTTTTTCAAACGACGCAATGGTTATTTTATTTAAACTTTTTTTCTTTTGAATCTTATTTTTGGCCACTTTGTTCACCCCAATTTAGTTTCAATTATTTGTTTTCACTTCTTTTTTATTATACTATATTTTTTTCTAAAAGTTGTACTAAACTTTTAGAAAAAGACTTTATTTACAGCTATTAGTAAAACTCCGTTATTTCTGTTTTTTATTAAGATATATAATAGTTTATTATATTTTAAATTGCAATAAAAAAAGGCTGTATTACGCCTATTTATCTTCTAATCTTTTTAATAAGTCTATTTTAAATTTATCTTTAGCAGCATTTGCTTTTGAAATCATTATTCCCTTGTATGTTGTTAATTCTGATTTATGACCTTCAATTAATATGTCTGAAGGTGTTATAGTATTTAACATTATTGTTTGTTCTTTTAAATATACCGTATAAATCAATTTAACATCCCCGTGAACTTGCGCAAATTTGTGATCACTTGGCAATATTAACTCATAGTTTTCCGTTCCGGCTTTTTTATTTTGAGAAGTCATTTCTCCGACAAATTTACCATTTCTTAATGAAGGATAATATTCAAAATTTAGTTTTTTATAAGCAAGCATATTATATTTTTTTAATGCTCTTTCTAATTTTTTGAACTCATTTTCATTAATGTAATCAATAATATATCCTTTCATAACTAAATCCCCCCTGAATCCCTTATGTAACTATATATTAGCATAGGATCCCCCAATGGTCAAATTTTGCTATAGCTGCGTAGTTATGCATATTTTCTATTGGGGTTCTTATTCTATCATTTGTGGGGGCTTTAGTCAATACTTTTGTTAAATATCTGTATTAGATTATTAATTCTACTATTGTTTGTCCGTCGTTCATACAGTCTATGTAGTATTTTTTTACACATTTATTGTGCTTTAGTAGTTCATGGGTCGCTTTTTTTAATGTTCCTGTTCCCTTACCGTGGATTATTATTATTTTCTGAGTTTTTAGCTTGATATTATCTTTTATAAAGCTATTAATTAATGCTATACATGTGGCGCTTGTTTCACCATGAATATCAAGTTTTGGAAGAAAGTAAGTGAATGGATCTCTAATAATTTTGTTCATATACTTTTTTTATCTCTTCTATAGTAGGGATTGAAAGTCTTGTTCCGATAGTTCTTGAATTTAAACTTGCTGATATACACCCGTATTTTACTCCCTTTTCGATGTCATTATCTATTGCTATTATATAAGAAAATCCAGCACAGAAGGCATCAAAACCTCCTTGATTATCTTGTACTTCCATTTGAATCATGGGGCTTATTTTTACTTGATTGTTAACACAGTATAATGCTCCTTTTTCTTCTAAATATATTATAAACTCTGTATTTAAATTCTTCTTTTTTACGGCTTGGTATATTTGTGCTAAAGATTTCACATTGTTTGGATCGTATTTAACTCCTGACATTAGTTCTGCAAAGTTTATTGGGCATATAACGTATTGAGCTTTATGACATAATTCAAAGACCTCCTTTGAAATTATATTGGCACAAAGTATTCTTTTACTGTTTGGAAATCTTTCAAGCAATTTTTTAGATGATACTGAATCATACCCATCTACAACTGTTATATCTGGCGAAAAATCAAAGTCCATCTTTTTGATTGAAACAAATTTGTCTGAAAGATTGTAGATGGTATACTTTTTTGTTTCGTTATTGATAATTATAGTTGATAATGGGGTATCATTACTATAGGATTGCTCTATGTAACGCATATCTAAATGGACTTTATCAAACTCTTCTTTGATTTTGTTTCCGTACACATCGTTTCCCAAAACACCGCATACGGCACAACCTATACCCCATTTCCCAAAAGCTACGGCGACGTTAGTAGCGGTTCCCCCACCACAACCAATTTTGTTAAACACTTCTATAGTACTACCCTCTATAGGTTGTTTATCTATTAATACATTGATATCGTATTTTATTCTTCCTAAGCAAATAGCCTTAAGCATCATTATCACCCTTTATTCTATATATAATTATAGTTTAAAATGTTATTTTTAGCAATAAAAAGAAACGGTTGTGACCGCTTCTATTTGTCATATTTATAGAATCCCTCTCCGGAAGCTTTACCCTTTTTCCCTTTTCGATGTAACTATTTAGTATTTTTAACATTCCATCATAGTTATATGGTAGCATCATTTTCTTTAATAGTGGGTCGAAGATATTTGGTACCTTTTGATATTGTAAAACTATATTTTTAGCTGTTTCTAGTCCCACTGTATCCATTATTTGGAAAGGGCCTTTAGGTGCGCCAGTTCCTAATGTCCATGCTTTATCTATTGTTTCAGCATCTGATATACCATTAGCTAGCAGATCCATAGCTGATAATAAGAATGGTACTAACATTGAATTTAATAAATAGCCAGATTTTTCCTCTTTAGCAGCTAAAGGTATCATGTTTATCGCTTCGGCAAATTTTATTATTTCACTAAAATGTCTACTAGCCGTACCGCTATGTTTCATTACTTCAGCAATATTATTTTTCCAAATGGTGTTTGCAAAATGCATTGATAAATACTTACCAGGTCTTCCGGTAGACTTGGCCATTTTAGATGGCAACAAAGTTGATGAATTTGTAACTATTACGGTTTTGGCTGGAAGATATTTGGATATTTGTTTGTAGAATGCTGTTTTTATGTCAAAATCTTCAGTTACTGATTCGATTACTAAATCTGCATTTTTTAGAGTGTCTTTTTGGCTAGTAGATATAACTATACTTTCTACGGCTCTTTTGGCTTTAGCAAGGCATTCTTCTTTTTTAAATCCTTCTGGTTTAGCAATTCCTCGAGCCCAGATACCAGACTCGTTATTTTTATCTTTGTTCATTGCCTCTATAGTGTCTACGTAGGTTTTGTATAGCTTTTTTAGTTTGTTTTCTACATCTTCTTTTGAATCTTCTTCTCTTATTAAGATGGTTACGTTAAATCCACAATATGCGGTTTGATAGGCGATTTGGCTGCCTAATATTCCGCCTCCAGCTATAACTATGTTTTTATAATTCATATTTATCCTCCTCTATTATTCTTTATTAGTATATCATATTTTTATATTATGAATAATAATCTATATATTATTTGATATGTATAGTAAAATCAGTAATAAAATTATATATATTATTATTACAATAAAGATGGTAATATGTTTCTTTTTTTCGCTATATAAAGTACCAATATATTCTCTTATAAAGGCATTTATCCAAAAATATGCTTTAGTTTTACTTCCTATTCCTTCAATTTTTATACCTTGTTCGGTTGCTATTAAACCTGCTCTAAGGATATGATAATTAGTGGTTGAAAAAGCAATTTTGGCATCTTTCTTTTTTATTAATTGATAAGAGTTTTTAATATTTTCATAAGTATTTTTAGATTTGTTTTCAACTATTATATTTTTTTTATTAATTCCTTTAGTTAGAAGGTAATTTTTCATAGCTTCTCCTTCAGAAATTGTTTTGTCAGTTCCTTGTCCTCCAGAACAAATGAAAGTTAAGTCTTGATTATTATTTTCTATTTGTTCATTTCTAAAGTTTAAAGCTCTATCTACTCTACCTCTTAATAAAGGAGTTAAAGTACCATCTTTATTTACTTTACAACCAAGAATAATTATATAATCTTTATTTAATTCTACTTTTCTTTTTACAGATTTTATAGCAATTATGATAGTTCCTATTATTAAGCATTCTAAATATGATATTGATATATATATCATACTTTCTATAAAATCATATAAATAATGGCCTATTGAATTTAAATTATAAATATCTACTATTTGAGTTTTCATTAATATTTTGTATACCATATTAGGCATTAGTGGTAAGATACAAAAAATTATTCCTAAAAATAATCCTAAGAGATTTTTTATAGATTTCCCCTCTTTTATTACAAGAAGAATGTTACTTATTGTAACTAGTATAAAAGTTGGTAAGGCGATAGGAAATAACATTATGGAGATTGTAACAATGGATTCTTTAGCTTTTCTTATGGTATCTTCTATACCAATATAATTATTTATTCCTAAAATTACATATAATAGAAAATTGATAAGAAATATTATTATACTTGTATAAACGATATTTTTATATTGATAGAGGTTTTCTTTTACTGATGTTCTATATTTTTTAAAAAAAATATATATTAAGTAGAGAATTATTATAATATTTGATATTGGTATTATCTCAGAAAAAGTACTTCTTCCTAAATAGGAGTTTTCAGTAATGACTTTGTTCTTATGGACATAAATAATTTTATTTTCTGATAAGTCATTATATTCTAATCTAATAAAGGCTTCACCAGGTTTTTTAGCTTTTATTTTTATATAATATTTATTGTTCTTTTTTTCTTTTTTTACAATTTCTATTATGTCTTTTTTTTCAATGATTAGTTTATAGTTTTTTTCACGTGGTAATCTATATTCTAAGGTATAAGTTTGACCAAATATGGTAATTACTATTATGGAGATTATTGATAATACTGTTGTAAGTAGTATTAAATTACGTATTTCTTTTTTCATTTTTCACCTCTTCTTTATTAAAATCTTTATTTATTAATAATATAGCACTTATCATTATGATTGTACTAATAACAAATTCTATATTTATTGGATCACCATAAGTAATAAGAGCTAGTAATACACTAAATATGGGACTAAAAGAAAAAACATTTTATTGAAGTAATAAACCTTTAGTTATACCTTTATTCATTTATACCGCCTCAATTATATTTTATCATTAAAAAATATAAAATTCATTATGAACTTTATACTTCTTTTTTTAGGTAATACTGTCTTTAAAACTGGATCTTCTGGTACTTTAGGTGATTGTGTGTTTACGGATTCTTCTAGTTTTGGTGGGTCTATTAAGTTGTTAAACATATACATAAAAATGGTTTCAAATGGTCTATATCTACTACCAGATGCTCGAATTCTTACATTTAATATATTATCAAATGCTCCAGTATCTTCAACTTTCCCTTTTTCATTTGTTGGGTCTTAAATTCTATTTTAAAACTTTTTTCTTCTTTAGTTATTGTCATATAATTTGCTTTGCTGGCAGCTATATCATTGTCAGAAATCCATTTTATGGTTTTCCCTCCACTTGGAAACAGACTATTATAGTTTCCAATGTTATTTTCTCTATATTCTAATAATCTATTTTCTTCGTCATCTTCCTCAGTATCATATATTTTTACTCTTTCTAATTTATTGAAGAGTTGTTGTAGTTCCTGGTAAAAGCTTTGTAAGTCTTCTTTTATAGTAATACTAGCAGTGCTAATTAACCCATCAGCTGTTTTATCTATAATTTGCCAATTTAAATCTAGGTTTCCACCATAATATATCTGTAATTTTTTTGTGTCATCATCAATAATTATTTCTTTACCCTAATCTGATTCTACTATTCTGTATCTCATATTTTTCACCTGCTTGTTATTATAACATTAAGCATTATAAAAGACTAGAAATTCTAGTCTTTTAATTATTATTATCAGTATCTTCAGTAGGTTGTTCCTCTTCTTGTTCTGTATTTGGTTCTTGTACTTCAGCTACAACTTGTCCAGGAGTTGTTTCTACTGGTTGATCTACAGTACCTTTTTTAGATTTTATTAATTTTCTAATAGCAAATACTAAGCCAATAATTACAGCTATTAAAGCGATAGATAATATTGGTCTAAATCTAAACCAAGCTATTACGATAATTAATAAACTATGTATTATTCCTATTAGGAATGCTAGTAAACCAAGTAATCCTCCTACTAAGCCACCTAATATTGGTACAAATGATGCTAATGTTGATAGTGGATTTAGTATAGCACCATATCCAGATATTATTAGTAAAGCTCCAACTGCTCTTAATAGCCATTTAATAAATTTGTTTTCACTTCTCATTTTAGCTATTATTTCTTTTTGAGTTAGTGTTCCTTTTTCTACTCTATTTACTTTTTTATCGTTTTTAGAAACAAAATCAGCGAAAGTATCTCCTTTTTGAACTGCCAATATAGTTGTTTCACGCCAATCATTATATGCCCAACTTATTCTAATATCTCCTATTTCTGGTTTAGTAAGATCTTTTGATGTTGTTACATATTCACTTTGATAAGTATAATCATCTTTTAGTTCTATATCTTTAACGTTCAATTTAGCACTAGTTCCAAGTGAACTAATTTGACTAGATGATAATTCAAAAGCACCTATTTTTACTTCTTTAGCTTGGAATGTTTCACTTGA
>JAEEGL012902718.1_pt1 | contig 28200 bp, 27 predicted proteins | sample 9134231 | NCBI WGS metagenome assembly JAEEGL01 (sample SAMN16246548, study PRJNA631951) | gut metagenome | biome: gut microbiome; feature: rumen; material: fiber-attached | host: Bos | place: Iran: Karaj | collected 2018-10
CATCCTCTCAATAATGAACACATTACCCACGATGCAACAGACAATTCTTCGTTTGCGACACATGGAGGGGATGGAGATGCAACAGATAGCAGAACTGATAGGTAGCAATGAGGTTGCAGTAAGAAAAGCTTTAAGTAGAGCTCGTAAGGCTATTAAGGCACAGTATTTAAATCGTAAATAGTTGATGACAATGGAGAAAACTCACGACATACAAGTATTGATAGAACGCTTCCTTGAAGGCGAAACAAGTTTGCAGGAAGAGAGAAGACTGTATTCTTATTTTCAAAATGAGAATATAGCTCCTGAACTGCAGGAATATAAAGAGATGTTTCTTTCTTTTGATCAACTGCAGTTCTCTGATTCTGAGAAAGAACACGAATCTGTTTCTCAAAACAGTATTCCTACAGAGGAGCAGCCTCTTGTTGTAGAGATAAAGCCCAAGGCTCGTAATATCACTATCCGACAGTTTGTTTCAATAGCAGCTATTGCGGTGTTTGTGTTCCTACTTGCAGGAATATATGTTTTTTCTAATTCTGAAACAGAATATTGTGAGGCATATATTTATGGTAAGCATGTAACAAGCGAGCAGGTGGTAATGCACGAGGTGGCTTCAACACTTAATGACGTTGCAGCTAATAATGAAACTGTTGATAGTCAGCTGAAAGATGCTTTTTCTTCAATGAATTGATACACGTAAACGAAAAAAGATATGATTAAAAGAATAATAGTTTTTATCGCAATATTTCTCTCAACGCTTAGCGTTCATGCTCAGCAAGGATTACATATTAATGAAATCTTTACAGGCAAGATCGTTCCTATGCGTAATGGGGTAGAGATAAAGATCAAGGGTAAGTCGGTAAGTAAATATAAACTTAACTATTACCACAGTTTTAAGTTTGTAGCCTCACAGCAGCAGAATGAAGAAGTAAAAGAACTGATTAGTCGTGATTCTCCTGTGCAGGAATGGAAAAACCTGCAGGGAAAGAAGACAACTCGAATAGTTCAGTTTAAGTCTGCTGATAAGCAAAACCGATTTCTCTGTTATGTGTCGCAAGAAAAGCGAACGGGAGTAGAGGTTGTGGTTATTTATATGGAAGGATGGGCAAAAGATATTTTCGAACTTAGAAACTTAATAAAATGAAACTAAATATGAAAAAGCTAACATTTCTTTTTATGTTGCTGTTGGCAAGCAATAGTTTTGCTGCTGAAAGCATAGAGAATGATACTGTTGTAGTAAATAATCCTCGAAAGGTGATTATTGTTACTAACGACTCGTTGCAGCAGGTAAGAATAGAAGGGGCACAGAACGATCCGGGCTATAAGTACGAGAGTAAGATTCAGCTTGTAGATAGTAACTATGTGTCAGAAACAAATATCAATCCTGATGATTTTTCTTTTGCCTTCGGACACTTTAAGAAAAACAGAGATTACACCCGCACATCTCTTGAGACTACTTTGTTTGTCGGTTGGAATCTTGCACCAGGAATGCCTGATGAGGCTGATGTACGTCCGTTCCAGTCGTGGGAATTGTGGTGGCTCGTAGGCAATTATGTATATCGTCCTTGGGATAATGGTCATGCTGTCTCTTTGGGTGTTGGTCTTGATTGGCGTAACTGGCGTATCAACGATTCTTATCGTTTCTTGGAGACAGGAGAAGATAATAAGATAGAGATAACAAAATATCCAGAAGGAGCACAACCTAAATGGTCGCGTATCAAAGTCTTTAGTGTTAACTTCCCAATTCTTTATCAATACACAACAAAGAATGTAGGCTTTGCTTTCGGACCTGTTGTCAATCTCAACACCTATGGCAGTTTGAAGACTCGTTACACAGTGAATGGGGAAAAATATAAGGATACCTTTACAAAGGTGCATCTCACTCCCGTGACAGTCGATTTTATGGCAACAGTATATTTACGTCATTGTCTGAATTTCTATGTTAAGTATTCTCCTTGTAATATTATAGAGGATGGATATGGTCCAAAGTTTAAGACTCTCTCGTTTGGCGTTTTTCTCTAAGCCAACAATATAATATGTTTGATATTGGCGCATGGCGCTAAAAAGTTAGGGTAAGAAGGTAATGTTTTATCTTCTTGCCCTTTTTCTCATTATTAACTCCTCATCATTAATCATTCATCATCCGTAGGACGAATAATTCCACATTTTTTATACCTTTAGCTTCGCTGAAGTTAGGCTGCACTCGGGAATCCAAAATTAAAACAAGTTTTATTTTGTTATTCCACTCGTTTTTAAACTTTAGCTTCGCTGAAGTTAGGCTGCACTCGGGAATCCAAAATAAAAAACAAGTTTTTTTTTGATATTCCACTCGTTTGCACTAACTTTGCAGCACAATTGTATTATATAAGCTTATGTTTAAGAAGAAAAGAAGATGGCATTGCCTTCCTGGTCAAGAACCTACAGAACTTGACAAGAGAGTAATGTATTGGGAAAATAAGGGTAAGGAAGTTCCTACCCGTGATATGATTCGTACTCCTGAAGAAATAGAAGGAATACGTATTGCTGGCAAATTAAATACAGGCTGCCTCGACGCTGTGGCAGCAGCCATTCGTCCCGGAATGACCACTCAGGATATCGATGATATCTGTATGCAGTATTGTGAGGAGCATAACTGTCATCCTTCTTGCCTTAATTATGAGGGATTTCCTAAATCAGTTTGTACCAGCATTAACGAGGTTGTGTGTCATGGTATTCCTAAGAAAGAAGATGTTCTTCAGGAGGGTGATATCGTTAATGTTGACATGACCATTGATTATAATGGTTTCTATGGTGATGCCTCACGTATGTTTATTATTGGAGGGAAAACTACTCCAGAAAAGGAACAGCTTGTACGTGTGGCAAAAGAATGTCTTGAGATTGGTGCTGAGGCTGCTAAACCATATTGTTTTGTAGGCGATATTGGTCACGCTATTCAGAAACATGCTGAGAAATATCACTATGGTATCGTTCGCGATCTTTGTGGTCATGGCGTTGGGCTTGCTATGCATGAAGAACCTGATATCGTTCATTATGGTCATCGTGGCACAGGAATGTTACTTGTCCCAGGAATGGTGTTTACTATAGAACCAATGGTTAATATGGGTACATGGAAAGTGTTTGTTGATGCAGATGATCCATATGGTTGGGAGGTTATCACTGGCGATGAAAAACCATCTGCTCAGTGGGAACATACATTCCTTATGACAGAAACAGGTGTTGAAGTTCTGTCAGAGTAGTGGAGGAGTATTATATGCAGGATATTTATATTTTAGGTATAGAGTCGTCGTGTGACGATACGTCAGCAGCGGTTCTTCGTAATGGAGTACTGCTTAGTAATGTTACTGCTTCTCAAGAAGTTCATAAGGCTTATGGTGGAGTAGTGCCAGAGTTAGCTTCACGTGCTCATCAGCAGAATGTTGTACCTGTTGTTGATCAGGCTATCAAACGTGCAGGGATAACAAAAGAACAACTTTCTGCTATAGCTTTTACACGTGGCCCAGGACTTATGGGTTCACTTCTCGTTGGTGTTAACTTTGCAAAGGGTTTTGCACGTTCTCTTGAAATACCTCTTATTGATGTTAATCACCTTCAGGGACATGTAATGGCTCACTTTATTAAGGAAAGTGATGATGACAATCATATGCCACCATTCCCATTCCTTTGTCTGTTAGTGTCAGGTGGTAACTCACAGATCGTTAAGGTTAATGCCTATAATGATATGGAGGTTCTTGGTCAGACTATCGATGATGCTGCTGGTGAGGCTATTGATAAGTGTTCAAAGGTAATGGGCTTAGGTTATCCAGGAGGACCTATTATTGATCGCTTAGGAAAAAATGGAAATCCAAAAGCTTATAAGTTCTCTGAACCACACATACCAGGTCTGAACTATAGCTTCTCAGGTCTTAAGACATCTTTCCTTTACAATATGCGTAAGTGGATAGCTGAAGATCCTGATTTCATAGAACATCACAAGGAGGATATATGTGCAAGTCTTGAATACACTATTGTTGATATCCTTATGAAGAAACTTCGTCTTGCTGTAAAGCAGACTGGAATTAAACATGTTGCTGTTGCGGGCGGCGTGTCGGCAAACTCCGTTCTACGTGTCTCTTTTCAGGAACATGCAGCTAAGTACGGATGGACAATATATATTCCTAAATTTAGTTATACAACAGATAATGCAGCAATGATTGCAGCTGTTGGTACATATAAATATATGGATAAGGACTTTGCGTCTATTGACCTTCCTGCTTTCTCAAAAGTAACATTCAAATAACATTGAACGTAAAATCATGGGTTTAGAATCAAAAGTATTAAGTAAGGAGATTCAGCAATATCTCTATGATAATAATAAGACTCTTGGTACTGCTGAGAGCTGTACTGGTGGTCGTATTGCTCAGGCAATTATAGCAGTTCCTGGTGCAAGTAATTATTTTAAGGGTGGTATTGTTTGCTACACAAACGAAGTCAAAGAGCGTCTTCTTCATGTAAGTCATGAAACACTCGAAGAGAAGACTGCTGTTAGTGAGGAAGTTGCTATTCAACTGGTGAAGGGCGCATGTGAAACCCTTAATGTTGATTATGCTATTTCAGCTACAGGTATTGCTGGTCCAGGTGGTGGTACAGAGGAAATCCCTGTTGGAACAATCTGGTTGGGCTATGGTAGTAAGGATAATGTGCAGACATTCAAGCTTGAAGAAGACTTTGGTCGCGACATAAATCTATCCATTGCTACAAATAAGGCTCTTCGTTTATTTCTTGACTTTGTGCAGTCTGAAGGTATCAAAAATATTGCAGAAGAAAACGATTAACGTAAAAAATGCTTAAATCTCGCAATTCTTTATGCAATTATTTTGTGTATTTCAAAAATATTTGTAATTTTGCACCCTGTTTGGAATAAGTATCAAAGTTAGAAATCAAAAATTAAAGATAGCAATGTCTAAGATTTGTCAGATTACAGGTAAGAAGGCACAGTTAGGTTGTAATGTGTCTCACTCAAAGCACCGTACAAAGAGAAGCTTTGATGTTAACCTCTTCAGCAAGAAGTTCTACTATGTAGAAGAAGGTTGCTGGATTAGCCTCAAGATCAGTGCAGCTGGTCTTCGTCTTATTAATAAGGTAGGTCTTGATGCTGCCCTTAAGCAGGCTGTATCTAAGGGTTACTGCGATTGGAAGGACATTAAAGTTATAGGAGAATAATTATCATGGCAAAGAAAGCTAAAGGAAATAGAGTACAGGTTATCCTCGAGTGCACAGAAATGAAGAACTCAGGTATGCCAGGTACAAGCCGTTACGTTACAACAAAGAATCGTAAGAATACTCCTGAGCGTCTTGAGCTCATGAAGTATAATCCTATCCTCAAGAAGATGACTCTTCACAAGGAGATTAAGTAATAACCCTTTAAAATTCATATAATAATATGGCAAAGAAAGCGGTCGCTACCCTCCATGAAGGTTCTTCGGATGGTCGCGCATACTCAAAAGTAATCAAGATGGTTAAGAGCCCTAAGACTGGTGCTTACATTTTCGACGAGAAGATGGTACCTAATGAGGCTGTTAAGGATTTCTTTAAGAAGTAATTTCTAAAAGATACTATATTAATAAAGGTTGCAATTTTGTTGCAACCTTTTTTTTGTTTCCTCACCTTACGAGGTGTTAAATGTTAGATGTTATTGTTCAATAGAGCACTTTTTTTCATCTTTTTTCCCGTTTTTGCGCACATTTTTAGTTTTTTCTCCTCATTTCTCTTGCAGGTTTCATATATAATCTCTAATTTTGTAAACTAAGAACACATAATTTGAAAAATAAAATAATTTCGCATAGTGACTCATATACTAAATCATATTGCTAACTGGTACTTCAGTCGTAGAGCGTTGCCTTATTGGTGTATTCTCTTTATTGATAGCATATTTGTTGTTTTTTTCTGCTATCTGGTAAAGTATCTTGAAGTAGGTGGTTCCGAATTCACAAGTCTCTTTTGGCCTGTTACCAGAGGTTCCTTCCTTACGCTATTTTTCTACGTAATCTGTTTCCGTAAATTCCATACATATAGTGGTATAGTTCGCTTTTCTTCTTTTATAGATCTTCAGCGTATCATGCTTGCTACATTTGCGGGAACTGTTTTGTCATACCTTACATATCTCCTTGTTACATATTTTGGCTTTTCTGCTTATTTTGATATGCCAGATTTTCGTGGTAGTTTGAGTGTATTTGCCCTTTCTACTCTTGCTATTGAGATAGTTCGTGTGACAGTAAAAGCAATGTATGACTACTTTAGAAATTCAGAATCAGATTTCAAAGTTGTTATCTATGGTGTTCGTTGTGGAGCTGTTGGAATTGCAAAGATGATCAACAACCAAATGCCTCAGCGCTATCATATTAATGGTTTTATTTCTCCTGATGGCGAATTGTCTGGTGGTTATCTTATGGGTTCTAAGGTGATAGATGTTGATGCAACAACAGTATCTTATCTTACAGAAAATAATATTAGAGCAGTTCTTGTGTCTCCACTGCAAACTGATTATTTCCGTGAGCAAGAGGCATTAATTAATGAACTTATTGAGGCTGGCATAAAGATTATAATGATGCCACATCCTGAAGAGTGGGATGGAAAGACTGAAATAGAGCAAGAGCAATTAAAAGAAGTAGATATCGAAGATCTTCTTCCTCGTGATAAGATAGAAGTTGATATGGATGCCATTGGTGCCCTATTAAAAGATAAGAAAATACTTATTACGGGTGCTGCTGGTTCTATCGGATCAGAGATTGTGCGTCAGGCAGCTGCTTATCATCCTGCAGAGATGATACTTATAGATCAAGCAGAAACACCATCTCATGATCTTCGCTTGCTCATGGCAAAGGAATATGCTTTTATTAAAAGCGAGACTATTGTGGCAAGTATTACCAACTGGCCTTTTATGGAGAAAATTTTCGTTGAGCATCGTCCTGATTATGTTTTCCATGCAGCAGCCTATAAGCATGTGCCAATGATGGAGAATAATCCAGCTATGGCAGTTCAGAACAATATTCATGGAACTCGTATAATTGCAGATCTTGCAGTTAAATATGGTACAAAGAAATTTGTAATGATCTCAACAGACAAGGCTGTTAATCCAACAAATGTTATGGGATGCTCAAAGCGTATCTGTGAGATATACTGTCAATCGCTTAATAAGGCAATTGTTGAGGGTAAGGTTGAGGGCGTTACCCAGTTTGTTACCACTCGTTTTGGTAATGTTCTTGGTTCTAATGGTTCTGTAATTCCATTGTTCAAGGAACAAATCCGACAGGGCGGTCCAATCACAGTAACCCATCCTGATATTATTCGTTTCTTTATGCTTATTCCTGAAGCATGTAAGCTTGTTCTTGAAGCAGGAACCATGGGTAGAGGAGGTGAGATATTCCTCTTTGATATGGGTAAGCCAGTTAAGATTGTTAATCTTGCTAAACGTATGATTGCTCTTTCTGGTGCAAAGAATATCGATATTAAGTTCACTGGTTTGCGTGATGGAGAGAAATTGTATGAGGAGGTGCTCTTTGATAAAGAGAATACAATATCAACAACTAATCCAAAGATAAAAGTTGCTAAAGTTCGTGAGTACGATTATACAACTGCCTGTGCTAATGAGGAGGAACTCCTTGAACTTTCTCATAGTTTTGATGATATGGCTATTGTACGCAAGATGAAGTTAATTGTGCCTGAGTATAAATCAAAGGTTAGTAAATACGAGGCTATAGACCATGAAATAGAGGAGGCACAAGCATCAGCAGAAGGCGGAAAGGCTATGTTCCGTGCGCTCAAAACCTTTTTCTTCTGATATATGATATAAAAATATACAACCGCAGCTCCTATTAGGGGGGGCTGCGGTTTACTGTTTACCAGGAAAACCGAAAATGATATAATACTATAACAATAATAACCTAAAATCACAAAAATGAGAAAAACAATTTTAGCGTCACTTATGCTATTAGCATTGGTGTCTTCTTCATGTGACAATCTTGAGACAGATCTTCGCGAATCAGAATTCGTGACCCTTTCAGTTAATGCGCTTACAATAGAGGACGAGCCTTTGGTAAGCAAGTCTCGTGTATCTGCTAATGAATCAGAAGCAACGCGAATATGCCTTTGTATATTTGATTCAGATAATAAAAGAGTATATAAAGGTGAACAGTTGAAATCGGATGAAAATATAACTTTTGGAATATTTACAGGAATCCGTCTTGTTAAAGGAGATTACAAGATAGTTGTTGTTGCATATAATGATTATGGAACCGATGCCGTTGCCGATATTACGTCACCAACTATTGCCACTATAGGACAAACTGGAATAAGAGAGGTTTATTCTACGGAAAAAGATATATCTATAGATCCTGATAATGGTGCAGCACAAAACGTGCAAATATCACTACCGCTCTCTGGTACCAAGATGGTATTTAATATTATGGACAAAATACCTTCTGATGTTGCATACATTAGTATTACAATAAATGAAGGACAGCTGCCTGCATCAGCTATAACCTTTAATCCTTCAACAGGACTGCTTTCAAGTAATAGTTCTTTTACTCGTGATGTAGATGTAAGAGGGTATACTGGTCAAATGCCGACTGTTAATGTTTATGCATTTCTAAATGAATATCCAAAGAAATGCAGCATAAAGATTAAGTGTGAAGATGTTAATAAAGTCACGCTTTATTCACACACCTATAATAATGTTGAGTTTAAGTCTGGCCATATTATTCGGGTTGCTGCTTATATATTTTCACAGTCATTGGCTCCATCTCTTGATTTTTCAGAATGGATAGAGGATTCTGAAATCCTATTAGAATAAAAAAAGTGATACTTTTCCGTTTCCTTTTTGAAATATCAATAAAATAACCTACCTTTGTAGCTAAAATCGATGCGGCTATGAAGCCGCTTCGATTTTAGAAGGTAAGCGCTTAAGAAGTGCTACACCATTTCTTAACACGAAGTGGTTCATAAATCATGCAATCTTAAACCGAAGTGATTTTAATTTAAATCATAGCGATTAATATATGATGCGTTTTTGTCAGACACTTACACTTAAAAATGAGCCAGAACTCATTAATAAGTATCTTGAAGTACATAAACACGTGTGGCCTGAAATAATTGAAGGTCAGCATCAGGTAGGCATTCAGTCTATGGAGATATATGCTCATGGAAGCCAGCTTTTCATGATAGTTGACACTTGTGACGATTTCAATTGGGAACGTGATATGGCGCGACTTGCCACACTTCCTCGGCAAGCAGAATGGGAAGCTTACGTTAGTCAGTTTCAGGATTGTGATGCCAATGCCACATCAGCTGAGAAATGGCAGCTGATGGATAAAATATTTGATTCTGAGAAATGAAAACACTTGATAAAAAATACATTCTGCCTTTTGTTCTAGTCACGTCACTCTTTCTTCTGTGGGGACTTGCCAACAATATGACAGACACTCTTCTTGCAGCCTTTAAACGTATAATGGATATGTCTGATGCACAGACAAGTCTCATTCAGTTTGCTTTTTATGGCAGCTATTTCTGTTTCTCTTTACCTATAGCATTGTTGATTAGAAAGAAGAGTTATAAGTCAAGTATCATACTTGGACTCTTACTCTATGCTACAGGAGCAATCTTGTTCTATCCTGCAGCCAAAGTAGCCAGCTACACGTTTTATCTCATAGCCATATATATCATGGCAGGAGGGTGTAGTGTGCTTGAGACAACAGCCAATCCATATATACTCAGTATGGGTTCGCCAGAGACGGCAACACGCCGACTGAACATAGCACAGAGCTTCAATCCAATAGGTTCTATTCTTGGCATACTTTTAAGCAAATATTTCATTCTCGATGATATAAGTCTATATTCCATAAGTGGAACCTATGCCAGTCTTGGCGGTGTACTCCTTTTCTTGTTGTTGGTAATATTCTTTGCAAAAATGCCAATAGGAAAGGACAACGGCAAGCAAGACAATGTAAGAGCCACCTTCCGCAGACTATTTGCAAACAAACTCTATCGTAGAGGTGTTATAGCACAGTTCTTCTATGTTGGAGCACAGATAGGAGTATGGAGTTTCACTATTCGCATCATCATGCAGGAGTTCAATATTCTTGAAGCTCAGGCAAGCAATATCTATCTTATTACCATCATCGGTTTCTGTCTGTCACGATTCATATATACATGGCTCATGAAATGGATTCGTCCGTCAAAGCTTCTAATGATTGGTGGAATTCTTTCTGCTCTTATGTCTGCAACAGTAGTCTTCACAGCAGGAACAGGTTGGATAATGATGACAGCCCTGATATTGATAAGTGTTTTTATGAGTCTTATGTTTCCAACAATCTATGGCATAGCACTTGGCGACATCAACAATGGCAGCCATCCAGAAGATTCCAAGATAGGAGCCAGCGGACTTATCATGGCTATTCTCGGAGGTGCTCTTCTTACGCCACTTCAGGGATTCATATCCGATTCAACTAATATTTATTATTCATATATCGTTCCAACAATCAGCTTTGTGGTGGTTACATGCTACGCAATGAATAGCCTCTCCCATCCCTCTCCAAAGGGAGAGGGCTAACCAGCAGGGAAAAGATAATTATCGATAAATTTGCGAATAATTATTCGAACAGAGTTCTCTTCAATTCGTCGAGATATTCGAGTAAAAAACTCGTTGAGTAAAGATAAAAACTTGTTGGGACAAGAAATGAAAAAACAAGAAAACATGAAAAAAGTATTTGTCTCAGGTTGTTACGACCTGTTGCATTCTGGACATATCGAGTTCTTTCACCAGGCATCACAGTATGGTGAACTCTATGTAGGCATCGGTTCTGATGCCACCTATCTTGAGTATAAGCATCGCAAACCAATGTTTCCTCAGGAAGAGCGGCTCTTTATGGTTAGCAATATCAAAGCAGTAAAGAAAGCATATATCAATGAGGGTAGGGGAATCATTGACTTCCTGCCTACACTCGATATTGTAAAGCCCGACATCTTTGTTGTAAATGCCGAGGGAGGTTCAGAAGAGAAACGTAAGATATGTGCAGAGAGAGGAATACAATATATTGAACTTCAGCGCACACCACATGCTGGACTTCAGGCTCGTTCATCATCATCGCTGAAAGCCGAACTGAATAAAGCCAGCGATGCTGTTGATGCTTCAGCGGGAATACCTACCCGTCTTGACCTTGCTGGCACATGGATAGATCAGCCCTATGTTAGTCAGTATCATCCAGGATGGGCACTAACCATATCCCTTGAACCAACCTTCGAGGTACGCGATCGTTGTGGTCTTTCCACCTCAACAAGAAAAGTAATCCAGAAGATATGGCCCGTTCGTCTTCCTAAGATGGATCCAGAGATGCTTGCCCGTCTTGTATTCTGTTTCGAGAATAATCCAGAGCGCCACGACGGAATTATCTCGGGTGCACAAGATGCCATTGGAATATGCGTTCCAGGACTTTGTCGTCATTATTACGACAACAATTTCTGGCCATCAAAGATAGAGAGCACACAAGACGAGATGACACTCCGCTTCCTTGAGTCTCACCTTGTCATGGTTCCAATGGAACCACGTCGCTCAGGATGTAGCGTTGTAGAAGAAAAAGACATCACCCCAACAAAGGTAGCAGCCCTTGCTAAGGCCGCTGACGACTGTTGGGAAGCCATCAACAAACGCAATCTCGCTGCATTTGCACAGGCATACCAAGCCTCATTTGAAGCACAGGTAGCCATGTTTCCAGGAATGTTAACACCAACCATCAACGGCAAATCCGAGGCACTTGTGCAGCCATATATCGACCGCTATTCACAGTTCCCAGATGTTCTTGCATGGAAAATGCCAGGAGCTGGTGGTGGTGGCTATCTCGCCCTTGTTGTTACCGATGCCCCCGCCTTTGCATCGCAACACCCCGAGGCTATCGAATTAAAAATAAGAAGAAACTGATTACTACTCCCTTCCTTTATGAAGAGAAGGGATGGGGAAGGCTTTCAACTTTATTTTAGTGCACTGCGCTTTCTTTTAATATTGAAATATTGAACCGAGGGTCACTGACAGTGTGCTTGCAGTCAACTTGCCGGTACAGGCGTAAAGCGAAGGAAGTAAAAATGGAAATACCTTTTTGGAATAACATAAAGGATAAAGAAATTACAAAGAAAGCCGTTTGTATGGCTAAGTGCTCATTTGGTGCATCAGCATTAAACTTAGGTACTTGGTGGCTTGGAATTGTAGGATTGTTTATAATTCTGTATAATTTGTTGGTATATGTTATAGTGGGCACTCTTGTTTATTATTTACTGAGAAACGTGTCGTGGCAGCTCCAAACATTTGCAGTATGGATTAGCGTAAATGCAGTATCTATTGCAGTATTGCTATATTATTTCCTTGAACCCTCAGACGAGCCAGGGGCACATTGCGTTTCACCTTTTGTGTTTCTTATTCCTGTTGTATATGTTATTACAGGCATTTTAAGTGTAATTCCTATCGGTTATTTCTGTAGAAAGGAAGCACTTGTTTCGGCATAGATAATATTAATTTTACTCTGTTTCCGCCTTCGAGATGCTGTTGACTTTACAGTCGACGATTCTCTTGCCTCAGCAGAGCCAAAAGCATTTTTTGCTCTGCCTTCACCTTCGAGATCCGTTCGAGATACCTTCGAGATGAATTCTTATTATTTGCTTGTATAATAGCGTTAATATTAAAGAAAAATATCAGTTATCAGTTTATCAGTTATTTTTTTCATTTTCTGCCCAAAGGCATTTTGTAATGAAATAACTGAAAAACTGATAAATTGATAACTTTTAATAATTCATTAGCCTAAGTGACTATTTGTTAGTGAGTTATGTTTCGATTTAATGTAATCAGTTAAAATAATAAACTGATAGGCATTTATTTTTGTCTTTTCAGTATTATCTTATGATCAATGCACTCTGGTAGTTCGTCCTGATAGTGTGTGACCATGATCATTGTTTTGTTGCTTCTCTTGCAGAAGGTATTGATAATGTCTTTGACGAGTTGGCGGTTTGTGTTGTCGAGACCATGAAGGGGTTCGTCGAGAATGAGGAGCTCGGGGTCTTTGACAAAGGCTCGGGCTAGAAGTACCAGGCGCTGCTCTCCACTTGATAGCTTTAGGAAGGTGCGGTTTTCAAGTCCTTCAAGTCCGAAGATATTCATCCAGAAGCGACAGATATCGTATTCTTTTTCGTCGGGTTTGACGTATAGGCCAACAGAGTCTTTCAGTCCGCTTGCCACTATTCTGATGGCAGGCATATCTCTTTGGTAAGCACGGTGCATTTCGGGTGATACATATCCTATGTGCTTCTTAATGTCCCAGATGCTTTCTCCACTTCCTCGAGGGTTGTCGAAGAGGGTGATGTCGCAGGCGTAGGACTGTGGATTGTCGGCACAGATAAGACTGAGTAGGGTGGATTTGCCTGAGCCGTTTTGTCCGCTTAGTGCCCATCGTTCACCGTTGTTTATTGTGAGGCTTAGTTCCTTTAGTATAGTTCTGTCGCCATATCGTATGCTTACGTTGTTCATTTTTACCACTTCGTGTGTGTGGTATTCGTTGTTTTTATATGGTAGGTTGACGATAGCTTGTTCTTTCTCTTTGCTTAACACTCGTAAAGGGAAGGCTGGGCGTGTTTCCAAATAGTCTTTTAGTGTTTTCTTTGGAAGTACGGTTTTATTTTTTACTTCAACAACGTGTGTGATGAAGTTGGGAATATCATCAATCTTGCTCAAGACAAGTATTATCTGTAGGGCTTGTTCATGTGTGAGTTGTGCAAGCAGTTGCTTTAGCTGTTCACGTGTCTCGGCATCAAGACCAATAAATGGATTGTCCATGATGAGCACACGTGGGGCAGAGAAGAGGGTTGCTGCAAGTTTGAACTTACGCAGTTCGCCACTGGAAAGAAGGATGATGTATTTATCAAGGAGTCCTTCCATGTGAAAGAGTTGATAGATGTGCTGTTGCAGCTGTCGTCGTGCTGGTGTGTCTTCTCCTGCAAGATGATAGGCTTCTTCAAGCTTAGCGCCAACTGTAGGCGTCTCGATATCTATCTCCTGTTGATTCCATCGTTGTTGCAGATAGTATGTGCGGTCGTTGTCACCGCCATAGGAATCACGAAAAGTGATGTATTTAATATTATCGGAAACAAGTGGTTTGGTGCTTGGTGAAAAATCGTATTGTGGCTCTTGCATGAGTAAGGGGTGTCGCCCAATGATGATATCTACTAACATTGATTTGCCACTGCCGTTGGGACCTACAATGGCGATGTGTTCACCATTAGATAACTGAAAGTTTACTGGTTGTGCCATACGCCACTCGGGCATGCGGGGGATGGCGGAAGAAAAGGAAATTACCGGCCTCACCCCGTCCCTCTCCAAAAGGAAAGGGGACACTTCCTGTTTGAGTTTACTATCTGACATTATTGTTTGAATTTTTAGTTGGTTATTGTAATATGCAATATTGAATTTTTATAGGGTTTTCTTGTTTTTCTTTTTAATTACTCTTTTCCCATTTGCGAAGCATTACTTCGCACTCTTGCTTTGTTTTTTACTGCATAATCCTTCCAGCTGGTGTAGTGTTTGGCAGGGGATTCAGGACGCGACATCTGTAGGAAGTGGCAATAGGCTGCACCGAGAGCGTCGGTGGCATCCATGTATTTTGGCATTTCCTTCTCGTCGAGGTGCAACAGACGCTGAAGCATGCCAGCTACTTGTTCCTTAGAGGCTTGGCCTTGTCCTGTGATAGCCATTTTAATTTTTAGTGGTGCATATTCGTGTATTGGTATGTCGTGACGAATAGCGGCTGCAATAGCTACGCCTTGCGCTCTTCCCAGTTTAAGCATAGACTGAACGTTCTTGCCGAAGAATGGTGCTTCGATAGCCATTTCATCGGGAAGGTAGGAATCAATGATTCCTGTTACTCGTTCATATATCTTTCCAAGGCGCAGATATGGATCGGTCATTTTTCTTAGGTCGATGACTCCCATTGCCACCATCTTTGCTTTGTTGCCAATGATGCTGATGACTCCATATCCCATGACGTTCGTTCCTGGGTCTATGCCTAATATTATTTTTTCTTTAGCGATCAAGATATGGATTGCTTGAGAGTTCGTTACCTATAGTTGTTTCTGGTCCGTGTCCGGGAAGGATGCGGGTGTTGTCAGGAAGCTGACAAATCATGCGCAGGCTTTGTATTATCTGGAACATACTGCCGCCCTCAAGGTCGGTGCGTCCGATAGAGCCTTTGAAGAGTGTGTCGCCTGAGAAGGCTACGCTCTCTTCCTTGCAATATAGGAATGAGCTACCAGGAGTGTGCCCAGGTGTAGCAATGAGGGTGAAAGTGTGATTACCAAATGATATGATGTCGTCTTCCTGAAGGTATCTGCCTACAGGTGGCATCTGCTTTTGGTATGTTGTTCCAAGAATGGTTTGAACCTGAAGAGGCAGATTAGCGAGAAGTTCTTGGTCTTTAGCAGGTACTTCTGGTTTCAGCCCAAATGCTTCGTATATTGCATAGTTGCCGAAGTTATGGTCGAAATGTCCATGTGTGGCAACAATGTGTTTCAGTTTTATGTTGTTCTGTTGAACGTAGTTGATGATGGCTTGTATTTCTTCTTCGTAGTATGCACCACAATCAACGATGATTCCTTCACCTGTTTCGTCGCTGACGACATAACAGTTTTCCTGAATCATATTGCATACGAATTTCTGTATTTTCAGCATAATTATAATGGAAGATAGATGAGTTTCTTTTCTTCCTTGAACCAATCTTCATCGAAGAAAGTGTCGAGGGGTATTTCTTCAACTACGTTGGCATAAGGTTTCAGTTCTTCTGTAAGATCTCCTCCCTTGAGGCAGAAGACACCATTAGGAAGTGCGTTCTGATGTTTGTTAGAGATGTTTTTACGAACAATCTTCATCATATCAGGCAGTGGCATAACGGCACGTGAGACAATGAAGTCGTATTTGCCTTTCTCGTCTTCTCCACGAAGGTGTTGTGCATCTACATTCTTTAAGCCGCATGCTTCGGCAACAGCATTTACAACCTTTATTTTCTTTCCAGTACCATCAATCATTCTGAAATGGCACTCAGGGAACATAATGGCAAGTGGTATGCCTGGGAATCCACCTCCGCAACCAAAGTCGAGAATGGTTGTTCCTGCCTTAAAGCGAATTGCTTTTGCAATGGCAAGAGAGTGGAGTACATGATGTTCGTAGAGATTATCAATATCCTTACGTGAGATGACATTGATTTTCTGATTCCAATCCTCATAGAGTGACTGGAGGTTTTTGAACTGCTCTACCTGATTTTCAGAGAGTTCTGGGAAATATTTTGTTATTATTTCTATCATATTCTTACTTATTGCTACAAAAGTACAAAAAGAATTCGTAACTTTGCACACTGTTATCAATTAATTAGAGAAAATGGTAAAAGCAGCATTATTCGATTTAGATGGGGTTGTATTCGATACCGAACCACAATATACTATTTTCTGGGGTTCACAGTGTAGGGAGTTTCATCCTGAGAAGCCAGGCTTGGAGCATGAGATAAAAGGTCAGACTTTGACACAGATCTTCGATAGGCTTTTCACTGGTGAGTTGGAGGATAAACGCAATCTTGTAGTTGAAAGACTTGATAGATTCGAGAAGGAGATGAAGTTGGAATATATTCCTGGCTTTGAGGATTTTATCAAGGATTTGAAGCGTAATGGTATAAAGACAGCGGTGGTTACATCAAGTAATCAGAAGAAGATGGATGTGGTGTATGCAAAGCATCCTGAGATGAAAGATTATTTCGACCGCATTCTTACAAGCGAGGACTTCAAAGAGAGTAAGCCTCATCCAGACTGCTATCTGAAAGGCGCTGAAGTATTTAATTGCAAGCCCTGTGAGTGCGTGGGCTTTGAGGATAGTTTCAATGGTTTGAAGGCTGTGCGTGCGGCAAAGGAATTTGTTGTAGGACTTGCAACAACCAATTCAAGAGATGCAATAAAGGAGTTTAGCGATTATGTAATAGACGATTACAGGGAACTGGATTTTAGCGCATTGCAAGCAATGCTATTGAATAATTTATATTGAATATTGAATAATGAAGCGCAGAGCGCTTAATAGTTAGGAGTTAGAAGATAGGAGTTAGGAGTTGAAATGCCGTAGGTATTAATTTCTTATTACTCATTATAACTTGGCCGTATGGTAACTAATTTCACATTAATAAGATTATGGGCTATTTAACAACAGATAAGAAAAAGATTACAGCAAAGACATTTATTGAAATGAAGAATGCTGGTGAGAAGATTACAATGCTCACAGCATATGATTTTACAACAGCAGGTATTATTGATGCAGCGGGCATCGATGCAATTCTTGTAGGTGATTCTGCTTCGAATGTAATGGCAGGTAATGCCAACACACTTCCTATTACTGTTGACGAGATGATTTATCACGCTCGTTCAGTAGTTAGAGCATGCAACCACTGCCTTGTGCTTTGTGACATGCCAATGGGCAGTTATCAGGTGAGCAGAGAAGAGGGTATTCGCAACGCTATTCGCATTATCAAGGAGAGTGGTGCTGATGCCGTTAAGATGGAAGGTGGAGCTGAGATAGCTGACACGGTAAAAGGTATTGTTGATGCTGGTATTCCAGTAATGGGTCATTTAGGTTTGACCCCTCAGAGTGTGAATAAGTTTGGAGGATACGGACTGCGTGCTAAGGAAGAAGCTGAGGCAGCAAAACTTCTTGCCGATGCTAAGGCTTTGGATGAGGCAGGTGTGTTTGGTATTACTCTTGAGAAAGTTCCTGCTAAGTTGGCTGCAGAGGTAACAGCAAGTGTTAGTGCTGCAACCATTGGTATTGGTGCAGGAAATAGCTGTGACGGTCAGGTATTGGTATATGCTGATGCTTTGGGTATGACACAGGGCTTTAAACCAAAATTTCTACGCCATTTTGCCGACGTAAATAAATGTATGACAGATGGTGTGCAAGAATACATTAAATGCGTGAAGGAATGTACGTTCCCGAACGCTAATGAAAGCTATTAAGAATGTAGAGTGTGGAATGTGAAGTTAGTTGCCCTACGGGCAATTTATAATGAGTAATTAATGCCTATGGCATTTAGCTCCTAACTTCTAATTCCTCTCTTAACTAATAAATTAAAGCGGTATGGATACACAGAACACTCCCGTGCACTTCAGATTATGGCATAGAGACTTTTGGCTTCTTGCGTTGGCTAATATGGTGTTGTCTATGTTGGTATATATGCAGATTCCGTTGTTGCCACATCAGCTGATGGATGAAAAACTATCTCCTTTGATGACTGGTTGTGTGATGGGAGTATTCTCACTTGGCATTTTTGTCTTAGGAGGCTTTGGCTCTTACTGGGTGCAGAAATATCGTAGAAACAGAGTATGTTTGAGGGCTATTCTTATACTGCTTCTCTCATTAGTTGGTTTATTATTGATTCCAGACTTAGAGAAGATAAGATTTGCAGAAGTAAGAAACTGGTTGAATATAGAGAGAATAACGGTTTTCTATATTATCCTCAGGTTGCTTATGGGTGCGACTTTTGCCTTAGCGCAGATAGTGTTGTGTTCAACTCTTGTTGTAGATATTTGTGAATCGTTCCAACGCACAGAGGCTAACCATTCGTCAAACTGGTTTGGACGTTTTGGTTTGTCATTAGGTCCTGTAGTTGGTTTGTTCAGTTATAAATATGGTGGAACAGATGGTGTGTTGGTGGCTTCTGTCTCGCTTGGTGTGCTGGCTTTAGTGTTGATTTCAATGGTGAAGCTGCCATTCAAAGCTCCTGATGATGATGTGAAGGTGTTCACAACAGATAGGTTTATTCTGTTTCGAGGTTGGCCTTTGTTTATTAATCTCTCAATGCTTACCTTTGTTATAGGACTTGTATTGTCTGTAGAATGGAATCTTCAGTTCTTCGTTATGATGATGCTTGGTTTCTTCCTTGCATTGTGTTCAGAGCGTTTTGCCTTTGCTAATGCTGATTTGAAGAGTGAAGTAAATACAGGTCTTATAAGTATTGCTATTGCGCTCGTATTACAGCATGTAGGTGATGCAGCGAGCATTCCTTATATTGTTCCTGTATTTGTAGGTTTTGGTGCAGGTGCTATAGGTAGTAGATTCTTATTGTTCTTTATAAAGCTCAGTAACCATTGCCAAAGAGGTACATCTGTAAGCACATATATCCTCTCATGGGAATTTGGATTAAGTATGGGTGTAGGTGTTGGCTATGCTTTATTCTATGGTAAGCAACAAATGATGCTTATGGTAGCATTGGCATTATTGGCAGTTGTCCTGTTGGTGTATAATTGTTTTGTACATGGGTGGTATATAAAGAAGAAAAACAGATAAATCTTCCTCCCCTTCATAAGGGGGAGGAGTTTTACAATAATTTCCATTCCATTCCGTTATATATATAATGAAATGGCATAAAATTATAGTTTCAGTATTATTTCTTGCTGTTGCATTTCTGACAGCATGTAGTGATGATGATGTTTTTACCACATCATCAAGTTATAAATTAGCTTTTTCTGAATCAGTTGTTAACTTAGATACTATATTCTCAAAAACTCCGTCATCAACCCATGCCTTTTGGGTTTATAATACATCTGGTAAGTCATTGAGATGTACAAATGTACGCCTTGAAAATGGAAACCAGACAGGTTTTAGAGTTAATGTAGATGGAACTTATCTTGGACAGGAGATGGGCTATCAGGTGCAGGATGTGGAGATTCATGCAGGTGATAGTATTCGTGTTTTTGTTGAATTGACCTCGCCCGAGAATGGTGCTGCCGGGCCACAGAAGGTTACTGATAATCTTGTTTTCAAACTTGAAAGTGGAGTAGAGCAGAAGGTTGAACTAAGTGCGTGGTCATGGGATGCTGTTTGTGTAAGAGGATTGGTTATAGACAAGGATTCTGTTATTTCGACAAAGAAACCACTAGTGGTTTATGATGGTATTACTGTGGCTGAGGAGGCTTGTTTAACTTTATCTGCAGGAACAAATATCTATTTCCATGAGAATGCAGGAATAGTAGTAAAAGGCTCGTTAAAAGCATTAGGCGAAGCAGGAAAAGAAGTTGTACTAAGAGGCGACAGATTGGATAAAATGTTTGATTATCTTCCTTACGACCTTGTAAGTGGTCAATGGCAAGGTCTTCACTTTGGAACAACATCCTATGATAATGTATTGCAATTTACTGATATTCATAGTACTTATGATGGAATAGTATGCGACAGCTCGGATGTTGAGAAAGAGAAGATTAGTATTGAACAGTCAACAATACACAACTGTCAGGGCTATGGATTGTTGCTTAATAATGTTAAGGGGCATATTTATAATAGTCAGATAACTAATGTGTTGAATGATTGTGTGTGTGTAAATGGTGGTGATGTTAAAATCAATGGTTGTACATTAGCACAGTTCTATCCTTTTGATTCTGCCCGTGGGGCAGCTTTGAGGTTTTCATCTGTTTATGCCTTGTTGGGGCTGAAGGTTATGAATAGTATTATAACAGGATATGCCGATGATGTACTTATGGGTGTTAAAACAGATACTGAAAAGGTTTTTAACTATGCTTTTTCTGATTGTATTATCCGTACTCCGAAGATAGAAACCGAAGACAGCGTTTATTTTACTAATGTTGTTTATGAAAATGTGAATAACACTTCTTCGAATGGAGAAAAGCATTTTAATTTGATAAGTGCAGATACTCAGCATTATGATTTTCATTTGGCGAAGGAGAGTGAGGCTATTGCTAAGGGTAATGCTGAGACTATTCCAACTGTTGACAGAGAAGGCAGAAAACGTGGTGTAAAGCCATGTATTGGTGCATTTGAGTATGTGGAATAGGATTGTTTCTTTTTTTTGTATTATTAATGCATGATATTTCACTCAAAAGTATTATTTTTGCGTTATGAAACAAATGAAAATAGAAATTAATTACGACTTTGTTAATGAGTCAGAGCTTTCAAAAGAAGATCTGGAACTGGTTAATCGTGCTAAGGAAGCAACAAATAATTCGTATGCAAACTATAGCCATTTTAATGTTGGCGCTGCTCTAAGGCTGGAAAATGGCGACATCATTATTGGTGCTAATCAAGAAAATGCAGCTTTCCCTTCAGGCTTATGTGCTGAGAGAACAGCGGTCTTTGCTGCCCAGGCACAACATCCAGATCAGCCAATAGAGGCATTGGCTATTGCTGCAAAGAACGTAAATGGTTTTATTAAAGAACCTATTAGTCCATGTGGACCTTGCCGTCAGGTAATTCTTGAGGTAGAAGACAGATATAAAAAGCCTGTTAGAATTATCTTGTATGGTACCGATGGAATATATATAGTAAAGAGTGTAAAAGACCTACTTCCTTTCTCGTTTGTAGATGCAAACATGAAATAATGTGGAATTATCGTTGGTACATCATCGAACAAAGTGCCATTAATTCCACATTACACATTAAAAGGCAAGTTCCTTTTGGAGCTTGCCTTTATATTATTTCTGGTATAAGAAGCGCTTGATGCTCTTCTTAGGTGTTTTCTCAAATTCTTCGTCGTGAATTCTTATTTCTGCTAAACGACAATAGGCAGGAAGAATCACATTGAGGTCTTTTCTGTTTTGTTCCATGATGTTTTCGAGATCCTCTCGAGAGAAGCCCATTGTATTAGCCTCGTCAAAGTCAGGATAAACAAGACCGATGAATTTGTCGCCTTCCTGAATCATGACGCTTTCCGTTACCATAGGCATAGAGTTGAGTTGGTCTTCTACTTCTTCAGGATAAACATTTTGGCCATTAGCACTAAGAAGCATGGTTTTTGAACGTCCCTTGATGAAGACATTACCATCTGCGTCCATAAGTCCGAGGTCGCCAGTATGGAACCAACCTTCTTTATCAATAGCCTCACGAGTAGCTTCCTCATTCTTGTAATAACCAAGAAGAACGTTTGGACCTTTGCAAAGAATCTCACCTGGGATATTTGCTGGGTCGCTACTGTCAATGCGTACTTGCATGTGAAGAGCTGCTTTACCGCAACTACCAGGAACAAAGTCTTTGTAGTCGGCATAACAGATGATAGGTGCACATTCTGTTGCTCCGTATCCTACAGTGTATCTAAATCCAATTTTGTGCAAGAAGGTTTCTACTTCCTTGTTGAAAGCAGCTCCACCGATGATTACCTCATAGAAGTTTCCACCGAAAGCCTGGCTAACCTGTGAGCAGATTTTTTCGTTTACCTTTTTAGAAACAACAGGCATGTGCATGAGCATGCGCATACGGTTGTTCTGAATTTTTGGGAATACCTTCTTCTTGATGATTTTTTCAATAACAAGTGGTACAGCAATGATTACTGCAGGTTTTACCTCGCTGAAAGCCTGCGCTATGATAGCAGGGCTTGGTACGCGTGTTAGATAGAAGATGTGGCAGCCTTTGAGGAATTCGAAGATAAATTCGAATGCCATACCATACATGTGAGCCATTGGAAGGATGCTGATAACGCTGTCTCCAGCTTTTATCTTGTCGCCCAGTACATGCTCGGCAAAATCGGCATTGCTCCACATAGCACGATATGGAATCATTACACCTTTAGAGAAACCTGTTGTACCACTGGTGTAGTTGATCATTGCCAACTGGTTAGGATCTTCTTCAATGTAATAATCTACATGCTGCTTACGGAAATATTTTGGATATTTCTTTCCGAACATCTCGTTGAGGTGTTCGCGAGCATAAGTTAATTTGTCAGTGCGAGAAACTACCAATGAATAGTCTGGAATATAGATAATTCCTTCGAGACCAAGCATTTTCGTAGCGTCAATTTGAGTAGCAACAACGTCACCCACAAAAAGAAGTTTTGCTTCGCTATGGTTTACGATGTTGTGAATTTGGTCAGCAGTAAACTCATGAAGAATAGGTACTGCAATAGCACCATAGGTGAGTGTTGCTAAGAAAGCCACAGCCCAGTTGGCACTATTACGTCCAGCAAGAGCAATCTTGTCGCCTTTAACAACTCCACTGTTTTCGAACATGATGTGGAGTTTTTCAATTTTGCGAGCTACATCGTGATACTGAAGAGTTGCTCCTTTAAAATCTGTAAGCGCATCCTTATCCCAATTGTCAAGGATAGTTTTTTTGATTAACGCGTTAAAACTTGGAATATTTTCCATATAGTTCTGTTCTGAATGTTTTCTAATTTTTCTCGTATATATTCAGGACTTAAACAGCATCCTGGTAAAGATATCTTTTTATACTCTTTTTAGGAGTTTTCTCAAATTCGTTATTGTGTAGTTTAATAGCAGAAATCTTGCAGAAGGGTGGGAGCATTTGGTTAAGCTCATGACGGTTCTGTTCCATAATTCCTTCTAGTTCCTCAACGGTGAAACCCATTGACTGAGCCTCTTCAAGATCTGGGTGCACAAGACCAATGAGTTGTTCTCCCTTTTGTATTACCAGACTCTCGTTAACCATAGCCATAGAGTTGAGTTTGTCTTCGATTTCTTCTGGATAGATATTCTGTCCGTTAGAGCCTAAGAGCATGTTTTTGATTCGTCCACGAATAAACACATGGCCATCTTCGCTCATTGTTGCCAGGTCGCCAGTGTGGAACCAACCTTCCTCGTCTATTACAGCCTTTGTGGCTTCGTCGTTCTTATAATATCCAATCATAAGATTGTCACCACGTGTGAGAATTTCTCCTGCAATATTCTGAGGGTCTTCGCTTGCAATTTTCACTTCCATATTGTTCATACGAACGCCACAGCTTCCTGGTACAAAGTTTGTCCAGTCGGCATAGGTAATCATAGGTCCTGTTTCTGTAGTGCCATAGCCAACAGTAATAGGGAAGTTTATGCTTGTGAAGAATGATTCAATTTCTTTGCTTAGACCAGCTCCGCCAACGAGAATCTCATACATGTTGCCACCAAATTCCTCTTTAACAAGCTCAAGGATTTTTTCCTTCACCTTTTTGCTTATTACTGGCATGTTCATGAGAAGTCGCACTCTGTTGTTCTGCACGATAGGGAATATTTTCTTGCGAACAATTTTCTCTACTATGAGTGGTACAGAAACAATGATAGCTGGCTTAATTTCCTTGAATGCCTCCTGAATAATAGTAGGACTTGGTAGTCGTGTAAGGAAGAAAATGTGACTACCATTGCAGAACTGAAGAATGAACTCACACATCAAGCCATACATATGTGCCATAGGAAGGATGCTCAGAACATTGCATCCTGACTTTATTTTGGCTTTGTCTAAGATTTCTTCTCTAAGTCCGAGGAGATTGCCTTCAAGACTTCTGTATGTCAGCATTACACCTTTTGAGAAGCCTGTTGTTCCGCTGGTGTAGTTTATCATTGCCAAGTCGTCGGGCTTGTTGATATAGTAGTGAACATGCTCTCTACGGAAATACTTTGGAAAGCGATGTCCATATAGTTCGTTCAGGTGCTCACGTGCATAGGTGAGTTTTTCAGTACGAGAAACGACAATAGAGTTATCTGGAAGATATATTATTCCTTCAAGGTGTGGCATCTCATCAGCATTAATCTGGGTGGCTACTACATCGCCTACGAATAGAACTTTTGCTTCGCTGTGATTAACAATATTGTGTATCTGTTCTGCTTTAAATTCATGTTGAATAGGTACAACTACTGCTCCATATGTAAGAGTTGCTATAAAGGCTACTGCCCAGTTGCTGCTGTTTCGTCCGCATAATGCAACTTTGTCACCTTTTTGAAGACCACTGTTTTCAAAAAGAATGTGTAGTTTTTCAATCTTACGAGCTACATCGTGATATTGCAAGGTTGTTCCCTTGTAATCAGTTAGGGCATCGTTGTCCCAATTGTTTATGATACTTTCTTCTATATATTTATTGAAGCTTGGTATTAATTCCATTGCACAAATTTCAAATTTCTGTGCAAAGGTACGTTATTATTTGCACATTCCCAAATGTTTTGTGCAGTATTTTGGCGTAAAATGAAAGTTTATTGCTTAGTTCAATGATTTCTTATTCGTATCTCATTGATTTTGCAGGATGAATATGCGAAATGAGGTAGCTTGGTGCTATCAATACGAGTACACTAATGATGAGTGTTGCTATATTGATAACAACGAAAGGCAGCCATGCGTATTCTACAGGAACAGTCTCTACGTAATAGGTTGTAGGGTCGAGTTTTACTATTCCTGTTGTTGACTGTAGGGCAATAAGTCCAAGTGCTATGATATTGCCAATAAGCATGCCTTTGCCAATAATGAAAACGGCAAACCACATGAATGAATGACGAACGACTCTGTTGCGTACTCCCAATGCTTTGAGTACGCCAATCATTGTTGTTCGTTCAAGTATAATGATAAGTAATCCACTAATCATGGTTACACCAGCCACAGCAATCATTAATGCAAGGATAATCCATACATTAAGGTCGAGGAGGTCGAGCCATGAGAATATTTGTGGATTTATTTCTTGTATTGTCTTTGACGAATAGGTTTCGCCATATTTGTCTATTGTTCTGTTTACTTTGTGTACGAGAATGTCTTCAACTTCGTTTACACGGTTGAAATCGTTTACTGTTATTTCTGCGCCCGAAGTCTGATCGTCTTCCCAACCATTTAGTTTTACTGCTGTGTATAAATCGGTATAGCATATTATCTGGTCATATTGTTTCAGGTTTGTCTGATATATTCCTTCAACAGTAAAACGGCGAACTCTAAGTCCTTGGTTGTCAATAAAGTAAGAGAATATTTTCTGACCAACTTTTATGTTTAGTTTGTTGGCCATTTCCTTTGAAACAAGTATTTTGTTTTTGCTTGCTTCATCAGAGAATTTTGGGATGCTTCCCTCAACCATGTTCTGATGAATGAATGTTGTGTCGTATTCTGGTCCAACGCCTTTGAATACTACACCTAAGAAATCGTTCTCGGTTTTAAGTATTCCTTGTTTGTTGGCAAATCTCTGAACATGCTTCACACCTGGGGTTTTCTTCAGTACGTTAACCATTGAGTCGCCCATCTGAATAGGGTAGTTCTCGTTGGTTTGCAACGACATAAAGTCGGCTACCTGTATATGGCACCCGAATCCCACAACCTTATCTCTAATAGTGTGCTTGAAACCAAGAACCACACTAACAGAGATAATCATCACGGCAAGACCTATAGCAACACCTGCTGTTGCTATTCTTATGGCTGGCTTTGACACTTTGCGTTTGTCGCCTTTGTCACCATATATTTTTCTTGCTATGAAAAGTGGAAAGTTCATTTTCTGAATACGTTATTCTTATTCTTCATCTATTCGTCCAGGGTATTCTTCGAGTGCTTTTCGAAGAACGATCAGTGCACGATTAAGATCTTCGCGCTTTAGCACATATGCTATTCGCACTTCATTGTGTCCTGCTCCTGGTGTGGTGTAGAAGCCTGATGCTGGAGCCATCATAACTGTTTCGTTTTCGTAGTTGAAACTTTCAAGGCACCAACGGCAGAATTTCTCGCTATCGTCAACAGGCAGCTTTGCTACGGTATAGAAGGCTCCCATAGGGATAGGAGAGTAAACACCAGGAATGCGGTTTAGTCCGTCAATAAGGCATTTTCTGCGTTCTACATATTCGTCGTACACCTCGCGGTAGTATTCTTCTGGTGCTTCAAGTGAGGCTTCGGCTACTATCTGACCAATAAGTGGTGGAGAGAGTCGTGCCTGACAGAATTTCATTACTGCCTTACGAATTTCTTCATTCTTTGTAATGAGTGCTCCTACACGAATACCACACTCAGAATATCGTTTTGATACAGAGTCAATCAAAACAACATTGTTCTCTATTCCTTTTAGGTGCATGGCTGAAATATATGGTGAACCAGTATAGATGTATTCACGATATACTTCGTCGGAGAAGAGATACAGGTCATATTTCTTCACCAGGTCGCGTATCTGATTCATTTCTCTACGTGTGTAGAGATAACCTGTTGGGTTGTTAGGGTTACAAATCATGATGGCACGAGTGTGCTCGTTGATAAGTTCTTCAAACTTCTCAACCTTTGGTAACGCAAAACCTTCTTCAATACTTGTGGCAATAGTTCTGATTTTTGCTCCTGCAGAAATAGCAAATGCCATGTAGTTGGCATAGGCTGGTTCAGGAACAATAATCTCATCACCTGGGTTCAGACAACTCATGAAAGCAAACAGAACAGCTTCCGAACCTCCTGATGTGATGATTATATCGTCGGGAGTTACTTCTATATCAAACTTCTTGTAGTAGTCAACGAGTTTTGTTCTGTAGCTGAGATATCCCTGTGAAGGTGAGTATTCCAGCACTTTGCGGTCTATTGTCTTTAGTGCGTCAAGACCGCATTGTGGTGTGGGCAGATCAGGCTGTCCAATGTTTAAGTGGTATACTTTGATACCTTTGCTTTTTGCAGCATTAGCCAAAGGAGCCAATTTTCTAATTGGGCTCTCAGGCATTTCCAATCCGCGTACTGATATTTCAGGCATCTTTATAAATAAATTGTAATCTGTATAATCTTCTGTTGAGTGAGTATTAATATACTCGTGGCCCAAAGATGAAAGTTCCTACTCTGACCATTGTTGAACCATGATGAATGGCTATCTTGTAGTCGTTGCTCATTCCCCATGAGCGTTCGCAGAAAGAACTGTCATTTGCAAAGTATTCTGCTTTTATCTCATTGAAAAAGCTGTTTGCAAGGTCAAATTCGTTTGCTATCTGTTGCTCGTTGTCGGTAAAGCTTGCCATCATCATCAAACCACATATCTGAACATTCTTCAACTCTCGCCATTCACCTCCGGCAAGCAGCTGTCGGCATTCGTCTAATGTGAGTCCGTATTTGGCTTCTTCTTCGGCAATATGCAATTCAAGCAGAATCTTTATAACTCTATTGTTCTTGGCAGCCTGCTTATTGATTTCTTTCATTAACTTCAGACTATCGCAGGCTTCAATCATAGAGATGTATGGTGCGATGTATTTCACCTTGTTGGTCTGCAAGTGACCAATGAAGTGCCATTCAATATCCTTAGGCAAGGTTTCAACTTTCTTTTTAAGCTCTTGCTCATGACTTTCGCCAAAAACTCTTTGCCCTTCATTGTATGCCGCTTCAATATATTCGTTAGGGTGGAATTTGCTGATAGCAACCAGTCTTACTTTTTCAGGCAAGTTATTTAGCACTTCATGTAAATTCTTAGCTACATCAAC
>JAEEGL014893693.1_pt1 | contig 28200 bp, 27 predicted proteins | sample 9134231 | NCBI WGS metagenome assembly JAEEGL01 (sample SAMN16246548, study PRJNA631951) | gut metagenome | biome: gut microbiome; feature: rumen; material: fiber-attached | host: Bos | place: Iran: Karaj | collected 2018-10
CGACTGCACAAGCTGCTTTTCGCTTCCTGTCGCACCTGGTGAGGACGGCTCATCAGATGCGACCAGCGCGACTGTTCCAAACGCGGGCGGCGATGCAATCTCACCAAGCGCAGCCGCCAACGCAGACGCACATGGAGCACGTTTCTTCCCCTATGGCTCGTTTCGGCGGCAGACATCGCATCTCCCAGAAGGCACTCCGCTTGAAGAACGCTTCAAAGTGTTCTCAGCGATGCTCGCACTTATCGGCTACATCGCGAACAAGTGAATGCACACAAAAACTTGTGTTTTTGACAAAATCGCCCAAATTTCGCTTGTGTTTTTGACAAATTCAGATATCAATCATGCTAAGCAGGAGTACACAATGCTTTGCATAACTGGCGATACGCATAATACAAATCCCTCTCTGACCTAAAGTTTTTTTTCTCACTCCCTCACAGTTTGATAGACCACCTATGCATAATGGAATGTGTATGAACAAAACACAGCATGGGAGGTGAGCTATGAGCGGTTCATATTTTTATTCAGTGAAAGATTTATCTAAGGCACAAAACCGTACAATCGCATTTTACCTGCGTCAGGTGGCTTTGGGAATCGAAAACTTCAAGAATTATGACAGCTGCCAAAAACTTTACACTAAGCTTGTCGAGGCTTTTGATCTTAAAGAACATTCAAAAATGGTGATTCAGGCCGTAATCGATACTCATATAAAAACAAACCGCTTGACTATGAATGAGAAAGGCAAAGGCAAAACACCTTACAAAGAAGATATGAATATCGGCAAAAAAAGCGGCAAGTGGAAAACACGAAACGAATATGACGCGAACCTTGTCCGTGCTGTTTTTGCAGGCAGCTCCGGGTGGTTCCCTTGGATTGTGGCGTTTACCTTTTTCGTTAAGCCCGATAAAAGACGTAAGTACTTTGATATCAACGGCGAATACAATGTCGAATCGACACTCTGTAAAGCTGATTGCTTGCCAAAAGATAATTTTGCTCAGTTTCTTGTGGATGAATTCAACCTTTCCGAACTTGATGCAAAAATCCTGAATGTAGCGTATCTTAGAAAAACAGTCTGTGAGTTTAACCATCTGTTTGACGATGTAGACGATTATTCGAGCGATGAAAACCGTGTTTCTTTTACTGCAAGATGTTTGCGCTTACCTGTAAAACAGATTGTCTTGCGTCTCCGCAATAATTCAAAGCTTATTTCATATGGACTTGTGGATGAAGATGGGGATATTACCTATGAAGCAAAAAATTGCATATTTGACAAGAATATCAGCTCGCTTTATCCAGAAATCCTAAAAGCAGACGATAAAAAGGATTCGTTCGCTTTAAGCAGTTTTTCCGTAAAGAATAATGATGTTAAGCTCGCGTCCAAGTTGCTAAAAAGCCACAGTGCTACGAATCTTCTGCTTTATGGGGGAGCTGGCACTGGTAAAACACAGTTCGCTCGCTCTCTTGTGCACTCTGTGGACTTAAATCCGCTGTTCCTGAAAAATGATTTTGATTCCAATAAAACTGCAAGGCTCTGTGAGTTGAGCAAGCTGCTTTCTCTTCCAAAAAATAGTTCTGTGATTATCGTTGATGAAGCTGAATGTATCCTTGAAAAAGATGATACGACACAAAAAAGCATCGTGAAGAAAATGCTCGAAGAATCGCGCAGCAAAGTTATCTGGATTCTTCATTCTGTCCGCAATCTTGATGAATCTATCTTACGTTATCTTACATACTCAATTAAATTCAACGAGATGAGCCCTGCCATGCTAAAAACAATAGCGAATACAAAGCTCAATAGAATTTCGAAGGATACAAAGCTTCGTTCCAAACTTGTAAACCTTTGCGAAGAATATCGTGTGACCGGTCCGTCTATGGAAAACATTGTAAAGGCGTTCAGCGGAATGAAGTTAAACGGTTCCAATGAGGAACAGCTCGTCCGCGACATGAAAAGCGTTTTGGAATCGAATTCTGCTTTATTTTGCGACAAACAGAAAATGCGCGGGAACGTAAACAGCAGCTACGACATTTCTGTTTTGAACGTTTCCATTCCGGCTCAGGAAATTGTTGATATGGTGATGAACGCTCAGTATAACGAAGTGAACGGCGGAATCAGGATGCTTTTTTACGGACTTAGCGGAACAGGCAAAACCGAGCTTGCGCGATACATCGCGGAAAAGCTCAACAAGAGAATTCTGCTGAAACGTGCGAGCGATATTCTTGGAATGTATGTCGGGGATGAAGAAAAAAACATTAAACGTGCATTTGAAGACGCAGAATCGTCTGGCGATATCCTTTTGTTTGATGAGGCAGATACCTTCTTTGCGGACAGGTCTTCTGCCGCACATAATTGGGAACGTTCAATGGTGAACGAGTTCCTTACGCAAATGGAAGAGTTTTCCGGCATTTTGATTTGCACGACCAATTTGCGTCAGATTATGGACCCCGCAATGCAAAGGCGTTTTCACATCCTTACGGAATTCAAAGCCCTTCGACCCGAAGGAATCGCCAAACTTTTGAAAAGCTTCTTCGGCACATACACTTTTGACGATGCGCTGATTTCTCCGCTCGTAAGATATAGCACCGTAACGCCGGGCGACTTCGGTTCTCTTGCAGGAAAAATAAGATTTATGCCGCAGGATAAAATAACGCCGCAGCTTATAATCGATGAACTTTGCAAGATACAGGAAGAGAAGGGCTGCAATAGCCGGAGCATAGGTTTCGCCGGGTGAGTTCACGAAAAATATTTTACGAAAATTTTCGTAAAATATTTTCGTAAAATTGCGCATTTTCGTAAAATGTGATTATTTTTTTTTGGTCTATCGTGATATGATAGACCAGCTGTGTTATCATCATACTCAAGCTGCAACCCTAGCGCAGCTTTCATAAAGCAGGAGGAAAACAATGGTAACGGGCAAACGTCAGTATGATAATCACTTGATATTGGAGCGTCTTTCCAAAATCCACGCAAAAATAAAATCAGGATGTTATCCTAGTACAAAACAGCTAGCTTATGACAATGAGGTATCTATCCCCACAATAAGCCGAGACATTCTGTTTATTAGAGACAGATTCGGAGCAGAAATTGAATATAGCGCAGAAAATCGGGGATATTATTACAAGAATAACTTCGAAATGCCGCTTAACCTTATCTCGTCAAAGGATGTGCTTTTTCTTTCTTTGGCAAAACAACTTTTGTCACAATACGAAGGTTCTCCCATCTATAACGAAATCTCTTCGATTATCGATTTTCTTTCGGACTCACAGGGAAACGGAAAATCAGATTTCCTCAACCGCATTGCTACTCCACCTCTCCCTAAAGTCAACTTAAACGAAGATATTTGGAACGTTGCGATTGAATGTTTGCAACAAAACACAATTATCAAGTTTGACTACAACGGAAGATGGCACACCGCAATTACACACAGAATGGTGCGCCCGTATCAAGTGCTTATGCAGGACGGTATGTATTTCTTGTTCGGTTTTGACGAAAATGCCGACGGTGGAGAAGGTGGCGAGCGGCTTTTTAATCTTTCTCGCGTAAAAAATGCAGAGAACACGAAAAAGAGCTTTGAGCTGCCGGAAGATTTTGAGTTTGCTTCTCGTTGCGGTGGGGGAAGATTCGGTGCATTCAAGGATGCGGATAAAGTTCAGTATGAAATTCAATTTTATGAGGATTCTCGCCAGTTCGTCAAAGATTGCATTTGGGCTGACGACCAGACATTTTCTGATGATGAAGCAGGTATTACCACGGTTAAATTTACTTCTTCACAGTCACACAAAGTGTTGGAATGGGTTCTTTCCCAGGGTGGAAACGCATGTCCGGTTGCGCCAAAAGAGTTTGTGGAACTCTGGAAGCAGCATATAGAGTGGATGACAGACAATGCCAAGGTTTTAGATGGAATGTTGAAATAATGTACATAAACACAACCGACAAAAAAGAGCAGCATTACATTACGCGTAAAGAAAAGGCGGACAAGGCTTTTGAATGGACAAAAGAACGTGTACAGAAACTTCGCCGCCTGAATGATGCTCTTACAAAGATTCAGACACAGCTTGTCGAGCAGATGCAGTATATCTACAGCACACTGTTACGGTTGGAAAAAGAAGGCCTGTATTTTCTTCATGGTTTTATGGTGGTCGGCACTTACGTTTTTGAAAAATCTGTTATCAGCGAATACGATGAGCTTGATAAGATGACCAAAGCCCAAAAAACAGAGTACAAAATGTGGGAAGACATAGGTTTCTGCGCTTCCAAAGAGCTTAATAAATGGCATCTTGTGCTCGACTCTGCTACTGGCGATTATCTTCCGCTTTCAAAAGTGCGGATGAACCAGACTGTTGAAGGATGGCATAAATCTCCACAAAAACAGAATGTTTCCGTATGCAGCTATTTGTATCATCTGCTTGAATATAACCAGACACTCAGCTTGGAAGATTTAATGGAATGTACCGGGAAAGATTTTTATCCCGATGTTTTTGTTACTCTGAATTATCCGGCTTCCGAGCTTGAAGCGTTGCCCGATTATCGTGACCACGACGGTATGATTGCTGATATTTTGCATCTACGCGCGGTTTCTTTGAATGCTCGTTTTAACTGGAACAAAAAGAACATCGCTAAAATAATGGATGTAAATGAATTGCTTTGGAAGCAGACGTTTAAAATGAGGCTACACATGAAAGAACTTTCTGACGCGCTCAAAAAGCTTTCTAGTTACAATCCGGTTTTTAAGAACTATTTCATAACCGGGCACATTGAGTATCATGGCAGCGTGGCAACTGACATTGCCACGCTTGAACTGCAAAAACAGATGAGCCGTACCGCGATGTTCGATTCTTATATGATTACGTGCAATGACGAGTGTACGGAAGTTTATGATTCCAACCACGATGACGATCCCGAACTGAACTGGAACTTCGAAGTGTATCGCAATCATTTTACGTCCGAGCAGCAGAAAATCCTGTTCCATTACTTCATGCACAGTGTTTTTGTCGATGACTGCATTTACAGCTTTGAAGATTTGGTTCGTATGCGCGAGGAAGACTTCAAACCGTGCCTGCGCATTACTTTTTGAAGTGCTGGGTATATTCCTTGACTGTTAGTACAAAGCGTTGTATATTGAAAGAAAGGGTACCCGCGACAAGCGTCTTGCCCCACATTGTAGGTAGCCTAATTACTTAGGCATTTGCCCATCCTGTGTTTGGACTAGACAGGGTGGGCTATTTTTTTCGCTCTTTATCCTTTTTCCATCTACGGAGAAGGTGCAGAGTGATGTCGATGATAATCCGTATGACACCAAGTGCCAATACGAGAATTTCATACAAACTCATAGCAGCCTCCCAAAACGAATAATCCAGCCAGCAGCTGGTCGAGTCGGAGGCAATCCGCCCATGTCACGGGTACATTTAAATTATACTATAATTTTGTATAGAATACAAGTGTCGTGTTGAAGATTGCTTGGATTGTTGAGTTTGTGTTTCTACCTATCTTAAGCTGTTTTGAAAACTCTCGAAAAATAATCGCAGAAAAAAAATACCTCTATCATGTTTTGAGGGAGTGCTTGTTTTATACTCTTGATATAGGAGGCAGTAAAATGAGCAAGATCAAACAGATCGGAACATTTATCCTTTTAGCATTGATTTGTAGCATGATTTCTTCATGTAGCCTGATAAAAAAGTATCAAGCTGCAAAGATTGCAGAACTAGAAGATATGGTTGCTACCCTTGAAGAAGAAACTATTCCACTGAAATTCAAGATACTGGACAAGAATGACGGCAAAATTACTGTTATGATAAAGTTTCTGGATTTGAACGGTGAAATCGCAAAGGAAGAAACTCTGGAATTGACAGGAGAGGAACTTTTCTTCGATTCCCAGATTATAAAACTAGAGCGGAAAGATCAAAAAAACAAGACAGAAGAACAATATATGTTCTTCCCATCAAAAATCTATACAGATGAAGTTGCGCCAGAAAACGGTATAGAGTTGTGTTCTTTATACGATGAAAACGATTTTCCTGCATTTTACAAAGGATTTGACGCCTCGTTGCCAGAGGATAATGAAAAACTTGTATTGGCGTATTCAGAAATGATAATACAGACTTTTGCTTATATCAGGACGGGTGAACTTGAAAAGCTTTCTAACCAATATGGAAGCGCAGTTCACGATATGGAAGGAATATCGGAGTTTAAGAAAGGCTACCTTTATTCTGTAGTGTGCCATCCACATACGGGTGCTGTTGAGATAGTGAGGGAATAATTATGGAAAATAACGTATTTTCAAGCTTTTTAGGACAAATTACTTTAAATGTACTGCAGATTCTTACACCGACTTTTATTGTCCTTCTTGTAATTTTGGTTGTGTACACGTTGCTGCAAATAATCTCTGCAAAATTCTTAGAAAAGTCGGATCAAAAATTTTCTAAACTCTTGGTTGGTGGATTCTCTAAGACGTTAAGCTTCCTGATAGAAAAACTGCCGTCTATCCTCATTCTTCTGGCTGTTATAACAGGCTTAAGCCTCGTTATTAACATAGGTAACCAGTTTTATGAGATAAGCCAAAACCAGAAACGTATAAAGGAACTAACAGTCTTTGTAAGGAATCTGAGCAACAATGACAAAATAGCTCAAATAACTGTAAAAGAAAAAGGCGGGGGATATAATGATGAATATGGAGTTTACAAAATCGACATATACGACGGTGTTTCTGGGGATGTCGTCTCGGAAAAAGAATACACACTTCCAGGCAGAGTTCTAAGTTTAGATTCGATGGTTATAAATTTCGATTACTCAGAGATAGGTTCTGGGACACAAAAGAATCTTGCTTTCCCATATAGAATCTTTTCAAACAGAGTTTCAGCCAAAAATGGCACGATACTAGAAAATATATTTACAAGCTCGGAATCGGATACAATGATTGAAAACAGTGAAGAAGCTATGCTTGGGCTTTCCAGAGAGGCTTATAGACAGCGTGCCAAAGAGTTTATACAGATAATAAATGATCCACTTCAAAGACAAGAATTGGGAATAAGAAGTTCTTACGGTAATACGATTACAATCCCTGTCAATGCACAACCAGGCGATGCATATGCAGTTTATGTGGAAGGAAGCGGAGGCTTGAGTTTTAAGAAGATTGATTAGAGGAAATTCGTGGTTTTAGAAACAAGCAGTGAACAGAATGTAATCTCTTTTTTAAGAAATATAAAAGAATGAAAAAAGGTCCACAAAAATAAGATTTTTTTTAACAATAAATAAGTGTAAGCATGAAGATGCTTAAAAGGAGCATACTATGAAACACTTATTTACTGAAATCAATGAAACCGTAGCGGAGAGAATGAAACTTGGAACAAGAGAACAGGTTCCGACTGTTTTATGCCGAGAGGCGTTAGCAATTGTGAAGAATCTTAAAATTCACACACAAAATGATGTAGTTCTGTTTTGTGCAGCGTTAAACCTTCTGAATACCTATGTGAAACAACCAGGCAGTGATATAGGGTATTCCTTCAAAGCTTATATCAATCACTTATTTGTTGCTTTGTCGAAATGTAATATCGCAGACGTAAAAATTGGAATGAATATCAAGATTTCTAAGAAAGGCAATGCAATTGCTTATATAATTGTTCAGATAAATGATGTCCAGTTCAGTTTTCACCAGATCAAGATGTCTGATGCTGCCTATAATGTAAAAAACTATTCTGGCTTAGTCCATAATTTGGAGTTCGACGGCTTAAAAAAGCAGATATGTGCTGTATCTGTTTTTGAAATGGCAAAAGCTGCATGATGAATTGTCGGTATAATACCACATTTTTCACCGTAGCTGTGAAAAGCGTGGTATAATAACCATTATGGATATAAAGACTACTGATATTACAATGTTTTTGAACGAGTGTTTTTTTCTTTGTTTTCACGATATGGAAGACTATAAGTGCAATATAAGAAACTTTATTGTTTCATCAAATAATAAAATATCTTTAGATTTTAAGGGTTTTGTAGAATATCTAAAAGTAAAAAAAGAAACGTTCGGTTTGATACCTATTGATGTGTTCTATGATGATTTCTGTACAAAGGAAGAGCTTCGAAAAATAGAAGAATCTTTTGACGAGGAAAAGGAAATAGGCGGTTACACAAGATTATTTCTTGAGTATCTGTTTGATGAAAGATTCAAAAAAGGGTTTAATAATATGGTAAAGGAAAAACTGAAACCTGCATTAACAAACAGTTATTTCTCAACAAAAGACGAAAAGGGGTTATTCAGTTTTGATTTGGTTGGTCGATATCTTGAAGATATAAAAGGTTCTTACCGAGGAGCTGATACTGGATTTGATTTTTCTACTATTACAAAACGAGGTGCAGTATATGACAAAAATGATGAAGAAAGGAAAGGAAAAACTAAAAATATTTCGGGATGGACAGAGCCTTTAAAGAATCCATATTCTATGTACAAACTTTATGGTCAGGAAAAATACTCAAGAATTCTAATTTCTCTTCAAGCAAAAAGTACACCCGAAATATTGCCAGATTTTTTATTAGGAAAAAGTAATAATGTATTTTTTTCTGATAAAATCATAAAAGAGAATATTCCTGCATTGGAGACAATAAATCCAATTGAGATTAGGGAGCAAGTATATTTTTTGTGGTTAGATAAGATTAGATATGATTTACAAACATTCTTTGATGACTATATTCCATCAACTCTAGATACTATTATAAAAAAGAAATCTGATTCGAAATTTAATGAACAAACTTTTAGAGAATCAATGTATATTGGATTTAAAACAATACTAAAAGAAGAAAAGGCCTTGTATTGTAATGAAGCAGGACAAAATAAATTTGATTATTTGAGATTGTCAAACGGAAGACGAACTTTATTCTCTGATTCCGAGTTGATTACAATAAATAAAGAATTTAAGGAATTATATAAAAAAGATGATACTGAAGAAAAACCAAATATTTTAGATTATACAATACGTGAGAAATTGGAATTTATTATCAAAAAAACTTCAAAACATGCTAATAAAAAATGGGAAGACTTTTTGGATAGATACAACATCTATTTTTCGGAAGACCCAAATGAGTATTCAGGAGTTGAAAAAAAAGAATATCGAGAAGAGGAGCATAGGATATCAACTCAATCCCCTGAAGAGAAGTTTTTTCAGGGATATGATGACAATCCAAAAGAACTGTTAATAAAACTCTTTAGGTATTATTTTCAACGTGAAAATCAATTCTTGGAGTTCATAGAAAAGGTTATTAATAAGTTTTCATATTCTACCAGTGAATTAATACAAGGTTTTCGTGGTTTACCAGATCATCCTTGGGCAAGATTTTGGACAGTATATCGGCGGAATTCAGAAATCGATCTATACCAAAAACAGGCTCATTTTACGAAAGTTATGAATTGTATTGAAGCAAAAATGATGGAAAATCTTAATGCCTGATTTTAGGAGGAATTTATGACAAGATTAGAGATTGCAAACACGTTGAATAAGATTATGATAGAAAATAACTTTTCAATTATTGACCGTGACAATTGTCATGAAAAGTACACAGATAAAATTAACTCAATGCAGGAAATCTTTCATTTGAAAAACTCAAGTGATTTCACGTACTTGTATGCAGTTTCTCATTTGTTAAGTGATAAAGAAAAAGCCGTGAATGATTATCTGCTAAATGAGAACAAAGATTCTCTTTTGATAAAGAATGTAAAACAGCCAACGAGAGAAGATTTATTACTTGTCGCAACAGCTTTTGAAGAGAATCCAGAGTTCTTCTCGATGGCATGGAATTGGGTAGTTATAACAGAAGATAGGCTTAATATTCTCTGCCTGTTCAAAACTGAATCTGATATGTTCAAAGAACAACAATTATATTTAGATTATCCTGTTTATGCGTCTGCGGCAGGTGTTCCAGGCTTCAATAATATTACAAGAATTCCAATTGATTTATTGGGTGAACTTGAAATAAGAGGTAATTCAGAAACCAAGAGATTGCTTTTTGTTTTATTTATTAATCCAAACTACACAAATTTGAAGTTTGAATTGAAAATAAGATTTGAAATAGAAAACTCAGAAAATATCGCTATCATCAAAAAGGATTACTCAGATAGTTACGCGCAAATATCATCACAGGCGATTCATGCCAATTTTACAAATGGTTTTAGAATAACAAAAATCGAATGGAGAATTTTGTAGGAATTAAAATGGCTAGACTATACGTACCGATTATTGTGAATGAACAATTGGAAGAATCTCATTGTAATTTGTTTTCAGTAGTAAGCCATAAACATGAAATTACAAACTATTATGATTCAGATTTTAACGGATGGTCATATACTTATTTGGACAAGAAGCTAAAACTTAGTTTTCCTGCTGAAACTTTTTCTTTTGATATATACGAATGTGATAAAGATCCTGAGTTTGGAGTTTTTGAAAACTTTTCAGAAAACACAGCTTCAATTTCATTAGGGCTTTTTTGTTCTGCATATGCAGTAATAAATAATCGGAAATATAAGGAAAACTATGATTCTATTACGATAACTGGTGATTTCCAAATTTATGATGGAATAATACAGCTGTCAGACGTGATATTCGTTAAAGAAAAATTTGATGCTGCCAAGAAGTACGCCAATAATCATGCGGATAAAAATCATTTGTTCCTTTATATTTCTTCAAAAGAAATTGTGCCAGAAGGTCTTCATGATGATAATCTTCTAGTTGTCAGATATGATTCGACATTTCCAATCGAATGCGTTTTTGCAGAAATTTTCGAAGGTGCATATACAGAAGAACAAGAAAAGGAATTAATTAGATTTCGAATAAAAGAAATTGAAAATGAGTTTTTTCAAACTAAAGGGGCTATTTCTTGGAAAAAACAGATTTTAAATCCGAATATCAATGGATTAGTAATTAAAGGAAGCACAAATACAGGAAAAACAATTACAACAAAATTTCTTTGCAAATGGCTTATTGATACCAATTGTGTTGATGACTTTTTATGGATAACTGTTAGTAACAATTTGGAATTCTATAAAATATTACAAGAAACACAAAATGAAATTTATTTTAATACCAAAAATAAGAAAATAGATGGAGTTGAGAAATATTATTCAAAAGGGTTTTCTAAATTTGATGCTCTATTAAAAGCAAGAAAGAGAAGTCTTGTAATTATAGATAATATTGAGGGCGAATATATAGATGAAATAATTAATTATTTTTCTTCAAAATATTCACTGTATCTAAAAGATATTAAATTTATAATTTCATCTTGGCATAGCTGTAGAAAAAAAACTTCTCTATGTAAACTAAACCTAATAGAAAAAGATATTTCTGAAGTATTACCAAGTGATAACGATTTCCCATTACTGGTTAAAAAAATAATAAATACTTCTGATTTTAAAACAGGGTACGAACTATTAACTGAAACTCAACAGAAAGAAATAATTGATGTATTATATCCAATTTGTAAAAATGTTCCTGGTTTAATTTCAGTTGCCTTAAGTTCAATAACAAATAAAACTCTGGCTCGTTGGTTTCAAGATATTAAAGCTATTGATACTATTGAAAATAATAATGATGTAAAAGGATCTCTCTTTCAACTTTCATTAGAAACTTTAGATTTCTTTTCGCAAATAGTATTGTTTGCCTGTCTAGGAATTAATGATTTTGATAGTGATATTAATATTTTGAGTTATAAAAAAATAATCAAGAAAAAGATATTAAAAAACAAAATAGATATTTCAGAAAATATTTTATATTCATCTTTTGAAGAATTAGTAAAGCATTCAATGCTTCAAATAAATGATAAAAAGATAGCTATTAAAAATGATGCTTTAATATATTTTGCTTTTTCTAAGAAAATTTCAAGTGAATTACAGACTGTAAGAAATGCTTTGATTGATAAAGGTGAATTGATTGAATTTGCAATGTCCAATTGTTTGTATAATGAATTCTTAAAAATTATTTCTACCTATAAAAATAAAGATGACTTTAGCTATGCATTATTAATTGCAGCCAGAATAAATGCTGATATACAGTTTTTCAAAACTTTAATTGAACAAGGTGCGGATGTAAACTACATAAATAAAGGAAATGAAGCTAATTTAGCATGGTTTGTATATCGGTATTGTAACAAATTAGAGGTATTGAAATACTTAATCAAAAATGATATGGATTATAATAAAGGTGTAAGAGGCGTTTCTCCATTATTCGCGCTTGCAAGAAATGATTCTGATGAAATATTTAACTATGTAATAGATAATCACTTATATGAAACAATTGAAGCCAAATGTAGAGAATATACACTACTCTTTTATGTTCTTGCAAGCGGGAATTTAAATAGAGTTAAAAAACTATTCTCTATAAATGCAAAGTTTTCAGAAAAAGGCAGAAAAGGTGAAACGATTCTTCACATGGCACTAATATCTGCGAATAACAATTTATTACAATTTATTTTTGATAAAAATTTATGCAAAGATATAAATGTTAAAACAACAGAAAAACTCTCTTCATTGGAATATGCTACTATAAATGACAACTTGTTGGGATTTCAAATTTTATTGCAAAAAGGTGCTGATTTAACGATTTGTATTGATGATGTGATAGATGTAGCTTTGCGCACAAATAGTGAAAAAATAATCAGATACATACTTGAGAGCAATTTATGCAATATTTCTGACAGACTTGAAATTAACCTGATGAATGATGGCTATAAAAGAAATTATTTAGCCTATTATGTTGAAATATGTGATATTTTTAATATGAATATTTTTAATATATTATGGGAAGCAAGTACAAAAGGAGCTGTTAGAGAATTAACAGAGAATACAATCCTTATACACAGTTTTCATAACGAAAACACATCTGTACCTGCTCAATATTTGCTGATTAATCATTATTATGCAGATCTAAATAAGAAAGAGTCTTTTACGCAAGAAAGGCCATTACAGATAGCTGTTCAAAAAATGCCAGTAGATATTATAAAAATGCTTCTAGAAAAATCAAATAATGATTATAAAGGAATACTATTAAATGCTGTTCGAAATAAGAATTCAGATGTTTTAGAATATCTATTACGAAAGCATTTGTACTCAAATTTAGAGGAGAAAGATGAATTTGGAAATACAGCCTTATTATTATCTGTAATCCTAAATAATTTTGATGCGTTTGAGTTATTACTGCAGTATGGAGCAAATCCTTATGCTTCTAATGATACTGGATTTTCTATATTGATAATATCTGCGGGAACCAGTGTTACAATTTTAAAATACATTCTTGAAAATAAATTATATAACGATATAAATGAGAAAAGCGATGGTCAAAACACATCTATAATACGTTCAAATTGTTTAGTAGCATTAAAATTATTATTAGAACATGGAGCAAATCCAAATGTGATTACTGTGAAGGGGAATAATTTGTTACATGTTGCTGTTTTGAAGCGGAACAAAAGAATGATAAAATATATTTTGGAAAATCTAAAAATGATTAATCCAGAATTACGAAATAATGATGGCAAAAGACCCATAGATTTAGCGAAATCACCAGAAATTCGAAAGCTATTTCTTGAATAAGGAATCATCCTTAAAACGCTCAAACGGGGTTGAATCTTATTACCAAATATATATTTTGGAGGAATTATGGAAAAAAATATTTCCTATGAAAAAAGCATTGTTGCTTTTTTGGATGTTCTTGGATTTAAAAACAAAATAAAATCTTCCAATTCAGAAGAAAGTGTTAAGAAGTTTTTCGGGATTTTAAATTATATACAGGCTTGGAATACTTCTAATGGAAAGAATTTCTTTATTGAACCTAAAGATTTCTGCAATGAGTCTTATATTGATTGGAAGACGATTCCATTCAAAGAAATACAAAAGGAACTTCAAATAACATATTTTTCAGATTCGCTTGTAATATCATTACCATATAAAGACTCGGATTTAAATACAAAGTTGTTCCTTATAATCCGTTCCCTTGCTTATCTGATAAGTAGACTTTCATTGGCAAATTTTTTTGTTAGTGGTGGCATTTCGATAGGAAAAATGTTCCATAAATCAAATATGTTTTTTGGACCGGCTTTCTTGGAGTCTTATAAACTTGAGTCAGAAATTGCAATTTATCCAAGAGTGATATTATCAAAAGAAGTCGTAAGCTCTGTAAACAATATGCCTTATATTAAAGAAGTAGAAGATGGTGTTTCTTATATTGATTGGATTGATTTTATGAGAAAAAGTATTGAAAAAGAGGGTAAAACGCAAGCTGTTTTAGATAATGTAGACCATATTCGAGAGCTAATCAATCAAAATATTGAAGAAAACAAAGATAATTTAAAAATAATAACAAAATATACATGGTTGAAAAATCATATTTAGGTATATTATGAAAGACTCATACATCATTGGCTTAAATGTTAGTAATCACGATTCCTCAGCTTGTCTCCTCAAAAATGGAGAAATAATCTCGTTTATCGAACAAGAAAGAATCAGTAGAAATAAAATTGCACTTGGAGAAGCTCCAATCGAGGCCTTAAAAGTATGTCTTGAAAAAGAAAAAATCTCATTAGAAGACGTTGAAGCTATTGCAGTTGGGATGGATTGGACCTACAGAAAAGAACAATATAAAGAACCAAAAATTGAATCTGACAAATATCTCAGATTCAATAATCCAGATTGGTATTTACCGCAATCGATTTTTGGTGAAAAACGCCCTCCTATTTATCCAATTAGACATCATTTAGCTCACGCAGCAAGTGCATTTCGTATAAGCGGCTTTGAAAATTCCGCCATACTTGTAATTGATAATCGAGGTGAAGACGCTTCCACTTCTTTAGGAGTTGTAAAAAAAGGAGAAATATCCTTTTTCAAACAATTGAATATTCATAATTCATTAGGTGTATTCTATAATCGAGCTTGTCGATTTACAGGTCTCTACGGAAATTATAGAGAAGTAGGAAAATTTATGGGATTAGCTTCATATGGTCTTCCAATTCTTCCTATGCCACTAGTTCCTTCAAGAGATGGAAAACTTTTTACAAGTTTACCAAATATTGAAAATGAAACTATTTATAACTCAATTCAACTCAGAACTGAACAACTAAATGATTTTTTTCAAAAAAACTGTTTCCCATATGAATCTGGTAATATAGACGAAATTATGAGCTATGCAAATTTTGCAGCATCAGCCCAAAAAGCGCTAGAAGATGTTATACTTGATTTTGTTGCAGAATTAAAGAATGTAACAAAGCTGGATAATCTTGTCCTTTCCGGTGGAGTCGCTTTGAATTGTTCTGCAAACGGAAAAATAGAAAAATCAGGTTTATTCAAAAATATTTATGTGCCTCCATTTGCCTCTGATTCAGGAACTGCAATTGGTGCTGCACTCGAATTAAATTACCAGCTACATGGTAAAAAACAGACAGAAAAGCCTCTATTGTTTGCAAATTTAGGCATCGCTTACTCCGAAAATGAAATCTTATCGGAATTAATAAAGAATAACAAAAGTATCACCTGGACAAAAGAAAAAAACGAGAATCTTTTTAAGACTGTTGCACAAGAAATTGCAGAAGGGAAAATAATCGGTTGGATGCAAGGTAGATTTGAAGCTGGTCCAAGAGCTTTGGGGAACCGAAGTATCCTTGCAGATCCAAGAAAAAGGAAAAGCCTAATAAAACTAAACAAAATAAAACAAAGAGAAATGTGGCGACCTATTGCACCGAGTGTCTTAAAAGAGTTTTATTCAGATTACTTTGATGGAGTCGCTGAAAATAAATTATTTATGAATGTTGCAACAACCATCAAAAAAGAAAAAATGAGATTTATACCAGCAATTGTTCATATTGATGGAACCGCTCGACCTCAGATTGTTCCCAAAAATAATGAACAATATTATAGATTGATAAAAGCATTTTATGAATTAACCAATATTCCTCTTATCTGTAATACATCTTTTAATGAAAAAGGAATACCTCTAGTAAATACGCCAAGTGATGCAATTAACTGTTTCTTAAGAACTGATATTGATATTCTAGTTATCGAAAACTATGTAATAAAAAAATCGGAGTCTTCAAAATGATTCTTTTTGACGCGAGAAAAATAACCTCTTATGAAGATTTTGAATCATTCCTCAGAAAAGAAACAGATATATTTAACTCAACAAAGATAAGCTTGTTTGAGAAATATGATATGTTAAAAGCTGACTTGACAGAGAACAGCATAGAAGAATACCAATCTTTCAGAAATGAATATAGAGATCTTGTTCAACGTATCATAAAAGATGTTATTGCTCATTATAGACAACATTTACCTAAAAAATGCTTAATCACCGAATTTGGAAGTTTTATAAAACGAACAGAAAGAATTCTAAGTGATATCGATATTACATTTTGCTATGATGAGAAAAAAACAGAAATCTATGAATGTACCGAAGAACTAATTGATTTTACAATAGCTTCTGTTCTTGGTTTTTCCATTGATCATGTTCATGGTAATTTCCAACATTATCCTAAAACTGAAGAATTTAATAAATTAACAGAAAGTGACAATCATTATAGAATACAGTTTGATGAGAATGTCATAGACTATAAATGCGGGCCAGAAACACTAGCTGAAAATCTTACAAATATAAAAAATATTCGTGACTACAAAACCCTTCTAACAAGTTTCGAGATTAAATATCAAAAAAAAGCTGATATAGACAGTTTGTATTCAATTGAAATCTTAGAAAATACTACAAATCATGATTTTCTATTAGATCTAATGAAATTCGAAGATAAATATGATATTTGCGATAACTATCAATTTAAGTTACAAGATTCTTATTTGAATGAGAATTTTTCTATTTCTGAACTCAAAAAGATTTTAAAACATAACGGAATAGTTGAGTTTTACATTTTCATAGTAAAACTACGTAAATCCGTAGAGCTTTTCAATTCATATTATATGAACATTGAAATGCTTTGGCACAACAAGTCTTTTATTGATTTTTTTGGATTTGATTTTGTAAATCGTCTAAGAACTAGTTTTATTACTTTTATTTTCTATTGGAACAGAATAGAACTTTCCTTAAAGAAGAGAGGAATTGCTCTAAGTACTAGATGTTACAAATCTGTTACAAAAAAGGAGATAAATAACATACTGAATAATGATTGGGGATATTCTACAAACATAGATACAATTCTTACATCAAAAAATAATCTTACTCATATGATTTCAGAAGGATTATCAAAAATATGAATAAGAGCATAACCATAGAGAATGTAATAATTACTCAAAACTCGGCTGAATTATATTTCAAAGAAGATTTATTTAAATATGCTTGGCTAGAAAATATAGATAAACATTTCCCTGATATCTATGAATTGGATGTATCATTCGAAAAGAAAAATATTTCAATTAGTTCTGACATTTTTCGTCTTATTAGAAGCAAAGGCATAATCGTAAAACTTTCTCTAAGCAATGAATTCGACAAGATAAATTATGTATGCGATACAGAAAGTATAAACAACAAAATGGATGGTCTAAAATTACAAATAAATGAATTTAATGAAATTTCTTTTTATTTTTCAAAAATTAATTCCAAAAATTCAACAAGCCTACCTCATTCATATCCAAGTTTCGAATCATATTTTAAAAACTACATATCAAACGACAATCCCCAAAAACACTCCCTCGATAAATGTCCATTAAAGATAGTTGTTCTGGGAACTTGTTTTGCAAGAAGTGTTTTTAAGTCTGATTCTTATTTTAATCCTGATTACAAACAATATTTCAAGGTAGAACATACTTTTTTTCATAACTCTCTAATTTCCCTTATGTCAGATAAAATTGAAGATGAGAGTTATTTAAAAATATCTGATTTTAATCAAAATGAAGTGTTTCGCTATATCGATGTCGAGTTCAAAAAGAATTTTTTCGATATAATCGACTATATAAATCCAGATTTTATAGTCATAGATAATTACATAGACGCAAATCGACCTTTGATTCAAATTTCCAAGAATCAGTTCATCACCTACAATAGCTACTTTTCAAAATCGATTTATAAAAGGAACTTTTCCGGTTGTAAAATATTCTATCCTTATGAAGAGAACTATTCAGAGCTTTTTCGAAATGCAGCGTCGAAGTTTTCTAGAGAATTAAAGATACGAAATCTCGATGATAAAGTTATTTTGCTAGGTGGACGACTTTCAGAATATAAACTTGATAAAAAAACTGGAAAAGTTGAAAAATGGGAAAAACTCGCTTCTTGGATTCAACCTAGCAATAAAAACTGGGATATTATGGATAGTGTTTTTTTGGAAGAGATGCCCAAGGTAAATTATATTGATATGAGAAAGACGAAATGGAAAAGCGATATTGATTGTACTATAATTAAAGGTGGCGCTTCACCTTCTCATTATCAGAGTGAATATTACAAAGAGATTTTTGAGAAATTAAAATCAATTACTTTAAAAGAGGATTTCATAAGCAATGAATAATTTTGAGAACGATTGTAGAGAATATATAAATAAATTGTCTATTGCTTTGCAAAAAATAGATTACGAATCGATTTCAAATGTTATAAAACTCATGATTGATACTCTAAATGAAGAAGGAACTATCTATGTTTTTGGCAATGGAGGCTCGGCATCAACAGCATCTCACATGCAAAACGATTTTAATAGGGGTTTGTCAGAAGTTACTAACAAAAAGTTCAAGTTTTTATGTTTGTCGGATAATATTCCGACCATAACTGCTATTGCGAATGATTATTCATATGATGAAATATATTCAAGACAACTTGAGGGCAGACTTAAAAAACACGATATCGTAATTGCTATTTCTTGCAGTGGAAATTCAAAGAATATAATAAATGCAGTTGATTATGCAAAACAACGGGGAATAACAGTCATCGGAATCACGGGTTTCGATGGTGGCCAACTAAAAAATATGGCAGATTATAATCTTCATGCAAGTGTAAATGACATGCAGATTTCTGAGGATATTCAGTTGTTTTTTAATCATATTATGATGAGTGTTATTAAATCATATTTTAATAAATAGGAAACTTTAATGCTTATAGATAATATTATAGAAAATCTTCCTAACTCAAAAAATAGAAAGACCATTATCTTTGTTCGACATGCAGAAAGAGAAGATGGCAAAGGAAAACTTCTGACTGATATAGGAATACAAAATTCAGAGAAATTTGGAATAGAATTAAGCAAACTCAATCAAATAATAAAAATTTATACAGCCCCTGAATTAAGGTGTGTACAAACTGCTGAAATCATAAATCAAAAAATCTCGTCAATGGAACAAGATATAATCATTTCAAATAAATTAGCCAATCTCCAAATAAAAAATAATGATCTATATAATAAATTATATCATAATAAATTATATCGTGAAACAAATTTTATTTATAAAGAAATATATCTGAAATGGAAAAAGGGCTGCTATTATGATGCCTTATTTTCACCAGACGAATTATTTAATAGAACAATGGATTTTATTAACTCTACTTCTGAAGACAATAATATAACGCTGTATATAAGTCAGTCAGGGACAATTGCAAATATTGGTTTTGCATTAAACAAATTAAACTATGAAGGTTCTAAAGATAGTTGGATTAACTTTCTTGATGGTTTTATAATTAAACTATAAGTATAATTATTTTGAGAAATAAGAATGAACAAGACACTTATTGTAGTTTTTGGCAAAAAATCAAGTGGAAAAACTTACTTATGTAATTACTTAAATTCTCATTATGCTATTAATACTATTTATATTACAAAACTCCTTGAACAAAAACTCTGTACTAGCAAGGAAGGAGAAAAACAATACTACAACTTAAAATATTTAGAGAAAAATAGAATCTCCGCATTAAAATTGATTTGTAATGAGTTCCTTAATATAATTAATGAGTCAAATATTTTAACGATTGAAGGTTTACTCAACAAAGAAGATTTAGCATTCCTTAAAAAATCATATAATGCAGATTGTATAAGTATCTTTATAGAAAACAATGATTTCAATTTAAGATTACAACGCTATATAAACAGGAATGGATACCCAAAAAACATCGCAATAGACAAACTAAAAGAAAACGATTTGCGTTGGCAATCGTATTATATTGAACAAAGAAAAATTTCAGACTATTTAATCAACAATAACAATTCTAAACAGAGCTTTGAATTACATATAGATTCGATTGTTAAATCAATTTTGAAGGATTAACTATGGAGAAAGTTTCTGTCTTAATTCCAGCATATAACTCAGAAAGATTAATAGCAGAATGTATTAATTCTGCTATTAATCAATCCTATCAAAATATTGAAATAATAATAGTTGATGACGGTTCTACAGATAATACGTTTTCGATTTGCGATAATTATGCAAAAAGTGATAAGCGATTAAAAATAATAAGAAAAAATAATGACGGTGTAGTAAGTGCTAGAATAGAAGCTACAAAATATGCAGATGGAGATTTTGTTTTATGTCTTGATTCTGATGATTTTATTGACAGAACAATGCTTGAACAAATGCTAGAACTTGCAAAACAAAATAATGCCGATGTGGTTTGCACTGGCTATATAAAAGAAAAGCCTAATGAATCTGCCCTAAGAAAAAACTATCTCGATTCTGGTATTTACAAAGACAAATCACTGGAAGATGCCCTATCTATGCTATTCTATACAGGTGAATTTTATAGACCTGGAATAATGCCTTTTATTTGCGGAAAACTAATAAAAACCGATTTATACAAGAAATATCAAACATCAGTACCAGTTGAAATAAATAGAGGAGAAGATGTTGCTGTAATATTTCCTCTATTGCTGAATTCAAAATGTATAGTTATTGATAACGAATTTAAACCTTATCACTATAGAAAAAACAGTAAATCTATCTGCCATAGCTTAGATAATGAACATTTTAAAAAATTACAGATTCTTTATGACTATTTGGATGAAAAAATCGAAGATGAAAAGAATATAAAACAGTTAAATTATTACAAACTTTTTGGAATTGTTTGTGGAATTGACATGATTCTAAAATCTACAAGTTCATTAGAAAAAGCCTCATATCTAAAGAGAATCCTTCAAGATTTTCCTATAATTAAGTCAATTGATACTATGAATATTCAAAATTCAAAATATGATAATATTATAAACGCCATTAAACATAATGACTTTATAAGACTTTTTTATTGAAAGAGAAATAGTTATGGATTCAAAAATAAATATAAGTTTTGATGTCGAAGATATTTTGGGAGATAAGGTTTTATTAAATGAAACCCTTCTTGATATTCTAGAATTCTGCGATTTTCAACAGATTCCTATAGATATTTATATTACCGCTATGCGTTTTTCTTCAATAAAGGAAAATGAAAATTTATTGAATCTTCTTCGCAGCTCAAACTATATAAATGTAGGATATCATTCAAATACACATTCATTCAAAACAATTCCAGAACAGAACTCTTTTAGTAAGCTAAAAAATATTGAAAAATACGATTTTGATATTTTGACAAAATCATTTAACAAAAACAAAGGTGGTATTGAAACTTTCTCAAGCGAAATTAATCCGATTGCATTTAGATGTCCAGGATTCTGTTGGACTCCAGATTATTTTGACTTAATGGATGAATACAAAATAAATCATACAACAATGGATATAAAATATGACAAAGTTTTCAAGTTTAAAAATACAATAGTTCTTCCCGTATATAATAAGGCCTTAGAAAAAATAGAATCGGAAAAAGAGCTTGCCGCTTCTATTGGAAAAAAAGAATTTCTTTCTGTTTATCTACATCCTGCCAGACTTATTTACAATCATTTTTGGGATAAACTTAAAGAAAATACATATCATGTTTTAACTTCTAGGGAATGTTATGTGGATTACAAGGTCAAAATCGAAAAAATAAAAGAATTGTTTCTCGTGTTAAAAACGAATTTTCTCCTATTTTCCATTAGACAATTATCATTTAAGCCGGAAATAACTTCTGAATATGAGAAGCAAAGTTTTCAAAAAAAATTATTAGAATCTATGACTGAGAAATGGGGCTGGAGCCAAATTTTGGCACCAATTGATGAAGATTATCATATAAATAAACTAAAGCACGCTTTTGATTCAATTCAAATCGGAAAATCAATAATAATGGAGGCTTAAGCTATGAATTACGAGTTTCTTTGTATTGGTGGAAACTGTGCTTGTGTACACACTTTAGGAGAACATAGAATAAAAGGACCTCTTGATAATATGAAATCAAAAAATGGATTAAGTTCCATAAAAAGCATTTTTGAAGACGGTGGACTAGAAAAGGAATTTTTTGAAATTGGAGAAATAGAACAACCCTTTTGTGGAAACCATCGAGATGAAAATGAAATTTGGTTTTCAACAAGAAATTATTATATTGTACACAATAATTTCCGAGATACAGATTTTAGAAATTCTTTAAAAAATCGAATAAAAACTTTATATGATTATTTGGATAGCTTAAAAAACTCATCAACAAAGTTTCTTGTTTACAGTTTATGTGAAAAAGACATTGATCCTATAAATCATAAAATGTCTGATTTGTTTTTACAGGGAATAGAAATACTAAAAGAACAAAAAATATTTGAGAAAACCGTTTTTTTGATGATTACTTCAGATGACAGAAAATGGTACCACTTTACTTGTGATGATATTTATAAACATACAAAAAAAGTCATTAATATGCATATTTTGATAAGCGATATTGAGACAAATTATCAGAAATTTTTAGAATCCTTAGGCGAATTTATCTGATGTAATTCAAAACTGGAGAGTCTAGAAATCTATCCGATATAAAACTTGCTTTTGGGATAAAGTGAAGAATCTGTATCATAAGTTCCTGTGTATATCCAGTTATGACTACTGTAGCCCCTGCTTAAACAGTTACAGCACTGCTTATGACAATAATCATCAGGAGTTTCTCCTGAATATACCCATCCCTGAGACCCATCTGTGTTTTCGCATTCATACCAATCAGCTTGCATACAATATCTCCTTTAAAGTGGTTTCGTATAAACCATTATAACTCCAAAAATAGAAATTCTAAAACAAAAAATTCAAAAAAAATTGTGTCACCCCTCCTATTGTCATCTTGTTTTGGCAATATCTTTTTGGAAGGTATAAAACAACCCTTCAAAAGGAGAATTGTTATGATTAACATCCGTTGGAACAAAAGAGGAAACAGTTGGGTCTTGCTGGATGACTATGATTCAGTTTTAGCAACAGTAGAGCATAGTGGGTATGATTGGATTTTTGAGGATAGGTCATTTCCGACTTTACGCTATGCAAAGAATGCCGTTATTTTCACGCTCGTTGGGCGTGGTGAGCTGTGAACTAAAAATCACGCAGATGATGTCACTTACTGGAGGTCAAAGATGATTACTTTTAGAACGGAAATTTCATTGTTGAAGAATGTTACTCTCCATGATATTTGGAAAGGTTTCTGTAAATGGAGAGCAGAGGCTAAGCACTCGACTCAAATCGAAAAACAGTGGTTTTCAAAGAAAATGAATACTTTGAAAACAAGGGCAGTTGTACTTAAGTGCACAGAAGAATGTTCAATACTAAGAACTTTCTATAACAGAAGGAAACAACTTCTAGCTATACAGTACATTCAGGATGAAAAGAAAAAGATATTCACGACGATTATCATTGTGAACACAAATCTAAAAGTGCCTGTGCTTTCTTATACAATGGAAGAAACTCCGTTTGAAGAAGACGAGCTCACGAGTAAGAAAACTTTCCTTAAGCCTCGTTTCTTCGCTGTTATAGATTCTTTCGTTGATAAGAAATATGTTCCATGTGATTCGCGTGGCGACCCGCTTTCATTCACTCCGAATATCTTTGTGTCAGATAATATCCCGGTTGAATGCCTTTCATACTTGCATGCGAAATATAGTCACACTGCAAATATCAGGATAAGTACGAAAAAATCTGCACCAAAAAAAGAGCAAGAAAAAACAAATCTTAACGAGAGCGAATGTGACATCTCAAAGAAAAGTTCCTGTTTCATAACAGGAACAAAGAACCTTAATCTTGTTGAGGAAAAAACAACGTGGAACTATATCTTGCAAAACCAAAGCTCTCGGGAGAAAAAGAAGCTCGAAAAAATCAAAGAGGTGAAAGGAAAAATTTGGTCACATAAAAAAAGTGCGGTAAAGGGAAAATCTCAGCCTTCTGGAACACAAAGAAGGAAGGTTGTAGTGGTTAAGAAAAAAATCGGAAATTCGGAAAATGCAGCGCAAAAATGCCTGGATTTTTAACAATAGTTTTATGTAAGCGCAGAAACATACAAGGAGGTTCCTATGTGGACACGGTTTTTGAATTGGATTGATCAGGTTAGTAGTTGGTTTATGGTTATAGTCATGATCGTTGCATTGCTTGCTTCGTTGATATTAATAAGTACGAAAGTAAAAAGAAGAGGTGTAACCATAATTTTAACAGCAGCGTCTTGTGTTTTCTTTACTGTTTTAATTGTGACTTCTATCTATTCTCTGCTTGACGCAAATTTAACAGGTGCTGCTCTCGCTGAAAAGCAACAGGAAATTGAAATCAACCAAATACGGCTTGAAAACGAGGAGTTATTCAGAAGTAACCTTGAATTGACAAGTGATAATTTGAATAAGGATGCGAGGATAAAGAAACTGGATGAAGAGATAGAGTTACTTACGCACACGCAAATCAGTATGAGTAGTCTGAACAAGATTTGTGAATTAGCTCTTTTGGAAGTTCCGGTTGAAGAAACGGATGTAAGAAAAAAGCTCTTAGATATTGATGATGGTTTTTTCGCGACTTTGTTTGCAGATAGAGTTGAGAAGGAAGTCCTAGTTGTTACGACTCATGACTTAAATGCTAAGTTTGGTGTGAGTTTGGCTGATGTTTTCATATGGGAGGAAAATGATAATCAGCTGAAAATCTCTGGAATAAAATCCAAATATATCGGTGCTGATAAGAACATAGCTGATATAAAGATAAGTGAGATACGCGACATAAAATACAAGAACGATATCGAATCAGATGTAAAAGTCTTGAACGATAGGGATAGTATTAGACGCGCAAATAATTATGCACTGGATTTTTCAAGGGAGTTTCAAACGAGGCTTTCGGAAGGGTTGGAATGTGCCTATCTGGATGAGGCTGTGGTAAAACTCTCGCAGAACTTCATATCAGTTATATTGGCACCACTGGGAAAGGAAATCGTTTTCGAGGAAAAACCATCTTCTTCAGGAGTTCCAATTCTTGAATACCTGAACGAAGAAATCAGAATTAAACAGGAGGAAAAAAAACAAATCGAAGCAAGTAAAAACAGGGTTAATTAATAAAATCGGTGAAGCGGCGGGTGGATGAATCTTTCTGGGATGAATCCACTTTGAAGAACAGATGTAGAAACAAAACAAACCTTGTTAAGGAGGGGTTTATGAAGAAGTTTTTGAGACCAATCGAACGGACAGCAACAAAGCGGCATGAGTGTGCATGTGGATGCAGAAAATGGATTAATGTTGGCGACAGGATGTACGAAGTTACCTATGTCCTTAAAGGCGGGCACTGGTATACGGAGTTCTACCGTTACAATCATTGGTAAGGGGAGACTGATATGGCGAAAATACATTTTACACCTTGGGAAGGAAAGAATTACAGGAACGGCGGTTGCTTCGGTAAGAAGATTCTGGTGTTGGGCGAAAGCCATTATGGAACAGATCTTGGTTCTGCGATGACGCACGATATAATCCATGATCATGCGTACAGCGATTACAGGATGCGGGCGTACACGATTTTTGAGCGAACGTTGCTGGGGCGGAAGTCTGACTATAATGACAGCGAGCGGATTTGGAACTCGGTGGCGTACTACAACTATGTTCAGGAATGTATCTCTAAACCTCGTACAAGTCCTACTAGGCATCAGTTTGAGGAATCGGAGGCAGCATTTTTCGAGATGCTGGACAACCTTGAGCCGGATGTGGTTTTAGTGTGGGGCAGAAGGTTATGGAATGAGCTTCCTTGCAAGAACTTCATATCTTACGAGGATTGTGAGTACGAAGGGTATAAGTTCCGCTGTGTCGGCTATAAAACAAAAAACGGGGTTGTGGTTCCGTGTTACGAGATGTGGCATCCGGCAGCAAGCGGTTACAGTTGGGACTGGTGGCATAACTACTTGGTCAGTAATGGCATTATTCCAGAATGCGATTGAGGAGGCGAAATGGAGTTAGACAGAAAAGGTAATTATTTGATGTTTGAACGGCTGTTTATCATACAAGAAGCGATTCAGCATGGATATTATCCAAATTCTACGGTGTTGCAGAAGAAAATCAGAGAGCAGATTGGAATAGAGTTTTCTATGCCGACAATCAGCCGGGATATCCGCTTCCTGAAGGAAAGGATGAATTACCCGATTGAGTATAATACAAGTAAAAAAGGCTACTACTGGAAGTAAAAAAAACAGCAAGGCATCGGTGTCGGTGTCTTGCTGGGAATAAAAGATGAGTAGATAAAGAAAGCCGCCCCAAGTCTGTAAACACGGGCGGCTTTTAGTCAACCGTGGAGATGACCCAATGAATCGGGCATTCCCTTTTGTCAATATACCACAATATCCTTTCACCGCCAAATTAAAAAAAATAACACAAATTTTTCCCCACCCTTATCACGGTTTGATATACCGCCTCTGGTAGAATATCGCCAAGACTAAACCTACAGGGGGAATTATGGGCGATCAGTCGTTACGCACTTTTGAGTATTGTATGCTTATGGTTATATTGTTGCTTTTCGGTTTTATGGTTGGGCTTGTCGTTCGTGACGAGATGTATAAGGCAGCGGCATCAGAAGGAACGATATCTCCGCGAATTATCGTTGTACCGGGCGAAAACGAAAAATCGGAACGAAACGGAATGATAGAATATGACAGCATTTCGTGCTGAGCCCCACGACAGTAACTAATGGGGAAAAAATCTGTAAACAATCGGGGTGTTTATGAGCAATCAAAAGAAGAATGACTACGGAATTTATATGCATGGTATGCCGCTGGACGGCGAGTCTCTTGAAACAATCCCTTTCAACATGGTCGAGGATTTGGAGACGATTCTTTGTTACGACTACGAGGATGGCAAGCCGTGGCATGATTTGACATGCGTAATGGAGCTTATTTTCAACAATCTGCATTATGAGCTGGTCGGCGATTCAAGAAGAATCAGATATGTGTACGATCATCCATTTTATCTGATCAGGGATTTTTCGGAGCTTACTAAAAACGGCAACTGCGGTATGGTCGCGATCCGAATGGATTTGACGGCGGGATGGTATCAGCACGAGAACAAAGACCGCGACATCCGGTTTGAGGATTTTGAGGTGTTCAACTGCACGATAAAGCACAAGCAACGTTTCCATCCGAAGAATCCTGACATGCCGTATGATTAAGAGGATAGATATGAATCGTTTTCATAAGCAAAATAGAAATAAGACTGAATTAACAGGGGGATTGTGATGGGCGAAGCTGACAAGGACAGTGAAAAATCAGAACTGGAAGACTTTCTTTATGGTTGGGAGTATTTTTCGATAAAAGATGTTGTTCCGAAGTATGTCGAAAACGTGTTTAAAGTTTTTCGTGGTGAGGATAAAGGAGTTCTAAATCCTTGTGATGAAAAGATATTTGGCTTTAATAAGGGCGATTTGGTCGTTATCAGTTCCATAAAATCGATGTTGCGTACTCAGTTTGCCCTAAAATGGGTTCGGGAGTTTGCTTTGAGGCAGCAAAAATCTGTTGGTCTTATAAGCTGTGGCATCCTTAGTTTTGACGATATTGCTTTAAGGCTTTTCTCACCAGAAGCGAATATAAACTATTACAATTTAAGTACTGCTCATCTATGTACCAAGGAGCTTGAGCGTTTGCAAGCGGCTTCGGGAAATCTTTATGATACACCGATTTATATAAGCCATCTTCCGAATACGGATTTTGACAAACTAGAAATAATAGCTAGAGCAATGGTAGAATCGCACAAAATTGAGATTCTGTTTGTCGATGGTTTTGAATATCTGTACGAAATTGTTGTTTCAAAGCTTGCGGTTGAGGGGCAAGATACAGCTTTTTCTCCAGATGATAAACGTGGGTATTATAATGAGATAGATTCTGTAATAAAGCAATTCAAAACGTTTGCGGAAGAGCTGGATATCCCGATTGTTATGACGATGCCGGTAAAAAAAGACACATATA
>JAEEGL017410997.1_pt1 | contig 28200 bp, 24 predicted proteins | sample 9134231 | NCBI WGS metagenome assembly JAEEGL01 (sample SAMN16246548, study PRJNA631951) | gut metagenome | biome: gut microbiome; feature: rumen; material: fiber-attached | host: Bos | place: Iran: Karaj | collected 2018-10
AGGATCAGGCCCTGCAGCCATTCGGCGGCGCCCGCTTTTTCGAGCAAATTGCCCACAAGCACAGGCACGCCGGGCACCCACACGCCGTAGTCGGCCGGATCGGGCGCTTCAAAGCCTTTTTCGGTGAAGTATTCCTTCGCCTCCACAAAGGTCATACCAACGGTTTCTTCCTCGTTTGCGTCCTTGGGGATCGCGTCGTAATAGGCAGTCAGGGTGCTGATCTCCAGCGTCTCCTCATCCTCCACGTCCACCGTGGCGGTTTTTTCCGTGGGAACAAAGGCGTCAAGCTCCGCTTTTGCGGCCTCTTCGTCAAAATCCTCCGCCTCGGGGTCTAATTCCGTAAACGCCTGTACCGCGTTCAGGGCGTTGGTATACTCGTCGTTTACTTCCTCATACGCCTTGGTCCCGATGCCCAGCAGATGGTAACCGTCGCCGAAGAGGCCGTCGTTTGCCCAGTCGGTCGCAGGCGCGCCAACGGCAACCATGGCGATCCAGTACACGAGGAACATCACGGCGGCAAAAATGGGCAGGCCCAGCCAGCGGTTGGTTACCACCTTGTCGATCTTATCCGAGGTGGAAAGAGAACCTGCGCTGCGCTTTTTGTAACAACTCTTGATGATGGAGCCGATGTAAATATACCGCTCGTTGGTGATGATACTCTCCGCGTCGTCGTCCAGCTCGGCTTCCGCGGCGGCGATATCCGCTTCGATATGTTTCATCGTATCCGCCGGGATATTCAGCTGTTCGAGAACCTTGTCGTCCCGCTCGAACACCTTAATGGCGTACCAGCGCTGCTGCTCCTCCGGCATGTTATGAACAACCGCCTCTTCAATATGTGCCAGCGCGTGTTCCACGGGGCCGGAAAACGTGTGCATCGGCACGTTTTTTCCGTTTTTCGCCGCTTCAATGGCGGCCTCAGCCGCTTCCATCACGCCGTTGCCCTTCAGCGCGGAGATCTCCACCGCTTTGCAGCCGAGCTGTTTGCCGAGCTGTGCCGTGTCGATCCTGTCGCCGTTCTTTTTCACCACGTCCATCATATTGATGGCCAGCACCACGGGGATGCCCAGCTCCGTAAGTTGCGTGGTCAGGTAAAGGTTACGCTCGAGGTTCGTGCCGTCGATGATGTTCAGAATGGCGTCGGGGCGTTCGCCGATCAGATAGTTTCTGGCAACCACTTCCTCCAGCGTGTAGGGGGAAAGAGAATAGATGCCGGGCAGGTCCGTTACGGTCACGTCGTCGTGCTTTTTCAGCTTGCCTTCCTTCTTTTCCACCGTTACGCCCGGCCAGTTCCCCACGAACTGGTTGGAGCCGGTGAGGGCGTTGAACAGCGTGGTTTTGCCGCTGTTCGGGTTGCCTGCCAATGCGATGCGTATATTCATAATGTGATATTCCTTTCTGCCCGTCCGGGCACTGACGGTTAGCAAACGCTAACCTGATGGGTAAAAAAAAGATCAAATCTCAGTTTATCGCTGAGGGTTGAGTATTGAGTGTTGAGTGTTGAGAAAAACTGTGACTGTAAGCTGTTTGCTGAAACATAGGATTCTCAAAACTCAAAACTTAAAACTTAAAACTCAACACTTTGTATTTTCCGCCGTTTATTCCACTTCAATCATCTCCGCGTCCGCCTTGCGGATGGAGAGCTCATAGCCCCGCACCGTGACCTCAATGGGGTCGCCGAGCGGCGCCACCTTGCGCACGTAAACGGGGGTGCGTCTGGTAATGCCCATATCCATGATGCGGCGTTTTACCGCGCCCTCGCCGTGCAGCTTTACCACCGTTACCGTTTCGCCGATGTTCGCGTCTCTGAGCGTTTTCACTGTCGTTTCCTCCTATGCAATCGTATTTAAACCATTATTTTTCTTGCCAGCGCTTCGTCCACCGCCACGCGGCTCTCCTTGACCTTTACGATCAGGTTGCCCGCCAGCGTGCTTACGATGCACACCTCGCCGCCGACGTTGAAGCCGAGCGTTTCCAGATGCTGCCGGACCTCCGGGCTGCCGCCGATCCGTTTGATGATCTGCGGGATCCCCACGTCGGCCATACTGAGAGGTATCATAAATCATCCTCCTGTTCTTTTGAATTAGCAATCGCTAACTCGTAGGTGAAAGAAAACGGTTAGCAAGCTCTAACCGTCTCTCATTATAGTTAGCATATGCTAATTTGTCAAGTGTTTTTTTCGTTTTTTTGTTTGTTGCTTTTTTTCGGCGTCTGTGGTATGCTTTTGCTGACCGAAAAAAAGGGGGCTTTATTATGGCGCTGTATGAATCCGGAGAAATGTATCTGGAAACGATCTATATCCTTTCGCGCAAATCCTCCGCCGTCCGCAGCGTAGACGTGGGGGAGTATATGGGCTTTTCAAAGCCCTCGGTCAGCCGTGCCGTGGGCCTGCTGAAAAAAGAAGGCTATATCACAACGGACAAATCGGGGTATATTTCCCTTACTCCGGCGGGCGAGGCGCTGGCCGGACGCATTTACGAACGCCATACCGTGCTCACGGGGCTGTTTGTGAATCTGGGCGTGGACGAAAAGACCGCGGCCGAGGACGCCTGCCGGATCGAGCACTATCTCAGCGACAAAACCTTTGAGGCCATCAAGGCCCATTTGCGGAAATATCAGGGATAACCTTTTTACCTTACGGTGAGGCGGCCGTCCGGGGCGATATCGATCGTGGCGATGCCGGGTTTTTCGCCCAGAGGCCCGCTGAACAGCGTGGTATACAGCGTGCCGTCGTTCGCAAGGAATAAATTGCCGTGTCCGCCGTTCACCAGCAGCAGGCGCCGTTCGCTGTACGGGCCTTCGAAGCGGCTCGCAACGGCGTAATAGCTGTCGTACGTCTGGTACGAAGCACCGTCCGCCCGGTAATGTACGGTGTAAGAGGCGGAGCACAGATAATACAGTTCGCCGAGCTTGATCACGCAGCAGCCCTCAAAGCCTACCGGCTGCCCGCTTTCGCTCACCAGCGAGCGCTTTGCCGTGACCTCGTATTTCAGGTCGCGGCTCATTTTTGCCCAGCGCCCGTCGCCGCTGATCGCGTAGACCGTGCCGTCGTCATCCGTGAAAAACGTGGAATCGATGGCGTCGAACACCGCGCCGCTGCGCACGTCCTCGTAGGGCCCTTCGGGCAGGCCCGTAACGCTTTTCAGCACGGAGCCGTTCATCGCGCCCCAGCCCAGCGAATAACAGATATAATAATTGCCGCGGATATAATGCAGCTCGGGCGCCCAGACCGGCGAGGAGCCGTCCGTGAGCAGCTTTTTCTGCCAGGTGGCGTCGCGCCCGTAGTTCCATACGGCGCCGAGATCCTCCCAGTTCGCGAGATCGGCGGAGCGGTACACGTGGATCTCTTTCGTATTGGACCAGTCCGCCGGGTCGTAGGTGCCGGTCATATAGTAAACGCCGTCCGGCCCGGTCATGATGTACGGATCGCGCAGGTGGATATCCGCAAGGGGGCTGATCTCGTTCGAGGGAACGCCGCCGAACGAGGGATAATTGACGGAGAGTTTATAGGCGGAATCGGCCCGGAAAACGGGCGTCTGCCCCGGGGTATAGGGGAAGGCGAGCTCGATTTTGTAAAATACGTTCTCTTTGAATACCGTGGCGGGGGAATAGGTCTCGCTGCGCAGCTCGTTATAGCTTACGGTGATCTTCGCGTTCTTTACCCCGCTCACCCGCAGGCGCTGGTTGCCTTCGGCTGAAAACGCGATATAGGCCGTATACCGGAGATACCCGGCGCGTGCGAGTTCTTCGCAGTCCGGTAATTCACAGAGAGCTTCCGCCGTTCCCTGCCAGACAGGCGCGGGGGCGTCTTTTTTTTCATAGAGCGCTACCTGCGCCCCGCGGGAATACTGCAGATATTCGTCCAGCAGCGCCAGCTCTTCTTCCGTGTAGCTCATGATCCCCTCGGGCGCGGGGTTTGCCAGCCCGAGAACCGCCAGTAAGGACAGAAAAACGGAAACGAGCTTTCGTAAAACGTACGCCATGCCGAGGCCTCCCTTTATTTATGAGATCAGTATAGCATGCGCCTGCGGGGGAAGTCAAGAAACGGCTTTTTTATGTTGCGATTCCGCTTTGCGGCTGATATAATAAAAGGGAAGCGGGGCGTAAGGCCCCGCCCGAAATGAAATCTGTGATCCGGAAGGAGAATGCTTGTATGGAAAAAATCCGCCACGCGATCATCGGCTTCGGCGGCATGGGCGGCTGGCATATACGCAGCCTGCGCGAAAAGGTGCCTGCCATCGAAACCTACGGCGCTTACGATATCCGCCCGGAGGCCATGGCCGCCGCCGAACGGGAGGGGCTGCGCACCTACGCCTCTCTGGACGAGCTTCTGGCCGACGAAACGGTGGACCTCGTGACCGTCGCCGTGCCCAACAACTTTCACAGGGAGTATTCCGTCCGCGCGCTCAGGGCGGGCAAACACGTGGTGTGCGAAAAACCCGTTACGCTGAACGCCGCCGAGCTGGAGGAGATCATCGCCGTGCGAAACGAGACCGGCAGACTGTTTTCCGTCCATCAGAACAGGCGCTGGGACAGGGATTACCGCATTGTGAAGGAAGCCAAAGACCGGGGCCTGCTGGGGCAGGTGTATCTGGTAAAAAGCATCGTGCAGGGCTCCCGCGGGGCCATGTACGGCTGGCGCAGCTATAAAGAGAACGGCGGCGGCATGCTGCTGGACTGGGGCATTCACCTGATCGATCAGGCCATGCAGATGTTCCCCGAACCCGTGGTGGGCGTGGACGCGCATCTGCTGAGTCTCTACACCCCCGGCGTGGACGATAACATCAGCATCCGCATCCGGTTTGAGGGCGGCTGCTCCTATACGATGGAAATGGTCACCAACTGCCTCATCAATCTGCCCCGCTGGCACGTGCAGGGCACCGAGGGCACGCTGCAGGTGGACGAATGGAACTGCGCCGGCCGCCTGATGAAGCTGAAGCCCAACGCCGAAATGAAATGGGAAGACGATATCGTGTATACCGAGGCCGGTCCCACGCGCACCATGGCGCCGCGCCCGCAGTATACCATGCTCGAACTGCCGCTGCCGGACGTGCAGGCCGACTGGGCGGAATATTACAACAATATCGTGGGTGTGATCCGCGGTACGGAAGAACTCATCGTCACCCCGGAGCAGGCGCTGCGCGTGATGAAGGTAGTGGACCTGATGTTCAAGGCGGAAGCCGAGGGCGTTGGGCAGAAGTGCCGCATTTAAGGAGGAGAAGGCATGAAAAAAGCATGGATCATTCAGGGCGGCTGGGACGGCCACGAGCCCGCCGAGGTGGCGGAGCGCTTTGCCGGGGTACTGCGCAAAGAGGGCTTTGAAGTAAATATTTTCGATACGCTGCAGGTGCTGGCGTACGACCGGGAAACGCTGAACGAACTGGACCTGCTGGTGCCGGTGTGGACCATGGGCAGCATCACCCGCGAGCAGTCCGTTGCCGCCGCCGAGGCCGTGGGCAAATACGGCGTAGGGCTGGCGGGCTGCCACGGCGGCATGTGCGATGCCTTCCGCAACGATACGGAATGGCAGTTTATGACCGGCGGGCAGTGGGTCTCCCACCCGGGCGGCGACGGCACGCGCTACCGTGTGAATCTGAAGCGCGGTTCCTCCCCGCTCACCGAGGGCATCAATGATTTCGAGGTCTGCTCGGAGCAGTATTACGTCCACGTGGACCCCGCCAACGAGGTGCTTGCCACCACGCGCTATCCGGTGGTCAACTATTACCACGCCGCCAACGGCGAGGTGGACGTGCCGGTGGCGTGGACGCGCCGCTGGGGTCACGGCAGGGTGTATTACAACTCCCTGGGCCACCATAACGACGTGTTCGATATCCCCGAGGCGCTGGAAATGATGCGCCGCGGCATGCTGTGGGCGGCCGAGGGCAAGCGGATCTTCCGCGAGCAGGGGCTCGATCCGGAGCAGTATACGAACCCCGCAAAAATGTATTGAGGAGGCGCCGGGCATGAGAAGGATAAAGATCGGTATCGTAGGCTGCGGCAACATCAGCGGCATCTACCTAAAAAACCTGACAGGGACGTTTTCTGACCGCGCCGAGATCGTGGCCGTGTGCGATCTGATCCCGGAAAAGGCTCTGGCCGCGCAGAAAGAATACCATATCCCCAGGGCGTATTTTACCGATGAGGAGATCATGGCGGACGGCGAGATCGAGCTGATCGTAAATCTCACCACGCCGGACCAGCACTGCCCGGTCAACCTGATGGCGCTGAACGCCGGCAAGCACGCCTATTGCGAAAAGCCTCTGGCCGTGTGCCGCGCGGATGGCGAACGGCAGGTGCGGCTGGCCGAAGAGAAGGGCCTGCTGCTGGGCGGCGCGCCGGATACGTTTCTGGGCGGCGGGATTCAGACCTGCCGCAAGCTGATCGACGACGGCGTGATCGGCGAGGTGGTGGCGGTGAACGCCTCCATGCGCTGCCGCGGGCACGAATCCTGGCACCCCGGCCCCGCCTTTTATTATCAGAAGGGCGGCGGCCCCATGTTCGATATGGGTCCCTATTACCTCACCTGTCTTGTGAATCTCGCGGGACCGGCCGAGCGCGTTACGGCATTTACGCGCATCACGTTCCCGCAGCGGCTGATCACCTCGCAGCCCCTTTGCGGCACGCTGGTGGACGTGGAGGTGCCCACGCACATTGCGGGGCTGATTCAGTTTGAAAACGGCGCCATCGGTACGCTTACCACGTCATTCGACGTATACGACGACCATCAGGCCACCGTGGAGGTGTTCGGTTCCCGCGGCAGCCTTCTGGTGCCGGATCCCAACGGTTTCGGCGGGCCGGTGAAGCTGCTGCGTGAGGGCGGCCGGGAATACGAGGAAGTGCCCATCCCCTTCGGTTACTGCGAAAACAGCCGCGGCCTGGGCGTGGCGGATCTGTGCGAAGCCATCTGCGAGGGAAGAACGCCCCGCGCGAACTGCGCGCAGACCTTCCACGTGCTGGATATGATGTGCGCGTTCCATGAATCCGCCGCGGCGGGCAGGGAAGTCCGCCTGCAGAAGGGCTTTGCGCGGCAGCCCGCGCTCACCCCGGGTGAAGCGTTCTGAAAAACGAAATAAAAAAAGACTCCGGTTCGGACGGTTTTCCGTCTTCCCCGGAGTTTTTTTGTTGTTACGTTGTAATGAGAAACAGGCAAAGGTTCAGCAGCAGCCAGCCGACAGAGGCCGGAATGATGTATTTTGCCGGTGTTTTGCGTTTTACGAAGTACGTGACCAGCAGCCCCGTAAGATGCGCGGCGCAGAGCGCCGTTGTAAGCATCGTCGCCTTGCCCGTGGGCCAGTCCGGCAGACGGGGCAGGGGCGGCAGCACCGCCGCGAAGCGGTAGGAAAGGTAGCTCACGAACACCACGCCCAGCACGAGCACCACGCCCAGCATCGCCAGCATACTCAGCAGGGAGCGCCATACCGGATGCGGTGTTTTCGTCTGCTTCAGCAGCACGAACGTGGTAAGAAACGTCAGCGCGAACAGGGCGGGGGATAAGGTGGCCAGCGGCAGAAGCCCGTTCATGGGCAGGTAGGGCAGACTCGCCCCCGCGTGCTGCCAGAAATGCAGGACCACGCAGGTGACCGTGAGCAGCAGCGGAAAGGCCGCTTTCTGTATCAGCTTTTTCATTTCGCCGCCTCCTTTCCGCGCAGGGCGTCAAAGTTCACACGCAGCCACACGGCGGGGCTGCTGCTGCGCGCGATGCGGGTAAACGACAGGGGAGAGGCGTCCGTATAGGTATTGCCCGAAAGCTCCACGTTGACGCAGTCCCTGAGGAAATACGCGCGCCCCTGCCATACGTCGTGCCGGAAAGCGCTGCCCAGCGTGACCATATTGCCGCGGAAAACAAAGCCGTTTACGTTGTTCACGGCCAGCAGCAGGCCGCCGATCTCCTGAAACTCGTTGTTTTCTATGGTGATATTCGTAAACGCGCAGGAGCGGTTGCTCCTGTCCAGCAGATGCGTGCCCACCTCGATCACCTCGGTGCCGATCACGCCGCATTCTATGAACCGGTTGTTGCGCACAAGGATGTTGTCCGCGCCCGTGCCCTCGTGCCAAACGCCGTTGATATCCATAATGATCTTGATGGCGTTGTGTGTGGTCTTGTAAAACGTATTGTTTTCCACCAGACCGTTCGAGGTCTGCAGCAGCAGGCCTCTGGCGCGGTGCTCGTGGAAATAGTTGTTGCGGATCACGTAGTTGCCGCCGGTGTTGTCCCCGTTGAACAGGAACCAGCCTTCGGCCACCGTTTCCGGCAGCGCCTCGCGGAAGGTGACGCGCCGCAGGTTGCCCTCCAGCCGCTCGTTCGTTTCCACCACGGCGGTCACGTCCGTCAGATTGAAGTTTTTATCGCGGAACAGCATGGTATCGCCGGGGTCCGCGTTCATGGAGCCGTCGGCCTCGAACACCACGGTATTGCCGTTCGCCTCGTGGATCCAGCCCACGCCGCTGTTGATGTTCACGTCGTCGTCGCCCTGCCGGCTGAAATCGCAGTTCTCGATCAGAAAACAGCCGTCCGAATCGCTGATGTGCACGGCGTCCGCGTCCAGCGAGGTGCAGCGCACGTCCGCGTAGGCCGGGTCGGGCCCGATAAAGATGTTCCTGAGGGCGAAATGGGAGGTCCGCTCGCCCACGATAATGCCCATGCCCGTGCCGCCGTACAGCTTCAGGGAATCCAGCGTAATATCGCGGCAGGCCTCGTAAACGTCGATCAGCGAACCGCCGTAGGCCGTGCTGCGCAGAATGAACGAGCTGCCGCCGAACCGCGCCAGCGTGCCGTTGTGCACCACGCGCAGGGTATCGTCGGCGATCTTCGTCACCTGCTTTATGATATCGGGGTTCTGCCCCTCGTAGGTCTCAATGTAAACGCCCTTCGCGCCGTAGGTATCGGTATCGGGGTCGCTCTGGCTGATGGCGTAAAGCATTTCCTCCCGGGCGTACTCCGGTATTTCAAAAATAAAGTCGAGGGTGTTTTTCTCGCCCTTCACGTCCACCGCCCGCGCCACTGCGCTCAGCGGGAGCTTCTCCCAGTTCCAGTCGAAGGCCAGATCACGCACTTCCACGCATTCGCAGCGCCGCAGCGAAACCAGACTGCTCCGCCAGTCGTAAATAATCTCCGCGCCGCGCCCGTCGATGCAGGCGTCCTTGATATCCTCCAGCTTCAGCGCGCCCGAAACGTAATAAACGGCTTCGTCAAACACAAGATGCGTGCCGGGGTTTTCGGCGCAGTAGGCGAATGCGGCGTTCAGCGCTTCGGTATTGTCCGGGTTTCCCGGGGAGGCGCCGAACTGCGATACGGAAACCGTATCCAGAGACGTCAGCTTCGGGGACTGGATAAAGAACCGGCTGCCGCCGACGCCGTTCACCTCCAGCGCGGTGCGCAGACCGTTTTCCGCGGGCACGTCCTCATACAGCAGCGCGCCGACGGCGGGTACGGGCGTCTGCCGCAGCAGCACGTACGCGCAGGGACCCGCGATCAGCGCGAGCACGCAAAGCGCGGCCAGCACTTTGATTAACAGCTTCATTCCCTTCTCCTTTCTGCGGCCCCCTGCCGGATCCTTTTCGGAGCGTGGGGACCTGTGTTTTCCGTTCTATCGTAACAAACGGTGTTCGTTTTGTCAACGGCTGTTCCCGCAAGCGGGGAGCTGCTCCATATATTTTTTCACCGTGCGCAGCGCCGCGCCGGCGCCCGCCAGCATCTCTCTGAACATCGTTTCGATTTTTTCTCCAAGCCCCGCCAGGTACAGATCCGTGCCGAAAAGGGCAGTGTCGGAAAGGATGGGGATCAGCTGCCCGGCCACGGTCTCCGGCTTGCCCCATTCGATCCCTTTGAGCGCGGCCGTGACCGCTTCGTTCATCGGGTCCGGCGCCAGCGTATAGGGCCGCCCTTCGTCGTCCGCACCCAGCATATATCTGAGCCATCCCGCGATGCCCAGCGGCACGGCTGTGAGGGCTTTCGCGCTGCCGTCGCGCGTTACGTACGCCTTTACGGTTTCGCCGAAGCGCACCGCCAGCCCCTGCGAGGCGTCCGTGCACAGCCGCAGGTTCGTATCGCCGAGATATTTGTTTACAAACCGGTCGGTGAAAAGCTCGTCCGCGAAGGCTTCCGGAGAGAGGATGCCCGGGTCCGGGGCGACCGGCAGGCCCTCGGCGTAGGCCACGGTTTTCGCCATTTTCATCATCGCCGGTTCCGATTCCAGCAGATCCGCGAACTGTTCGTATCCCAGCACCACGCCCAAAGGCCCCGTGGCCGTATGCACGGGGTTCAACAGCGCCGTTACCTTCATCCGCTCGGCTTTGGTCACGGTCTCAAAATCGCCCATATAGACGCCGTAAGCCTCCTCCAGCGGCGGGCGGCCGTTGGGGAAGCGGTCCTCGATCACAAGGTACTGCGCCTTTTCGCCGTTCGCGAACGGCGCGATATAGGTTCTTTTTGCCGTTTCCACAGGCTGCATATTCTCAATTCCCAGCGCCTCCAGATCCCGGGCGAGCTCTCTGCCCGGACGCGGGGTGATCTTATCGATCATCGTGCAGCAGAAGGCCACCGCGGTTTCATCGTTCAGATAATCCGAAAAGCCCGGCTCCGCGTACCCGCGTGCGGCCCATGCCTCCGCTATGCGCCCCACGGCCCGTTTCAGCAGACGGCCGTTGGCGGCGCAGTTATCCATGGAGACCAGCGCCACGGGCAGGCGGCCGCATTCGTACCGGCGCAGTAAGCCCGCGCAGACGGCGCCGATGGCCGTAACGGTGTTTCCGGGGCCGTTCTCCGCATCGGCCTTAACCGCGGGCAGCAGCGCGCCGCCGCCGTCTTCGGTGGCGTAGCCCTTTTCCGTGATCGTAAACGAGATCAGCTGCAGGCTCGCGCTTTCAAACAGGGCAAGCATACGCGCCCTGTCGGAGGCTTTTACGGCCTCCGCAACCGAGCCCAGCGCTTTCATTCTGCGGCTCCCGTCCGGGAGCAGCAGCACCGAGAGGGCCAAATTGTCGTACGGACCGTAAATTTTATCCGCGATCTCTTCATCGTATACCTCAATGCAGTTGACGCCTCTGTCCAGCAGCCCTTTTTCCAGCAGCTCGTCCGCAATGCCGCCCAGAAACAGCCGGAAAATATTGCCCGCGCCGAAGTGCACCCACCGCGGCGCGCGTTTTGCCAGCGCGGCGGTTTCTTCGATATCGTACCCCGGGAGTTGTATCCCGGCGGCCGCCCACGCCGCGCGGTCCTTCAGTCCTTTTATGTTCAGTTCCATGGCCTTTCCTCCCGCCGGTTATGCGTTGCCCGCCGCGAGAACAGCTTCGATCTCCGCGTTTTCCGGCATCGAGAGCAGCGCGCCCCTGCGTGTGGTCACGATGGAGGCGGCGGCGTTTGCAAAGCGCAGCAGTTCGTTCAGCTGCCCGTCCGTCAGGCTCTCCGCGCCGTGCTCCAGAATGTACCAAAGGGCGCAGCCGCAGAAGGCGTCCCCCGCGCCGGTGGTATCTATGGCGGCACTCGGAAACGCGGGCGCATAGATCCTGCGATCGCCGTGATAAGCGATGCTGCCGTTTTTGCCCAGCGTTACGAAGATGAGCTTCGCCGCGCAGCGTTTACGCAGCGCGTTCACACCTTCGTCGGCGTCGCCTGCGCCCGTGAGCCAGAAAAGTTCGTCGTCCGCGATCTTCAGGATATCGCAGGTTTCGATCCCGAACCACGCGGCGGCCTTCGCCTGCGCCTCGCTCTTCCACAGCGCCGGGCGGTAGTTCGGGTCGAAGGAGATCAGCGCCTTTGCCGCCTTTGCCGCGGCAACGGCGTATTTCGTGGCGGAGCGCGCGGGCTCGTCCGTCAGCGAGAGGGTGCCGAAGTGGAAGATGCGGCAGTTTTGTATCAGCCCGGTATTCACTTCTTCCGGCGTCAGCCGGGTGTCCGCAGTGTTTTCGCGGTAAAACGAAAAGCTGCGTTCGCCGTCCGGCGCGGTGTGCACGAAGGCCAGCGTGGTTGGCGCGTCGGGGTCAAATACGAGGCCTTCGGCGGAAACGCCCGCTTTCTGCAGCGCGGTTCGCAGCTGCCGCCCGAAGCCGTCGCTGCCTACCTTTCCGATAAAAGCCGCGCTGCAGCCCAGCTTTGCCGGCATGGCGAGCACGTTGCAGGGCGCGCCGCCGGGATTGGCCTCGTAAGCGGGGTTCCCGTCCGTCCCGTCGCCGTCCCGTATAAAATCGATCAGCAGTTCTCCCAACGCTATAACGTCGGCCATCGTATCAGCCCCCCGGAGTTTTCTTCACGGATATCATAGCAGAACCGCCGCGATAAATCAATTTATTCCTGCGTTTTTTTCACCCACGCGGCCCAGCGCGGGTCCGCCTTGATCTCTTTTTCGATCCCGCCGTAATCCGGATCCAGCCAGAAGGGCCATTCCTCCGGCAGCTGCTTTACCACCTCTTTGCGCACGTCGTCGTCCGTTTTCGTTTCCACAAAGCACACCAGCGGCGCGGTCATCCGGTGCGCCGGTTCGCTGCGCACCTTCTGCGTTTCCCTTGCGTGGTACAGCGCGAGATCCAGCGATTCGAACGCCTCGTCGTGATAGCCGCGCTCCCACTGCACCCGGGAGAGATACAGATATAAATACTGCAGGTTCCCGTGGCAGGGGCCGTAATTCCCGTCGTCGCACACAAGGCCGAACAGCGAGATCAGCCCCCGGATCTTTTCAATGGGCATATCGCTGTCAAAATGGCGCTCGTTGGCCACAAGGCCGTACATCAGCTGCTCCGAGAACTGCCGCGCGGCTTCCAGCAGATATTCGCCGATATAGCGGGAGCGCTCCCTGCCGTCCGCGGTGTCCGTGAGCAGCAGCTCGCGGCAGGAGGCCATCGCGGGCATTGTTTTTGCCCAGTTGACGGCCTTTTCGGTTTCGCCGGTGTTGCGGTACATGGGCACCAGCAGGGTCACGGCCTGCGTCCTTACGGCCTGATCCGCCGTGTTTTCGGCCAGCCGCTCGCAGATGCGGATGGATTCCTCCCAATACGGGTTTTTGTGCCGGGTGTCCGCGGCCAGCTGCAGAAAACCGTCGTTGTTATAGCCCTGCCAGTCTCCCTGCCGCCGCCAGCCGGCCTCGTACAGGGTATCCGCCAGCCGGATCAGCAGCCGCTCGTTGCCCGGGAATTCGGCGAGCCCGCCGCGCAATATGGCAAGGCAGTCGTCCACCCAGTCGTCGTCGCCGTTGTATTTCAGGCAGAAAGTGTCGATCTTTGCAAGAATATCGTCGATCTTCCGCTCCCTGTCGTAGCGGCAGCCGAACAGCTCGTCCGTGGATATGCCGAAATAATTGGCAATGGCCGGGATCAGATCCATATCCGGGTAGCACACGCCGTTCTCCCAGCGGGAGACGGACTGGCTGCTCACGCCCAGCAGTTCCGCAAAATCCTCCTGCGTTACGTCTCTTTCCTTGCGCAGGCGTTTGATCGTTTTTCCTATATTCAGTTCCATAAAATCTTCCTTCTTTCAAAAATGTGAAAGCGCGCCTTTCGTGTGTATCATACCACGGAAAAACGGAAAACGGAATATCACGTTTAGAGAGAAATAATCACTATATTCGTAAATATTACAAAAAAAAGAAAACGTACGGCAGTGTTTCCGTACGTTTTTTATGCCCGGTTTTGATTCCGGTTTTATTTTGATCTGCCGAGCTTTACCAGCTCGTAGCACGCGTCGCACATGGCCGCTACCTGCGGGGAATGGCTGACGATGATCACGCACTTGCCCTGATCCGCCAGCCCGCGGAAGATGGCCATGATCTCGTTCTGCGTTTCGGTATCAAGGTTCCCGGTGGGCTCGTCCGCCAGAATGATATCCGGGTCGTAGGAGAGGGCGCGGGCGATGGCCACACGCTGCTGCTGCCCGCCGGAGAGCTTCAGCACGCGGCGGTCGGCTTCGTCTTCGTCCAGCTCCACGCTCTGCAGCAGCTCCAGCGCCCGCTGCTTTTTGTTTTTGGTCTTGTACCCCGCCACGTCCATGGAAAGGACGACGTTTTCCAGCGCCGTATATTTCGTGATCAGGTTAAAGCTCTGAAACACCACGCCGATATATTTTGTTTAAGTATTCCGGTTATTTTCCGGAAAGGGACCGGAAAAACGCCCCGACGCGCTCAAACAGGCTCCGGAACCACGCCATGATGCGCGCGAATACGGAGGCGTCCGCTTCATTGAGGTCCTGCCCGCCGGGACCGCCGGGATTCCCGGGGCCGCCCGGGCCGCCGGGACCCATACCGCCGCCGGAGGAGGTCGTCGCCGTTGCCGCGGTGCTGCCGTTCAGCTTGTAGCTGCTGCCGGAGGCAAGCGCCGGGCCCGCGAACACCACGTAGCTTGCGTTTCTGGGTGCCTGAGACTGCGCGGTGTAAATCGTATTGCCGGAGGCGTCCGTGATCGTGACCGTCTGGCCTGCGGTGACGAGATTGCCGCCGGTATTGCCGCCGAAACCGCCGATACCGAAGGAGCCCTGTCCGCCGCTGCCCCCGAAGGCAACGTGCGTGCCGGAATAGCTCTGGGGCATCATGGCGTGGCCCACGGCCAGCACGGTCGCGCCGGAAAACGCGCAGCCGTATTCGGTGTCGATCTGGTCGCCGTCGCCCTGACTGGGCGCGTACACCTCCAGCGTGCCGCCCGACAGCGTAGCGCTGCCGTTGGAATCGATGCCGTCGCCGTTCGTTACGTTGATATATACGTAACCGCCGTACTGGTTATAGCTGAAATCTGCGCTCCGCTCGGCGATATCGCCGTTGGCGGCGTTGACGCCGTCATCCGTGGCGTTCACGGAAATATTGCCGGAATAAACGTTAACAACGGCGCCCTCGATGCCCTCTTTGGCTTTCGTCACGCTGACGGTGGGACCTGCCGTGCCTTCGGCGCCGATATTCAGCACATGATCGCACTTGATGCCGTCGTCCACCGCGGAAACGGTGATATTGCCGCTGAGAATATTGAGTTCCTTATCGCTTTTCAGTCCGTCGTTTGCATTGCAGGTGATGTTCAGGGTAACGTCTTCAATGGTAAGGCTTGCGGTGGAGAGCAGGGTATCGGTGGCGTTGCCGTTGTCGTCCTCTTCGTAGAGATCATAGCCGCCCTTGACGCCGTTTTTGCCGTTGGCGGTCACGTTGACCGTGCCCGTGCCGGAAATGGTCACGTTCGATCCGTCCTTGCACTTGATGACGGCGTTTTCAATATCGGGATAGGCTTCCGTGTCCGTATAGACGTCGTCGTTGTTGTATTTGTCGTCCGCGAGGTTGTTCACGCTGCCCGCCGCGGCAACGATGGTGACGCCGCTGCCCTTGTTGCAGGTGATGGGCGCGGTGGCGGAGGCCGAAAGCGTGAGCCCGTCCAGCACCAGCGTGACGTCCGTAACGTTTTTCTTTACCACGATGCTGCCGTTGGCGCAGGCGCCGGAAACAACGTAGGTCCCCGCCGCCGTGATGCTGAGCGCCGTGCCCTTCACTTTATAGCCGGAATATGCGCCTTCGGTCACGGCGATCCCGCCGTCCGAAAATACGAAGCGCGTGGCATCTGCCGTATCATACGCTGCGGCGCCTGCGGTCAGAATAAGGCCTGAAGCCGTGAGCAGCATCACGAGCACCGTGAATACCGCAAGCAGTTTTTTCATGTTTTTCATTTTCATTGCCGTTTCTCCTTTTTTTATTCGGGGAAGGGGATCAGTTCGTTCCGGTCAGCGCCGTGCCGTTCACGTACAGCGTGTAACCGTTGGAGATGACGTTGGCCGCGTCGCCGGTAAAGCTCGTTACGTAACTGTCGCCGGTGAGCGTCCAGGTGCTCGTGCCGTCCAGCGTCACGCTTACGGCGCCGGCTTCGGTGGATACGGTCTCGCCCTTGGCGTTCGTGATCTTACCGTTAATATAACCGGTAAAAGAAGAGCCGTCGGAAAGGTTCAGCGTCAGTCTGGAATTATCGCCCACCAGGATTGCGCCGGAAAGCGTCTGCTTGGAGGCGTTCAGCACGGCCGTATTGTTTCCGCCGTTCCAGCCGTCGTCGCACACGGAGATCAGCACGTTTTCGCTGTCCGTATTGGTGATCTTTACGCCGGAAAGCGTGATCACGGCGCTGGTATTCGTTACGTGGAACACGTGGCCGCTCTTGCTGGTCAGGGAACCGCCGGTCATCGTAAAGCTCGAAGTGCCGCTGGCGGCGTCGCCGGACATGGACTGGTAGATCATGATGGTATCGAGGAAGGTGGCGTTGCCGTTGCGCTTGGTGTTGTTTGCGGTGAGGCTGCAGTTGTTCAGCGTGATGGAATTGAGCCCCTCGATACACACGCCCTCGGAGAGGTTCGATACGAGCGCGGCGTTTGAAACGGTGATCTCCGCGGTGGAATAGATGGCGGGGGAGCCCAGCCCGTTGGAGGTATAGGTGCCGCCGTCCACGGTCACGGTGCCGCCGCCGCGGTCGGTGCGGATCGCCGCGGAGGACTGTCCGCTGGTGGTCACGGTGAGGTTATAGGCCTTGGTCACGCCGCCGCCGGTGGTCATGATGCCGCCGGAGCCGCTGCCCGTGGTGGTGATCGTGGTATCCCTGATGATCAGCGTGGTGCCGTCGCCCGCGGCGCCGTTCTGCCCGCCGTTGCCGCCGTAGCAGAATACGCCGTTCGCGCCCGAAGCGTCCGAGGTGATCGTGCTGTTTGTGATCGTGGCCGCAGCGCCGTCTTTCACCAGCACGGCAGCGTTCTGGCCGTAGAAATTGCAGTTGTCGCCGCCGTCGGAATCGCCGGTTTTGGTGACCGTGGCGTTCGAGATCGTTACGTCGTCCGCGGTGTTGATGAGCAGCGCGCTCTGGTCCGATTTTGATGTGGCGTAGGTCTTGCCGGTCTCTTCTGCTGCGGAGGTGATCTCCGTATCGCCGTCGTAGATCAGGGTGCTGCTGCCGCCGGGACCTCCGCCGGGAGGATTGCCGCCGGGACCTCCGCCGGGGCCGCCGGGTTCACCCTCGGGCGGTTCGCCGGGCCGTTCGTCGGCCGAAATATCATCGGCTGTAGGCGCTTCGGCCGTTTCCGTTTCTGTTTCCGTTTCCGTCGGTTCCGCAGCTTCCGTGATCTGCTGGGTTTCGGTAAGCTCCGGTTCGGTTTCTTCCGTAGTGCCGCACGCGGCCAGCCCCGTCAGGAGCAGCGCAAGGATCAGCAGTACGGCGATCGTCTTTTTCATTTTTCATACGCTCCTTTTCGATTTCTTGCTTTCATCATAATGGTTTTACTTAAAATCAAATGTAAAAAAATTTACGGTCAATGCGGCGGATCGGAAATTTTTACAGCTGGCCCTGCGTTTCCGTGTAGGGCAGCAGAGAGATCTCCAGATTGCCGTTTTTGGTGCGCAGCGCGTCGATAAAATCCTTTTCCTCCGCCGGGTCCTTCAGCTGGACTTTGTAGGAGAGCCGGAACATGCTGCCCATCTCGGTGGTCTTTACGCCCGCGCTTTCCGTTTTCTTCAGATAGCGGGCAAAGATATCGTCGAACGCGCCGTTGTACGCCAGCGTTTCGGGAATGGTGATCTTCAGCAGCTGCTCGGCGGCCGTGTGCCTGTGCTCGAACAGCGGCACGAAGCTGATCAGGAGGAACAGCGCCGCAAGGCTCAGCAGAATCAGCGCGCCGTAGGCGATATAGCCCATGCCGAAGGCGATGCCCGCGCCCATGGCCCCCAGAACGGAGGCGATCTCATCCGCGCTGCCGGGCGCGCTGCGGAAGCGGATCAGGCTGAACGCGCCGCCGATGGCCACGCCCGCGCCGATATTGCCGTTTACGAAGGTGATCACGGCCGCCACCACGAAGGGGATCAGCGCCGTTACAATAAAGAACCGTTTGGTGGAGCGCACGCGGAAGCTCATCAGCCACGCGTACACAAAGCCCGCGGCCAGCGCAGCGCCCGCTGTTATAAAAAACTGCGAAGGGGTCATTTCCCCGGTATAGATCGAATCAAACATGGTATGCTCCTTTCTTACGCGCAGACAAGGGTCTGCATCAGTTCGCGGCGGTATGCCTCGCCGTATTTGGAAAAGCTGCTTTTCCGGATCCCGCACTCGTTCAGGATCGCGTTCAGCCACAGCGGCATCGCGTTCTGCACCTTGATCTCCAGTATCGTCCTGTCGGGCTCAAACAGCGGGACGCCGTCCATGGAGCTCGTCAGGGAAAGATCGTCCACCCGGTAGCGCGGGTCCTCGTCGATGGTGAGCCGCAGATCCCCGCCGGGCTCGAAATACGCGGTGCGGTCGTATATGATCAGGCACGTGGGTTTCAGCGTTTTGTAGTAGTCGCGGAAGGCCGAAAGCTCCCGTTCGATCTGCCCCTCGCCGGCGTCGCCCGTTTCGGTAAAAAAGCGTCTTGCTTCCGGCAGCGTCGTCTGGATCCTGCGCTTGTACACCACGCCGCAGGCCTTCCGCTTCAGCTCGAGGAACACCGGGCTCTCTTCGGTGGCCAGCCCGTAGGAGCGCAGCCGGAGCTTTTCCTTGTACGCCGGTTTTTCCAGACTGCTACGGATCAGCTGGTAGGTGGGCGTATCGTAATACAGGGAGGCGATGGAGGTTTTGCCGTAGGCGTCGATCTCCATACGGCCTTCCAGCCTTTCCCGCAGCAGGCGGGTCTGCTCGCCGCTGAGCAGATATTTCAGTTCGTACCGTTTCATTACGGATATGCTCATAATAGTTTCTCCTTTCCCTCCGCGGGGCCGCCCGGTGTGCCGTTTTGCCGCGGAAAAACGAATTCTTTTTCGTTGTTCTGCCGTCAGTGTAGCGGCTCAACTTAAAACGAAACGTAAACATATTTCGGTCCGTGCCGTTTTTTTTCGCCGGTGCACCGTTTGCCGGAATCGGGGAAAGGTGCAATCAGGAAAAAACCTTGCGTTCGGCGCAAGCGTTCTGTATAATGAAACCGGAAGCAAAGGATTCCGTTTCGGAAAAATAAATGATCGGAGGCGATCGGATGACTGTATCGGACAGCATACGAAAAAGGAGGAGTGTGCGTACCTTCAGCGGCGAAGCGCTGCGGGAGGCGGACGCGCGGGCTATTATGGAATATGCGGGCGCCGTGGGCAACCCTTACGGTTTGCCCATCGAATGGCTGCTGCTTGACGCGCGCAGGGAAAAACTCTCCAGCCCGGTGATCGCGGGCGAATCTGCGTATATCGCGGGAAAAATGCGCTGCGCGCCCCACGCGGAGGAGGCCTTCGGCTACGCGTTTGAGCAGATCGTGCTGTTTGCCTGCACGCTGGGCGTAGGCAGTACCTGGATCGCCGGAACAATGGACCGCGCGGCATTTGAAAAAGCCGCGGCGCTGGGGCCGGACGAAGTCATGCCCTGCGTGAGCCCGCTGGGGTATCCGGCCAAAAAAATGTCCCTGCGCGAGAGCGTGATGCGCAAGGGCGTCCGGGCGGACAGCCGCGCCGGGTTCGGCGAGCTGTTTTTTGAAAACGATCCCGCAGTGCCATTAACGGAAGAACGGGCGGGAGCGCTGGCCGACGCGTTTGAGGCGGTGCGCCTCGCGCCCTCCGCGGTCAACAAACAGCCGTGGCGGATCGTGCTCCGGGGGGACCTGGCGCATTTTTACGAGTGCAAAAACAAAAGCCGCGGTTCCGCGGACGGCTGGGATATACAGAAGATCGATATGGGTATCGCGCTGTGCCATTTCGCGCTGGCCGCCGGGGAAACCGGGATGAATACCTGTTTCGAGATCGCCGCGCCGGAAATTGCCGTGCCGGAAAACTGGCAGTACATCGCTTCTTACCGGCTCGGTTAGAAAACGGGATGCCAATGTATAAAAGGAAAGGAAGATCACAATGAGCAGAAGAAATTTTGGTGCTGAACCCTTAAGTTATCCGCAGCCCGTATGGATCATAGCCACCTATGATGAAAACGGCGTGCCGGACGCGATGAACGCCGCGTGGGGCGGCATCAGCGGAGAAAACGAGATCTCCGTCTGCCTTTCGCCCTCGCATAAAACCTGCAAAAATTTTGAAAAAACCGGCGCGTTTACGGTCAGCATGGCGGATGCGCGGCACGTGGCGGCCTGCGATTACGTGGGCATGGCAAGCGGAAACAAAACGCCGGATAAATTCGCCAGATCCGGCTTTACCGCGGTGAAGAGCGAATTTGTGAACGCTCCCGTGATCAACGAGCTCGCGGTGTGCATGGAATGCAGAGTGATCGGCTTCAACAGGGAAAACGGCATTCTGAAGGGCGAGATCGTAAACGTCAGCGTGGACGAGACCGCGATCACCGACGGGAACGTAGACGTTTCTCTGGTCGCGCCGATCTGCTTTGATCCGTTTAACCGTGCCTACCATGTGATCGGCGAAAAGGTGGGTACGGCCTGGGACGCCGGAAAACCGCTGCTCTGAGCGTCGGCTGTCCCGCCTTATTACGCGAACAAAGCCTCCGGAACGGTCCGGAGGCTTCGTTTTTTGCGGTTTTTATATTGCTGCCGAAAGATATTTGATCAGCGTTGCAAGCGCGATCAGCAGCGTAACGGCCGCGATGACCAGGACGTGCTTTTTCCGCTCGGAAACGAGCGTTGCGATAAACTCGCGGATGAAGGCGTTGACCCAGAAATACCGTTTCGTGGGGCTGCCGATCCCCTCCATGTGCGCGCCTTCGTTTTCGGCGATCAGACCGGCGCGGAATACGTGGTAGTTGGTGGTGGAAAACGCCGCTTTTACGTCCGCCGTTCCCGCGTGCGCTGCGATCAGCCGCACGGAATTTGCGATGTTCTCCTGCGTGTTGGCCGATTCGTTTTCCGGAAGGATGCGCTCCTCCGGGATCCCCCTGGACAGCAGATAGTTTTTGATCGCCTCCGCCTCGGTCATGCACTCGTCCGGGCCCTGCCCGCCGGAGGGAACGAATATGATCTCCTTCCCGGTTTTTTCTTTCTGCATGCGGGCGAATTCCAGCGCCCGGTCCGCGCGGGCGCGCAGCAGCGGCGTCAGCGTCCCGTCTTCCATGATCTGGCAGCCGTGGATCAGAATATAGTCCTTGTCAAACGCGGGAATATGCCTTGCGGCTTTGATTCCGAAGGCGATTGTACCGATCAGGATGCATTCCAGATAGGTCACCAGCGTGGAGATCACGCCCTCAACGAACGTTTCTATATACAGTCCGGCGCCCTGTTCGTTGTGCACGTCCATGATCGGGTTGGGGGACCACTGCAGATACTCGCCCAGCGCCGTGGGCAGAAGCGTGAGCGCGCAAAGGCCCGCGCCGAGAAAAACGCCCAGCATATTGCGCCAGGTGCGGCCTTCCTTTCGCATCAGACTGATGCTGCTGGCGGTAACCAGCAGCGAGAGCACGAAAGCGACGGGAAGCACAACCATGGAAAAGATATGGGCCACGCTGAGAAAACCGTTTGCCGAATCGATCACGCCGTGGTATCTGAAGCACTGCTGTGCCGTGGCAAGCAGCAGAAAGCACAGAAACACGATCATCCCCAGCTCCATTACGTTGCCGTACCGGTACATGCTCCGCCTTACGTGCGCCCGGCAGCGGCAGATCGTGTACCACAGCGCCGCCGCGAGGAAGATCAGCAGCGCAATGGGGATCACGAGATCCCCGGTGCTGTCCCCGAATACGGAGTCGTATGTGATCACGCCGAAAAGGTGCGTATACAGATGAATATAGGTTTGCGGTTCATCGCCGAAACAGACGCGTACAACGGTTTTTCCCCGTTTGACGGAGGCAAACCGGATCACGAGCGTGCCGTCCTCCACGCCGAAGTCCGTTACCTCGGCGCTTGCGTCCTGCTCCGTTTCCACGCGGATCAGGCTCGCGTCGTCCGGGATCGGGTTCGATAAATATTCCTGCCTGAGCCGGAGCGTATAGGTTTGCCCGGCTGCGATCAGCACCGCCGCGCAAATGATGCAAAGCGCGGCGCCGATCAGAAGCAGCGTTCTTTTTCGCATAAAAAACAGTCCTTTGCCGCCGTTGGTTCTCTGCCGGAGAGAGGGGCGGAGAATTGCAGATGAATATTTGTTTTTATATTTCTGTTTTCCGGCATATCTTCTATTTATTATAGCATACCCTTCGCAGAGTACGCAAGACGGTTCATTATAAAAAAAACGAAATATATATAATCAAAAATCCGGACAGGGTTTTTTGCTGCAAAGCGATTGCTATTTGTGCGCCGGTCTGCTATATTGAAAACGGATACCGCTGCCGTACAAACGGCGGCGCGATCGGAAGGGGGAAATATTTATGAAAAAACTGCTCAGCCTGACGCTTGCATCCTGCCTGATGTGCGCGTCTCTGCCCGTGGCGGGCGCTGCGGCGGACGCGCTGACCGTGGACGCGACCTGGAAGGTCCTTGTGCCGGAGGCGCCCACCGTTTACGAGACCTTTGCCGCGGAAAAGCTCGTCGATTGCCTTGCGGAGGTGTTCGGTACGGCGCCGGAAACGGTCACCGCGCCCGAAGAGCCTTATATCGCGCTCGGGAGCGCAGCGCTTACGGACGTTTCGGCGGTTGCCGGCAACGGATACCGCATCCAGACCATTGACGGCAATATCCACGTCAACGGCACGGGCGTGCGCGGCCTGCAGACCGCCGTTTACCGCTTTCTGGAGGAGTTCTGCGGCCGCAGGGTCTACACGGAGGAAATCACGCTGCTGCCGAAGGCGGATGCCATCTCCGTGCCTGCGGATACCGATATCGTTTACGAACCGTTTTTTGAATACGCGGACGCCGACGGCCTCAGCCCGTGCGACGTGGAATATTCCATGGCCAACGGCCTCACCGGCGGCACCTACCGGCAGCTGCCGGAGGAGATGGGCGGCACGGTGAATTATCTGGGCGGCTTCTGCCATACCATGGGCGGCCTGTGCGAAACCGGAGACTACGCCGAAACGCACCCGGAATATCTCGCTCTGCACGACGGCAAGCGCACAACGGACCAGCCCTGCCTGACGGAGCCCGAAGTACTGCGCATTGCCACAAAGAACGTGCTGAAGCTGCTGGAGGAGGGGCACGATCCCGCCGCCTCGGTGCAGATCGTATCCGTCACGCAGAACGATAATTACAATTACTGCGAGTGCGAGCGCTGCCGGGCGTTCGAGGAAGCCCACGGCGGCGTGCAGTCCGCCACCATGCTGTATTTCGTCAATCAGATCGCGGACGCGGTCAAAGAGGCGGGCTACGATAACGTGGCCATCGATACCTTCGCCTACCAGTACACCCGCAAGGCCCCCACGGGCATCGCCCCGCGCGATAACGTGATCGTGCGCCTGTGCACCATCGAGTGCTGCTTCTGCCACCCGCTGGACGACGGGACCTGCCAGCGCAACGCGGAGCTGATGAAGGACCTCAGGGACTGGTCGGCCATCTGCAATCGCATCTACGTGTGGGATTACGTCAACAATTACGCCAACACCTGCATCGTGTTCCCCGATTTCGGCGTGCTTCAGCGCAATATTCAGGTCTTTTACGAAAACGGCGTACGCGGCGTGTACGAGGAGGGCAACTATTATATCCGAAACTGCGATACCGAGTTCGGCGAGCTGCGGGCGTATATGATCGCCAAATGCCTGCAGGATCCCTACCGCGAAATGGAAAACGAGATCGACGGCTTCCTTTCGGCTTACTACGGCCCCGCGGGGGAGACCGTGAAAACCATTCTCGAGATGTATCTGTCGCACGATCCCGATTCCTTCGGCGGGCATCTGGGCATCGGCGAATCTCCCGCCGCCAGTTTTTACTTTACGGACCGCGAGGTTTCCGAAATGGACGCCTATTGGGCCGCGGCCAAAGAGGCCGCAGCGGGATCGGAGGAATACCTTGCCCGAGTGGAACGCTCGGAGCTCTCGTGGCGCTTCTGGAAGGGCAGCGAGGGCAAGGCGGAATTCTCCGTGCTGAACCCGAAACGGTTTTATGAAAAGCAAAAGCTGTTCGAGGATCTGCAGGCCTTCGGCGTCAAACAGCTCAGCGAGGGGAGCTACGAGGATTATCTGGACTGTATCTGCGTGCGGTACGTGCCCGTCAACGAGTGGAACATGTACGAGGCGGACGAATCCGCCGCCCGCGCCAGAGCCTTCTTCGGAAAGATTTACGAAAAATGCCTTGTGCCGGTCCTCTCCGCCTTCGGCTTGTTCTATAAGATCTCGCAGGCGGTGAACCGGAACAGGCCCGAAGATACAAATCAATAAAATCGCAGATATCGGAAGGAGCAAAAACAGATGAAAAAAGAATATTGCGGCGTTCCCATGCGCCTTGCCCATACGGGCGTTACCCAGTTTGCGCCGGAAAATTCGCTGGAGGCCTTTCAGAAGGCGGCCGAGCTGGGCTTTGAGGGCGTGGAGATGGATATCAATATCTCCGGCGACGGCGAGATCATCGTTACGCACAATTCCAACATGGGCTATATGACCTTTGAGCGGCACACCGAACGGCTGAAGGATATGACCGCGGCCGAGATCAAGCGGTTCGATATCCCTTACCGCGACGCGCTCAAATTCAAATATCCGCCCATCCCGTGGACGGAGCACGCGGGCGGACGCCGCTGCCAGACGCCGCCGGACCACCCCGAAAGCCGGGTGACCCACCTGATCACCTTCCCGGAGTTCGACGCGTGGCTTTCCACGGTGGAGGGCGATTTTACCGTGGAGGTGGAGTTCAAGGACGTGGGCATGTGCCCCCGCATGGACGAGATCCTGGCGTCGTCCCCCAACGTTTCGCGCTATATCTTCTTTTCGGGCGATATGGCGGTGCTGGAGGAGATGCAGGCGCATTACCGCGCAAAGGGCAAGCCGGAGGGACTGCGCCTTGGCGCCAATATCCGCTTTTTAACGGAACCGAACATGGCGTTCGTGCGCCGGTCCGATCTGTGGGAGGTGGGCCTGAACAACGAGGCGTTCACCAAGGCGGACGTGGATATGCTGGCGGAAATGGGGATCAGAGTGTTTTCCAACCTCGGCGATTACCCGGAATGGTGGGCGCAGATCTGCGAAATGGGCGTGGCCGGCTTCAAAACGAATTATCCGGACGCCTATACCGAGTGGTGGCTTGCCGCGCACCGTTAACGCGGCGGAAAGGAGCTTTCCATGAAACCCTTATACAAGTGGAATTACGATTACAGCAAAACGCTGTGGATGAAAATGTATCTGGCGGAGCCCGATTTTCCGAACAACTGCTCCCGGGTGTTCATCACTTTTGAACAGGCGCTGGATATCATCCGCATGACGGATAATCTCACTGCCGGGATCCCGAAGATCGTGTACCTCGTGGGCTGGCAGGGCCTCGGGCACGACGACTGCTACCCGGAAATGGAGATCGTAAACGAAGCCCTGAAGCGCCCCTGCGACGCCGCCGCCCGCGACAGCCTCCGGTGGCTGTTTGAGGAGGCCAAAAAATACCACACGGTCGTCAGCTTCCACGGCAATCTGGCGGACGCCTACGGGGATACGCCCTGCTACCCGGAGCTTGTCGCCGGGAACGCCGTGGTGAAGGATAAAAACGGCGATCCCGCCGTTATCGAGGTGTTCAACGGCAGAAACGCCTATAAGGTATCGTACAAGGGCTATTACGAGAGCGGCCTGTTCAGGAAAAACTGGGACCGCTTCTGCGCCGTCACCCCCGTGCGCGAGGCGGGCACCGTGCATCTGGATAATTTCTGCATCGCGCAGAGCCTGAACCCTTACACGAGCGTGGAGGATGAGGACGCGGCGCGCAATAAAATGCTGGACGAGATCGCCGCGATGGGCATCGACGTGACCTCCGAGTACACCTACCGCGAGCTGGAATGGCGCGCGGATTCGCCGGAGCACCCGATCCGCAGGTTTTATGCCGCGGCAGCGGACCCGCTGCCCGTGGGTGCCTTTGAGGACGCGCCCATCCGCTCTCTCGGCAGGATCCCTTCCACGTGGTGGACCAGCGGCATGACCATGGAGGACTGCATGCGCATCCCGCCCTCGCTTTACAGCGGCCATCTGACGGATCAAAAGCAGCTCGCGGTGTTCTACGGCACGGTGCACGGCGAGGATATCTGGCGCGGGTACGGCAACGACCCCAAAGACTGGGCGCCGGAGTTTACGCGCCAGTTCTGCACCCTGCAGGTGCCCTACGCTTACCTGAACCGTTACGCGCGGCAGTCGTATACGGAGGCGGACGGGCATTATACCGTATTCTTTTCCGGCGGCGTTGTCAGCAGCGGCAGGGAAGGGCGCATTACGAAAAACGGCGCGGTGCTGAAGGACGGCGGCGACGTGCTGCTGCCGCTGGATGAATCAAACGAAAGCTTTATCGTTTATTCCGAACACGGCAGATCCGGCGCGTGGGCGATCCCGGACGCCGCCTTTGCCGCCGCGGCGGTTTCCGAGCTCACGGCGGAGGGAAGCGTTCCGTGCGGTTCCGCCCGGATCGAAAACGGAACGGTCAGCCTAAACGTGCCCGCGGGCCGCGCCTTCCTGCTGAAAGCGGTCACGCAGTGATCCGGGCGCCGGGGAGGAAAAACGGATGATATTGCTGCAAACGGCTGGGCTTTGCCCTGCAGAAAACCGTGGACCGGGCGTATAAAGATGACGCCGACAGCAACCCGATCCCGGTCAGGGCAAACGTATATAAACTGACCGTGCAATAACAAAAACAGAAAACCTCATTATTTTTTGAAACTGCCGGGATCTCTCTGTTGACTCTATAGAGGATTTCGGGTATAATCCCTTTGAAAAACCGTTTGAATGAAAACGAAAAGAGAGGTCCGGTATGAAAAAGATTCTCAGCTTACTGCTTTGCGCCCTGCTGCTCTGCGGCCTGTTCCCGGTCGCGGCGTCGGCTGCCGGCGCGTACCGCATCGTTTCTCCCTACGCGGACGTGGTGTGGGAAGGCGAAAACGCCTGGGGCGCGTACAAGGGGAACCTGCATACGCATTCCACCGTCAGCGACGCGGAGATGGATTTTAACGAGATGATCCTGGAACACTACCGGCAGGGCTTTGATTTCCTTGCCATGACCGATCACGGCGTCACGGGAAAGGCCTGGAACGAGGAGCCGACGCACCTGCCGCTGTACCTGTACCAGTATATCGCCGGCCGCAAAACCACGCGCCTGACGCAGGAGGAATTTGACGGCGTCACCACCGGAACCTATCCCGTGGACGGGCAGCCGAGAGGGTACAAGATGACCTGCGTGACGGGCGGCAACGAGCTCAACGCCCTCACCATCACCAAGTGCCACGTCAACGGTATGTTCCTGCCGCCGCACGTGGGCGATAACTACCTCGGCTACGAGGACGATCACGAGGGCGCCGTCCGTCTTGCGGACGAAGCCGGGGCGCTGTCCTTCATCAACCACCCGGGCGACTGGCTGCATTCCAACCGCGACGTCGCCATTGTCTCCGATCCCGAAAACGTAAAGTACTTTTCCGAGATCCTTCTCAAATACGATTCCTGCCTCGGCATGGAGGTGTTCAACGAGCGGAACCACGTAACGCCCTACGACCGGATCCTTTGGGATAACGTGCTCATGGAGTGCCTGCCCTACGGCAGACGCGTGATCGGCTTCTCCAATAACGACGCCCATTACTACTCGCAGATCGATTCCTCCTATTCCGTGTTCATGATGCCGGAAAACACGGTGGAGCAGATCAAAAACACTATGCAGACCGGCGCGTTCTTCTGCGTGACCCGGGAGCTGGGCGCGAATTCCCTGATCGGCCCCGCCGAGGGCTTCGACGTGCGCTACAGCGAGGCGCCGTACCCCATGTTCAAAGAAGTGAGCGTGGACGGCCATAAGGTCACCGTGCGCGCCGCGGACTGCAGCACCCTGCAGTGGATCGCCAACGGCAAGGTGATCGCAAAGGAAACGGCGGACGCAGACGGCGAAATGACGTACGTGCTGGATCTGGATGCCGTTGAAGGCGCGGAGGATTTCCTGTATATCCGCTGCGAGCTGTTCGGGTCCGGCGGCTGCACGCTGACCCAGGCGCTTACGATCGAACGCGGCACGGCCACGGAAACCTACACCTACGATACCTCCGTGCGCGCGCAGGTGGCGGCGTTTATCCAACGAATCCTCTCGCTGCGCATCTTCGTGCTCATCAGATACATCATCGACGAGATCAGATACTGAGCGATATAACAAACAAAGGGGCTGTTGCATTTAGCGCAGACCAAAAAGAACAAAAAAATCAAAGCGATGTAAGGTTTTTCTCCCTACGTCGCTTTGTTTCTTTGTGTCAGAAAAACACAGGATTCATACTGTTGCAGATTCAAGTTCTTTTTTAG